>Ga0213868_10001872_pt1 | contig 20276 bp, 21 predicted proteins | sample PICome_9_FD_160087 | JGI IMG/M metagenome (GOLD analysis project Ga0213868, IMG submission 160087) | Coastal seawater microbial communities near Pivers Island, North Carolina, United States - PICO127 | ecosystem: Environmental > Aquatic > Marine > Coastal | place: USA: North Carolina...
TTGCCCACCGCCCCACCGAGGTCCCGGGCCATGACCTGGAATCCGTAACAGATACCCAAGACCGGGATTCCCAGATCCAGGATGCCGGGGCTCAGGCTGGGTGATCCGTCCTCATAAACACTCGAGGGGCCGCCGCTGAGAACAATGGCGACCGGGTTCTTGTCCTGAACTTCGGCAGCGCTCGCCTCGTGGGAGATGATTTCGGAGTAGACGCCGGCTTCGCGCACCCGACGGGCAATCAGCTGGGCATACTGTGCACCGAAGTCAATGACGAGTACCGGGCGTGGTTGCTCACCCTGACTCACGCCTCACCCCGCATATCGACCAGGATGGCACGAACAGCCTTGGTGGCGTAGTGCTCGATCACGAAGGACAGCACGGGGAAAAGCCCCCCTGACGCAAGCCAGAGAAAACGCCAGAACGGCCAACGCAAAATCGTCCACACCCGGAAAGAGGTGAAGAGGTAGACCACATAGAACCAGCCGTGGGCAATCACGGTTGCTTGGGAAAGGTTGAAGGCTTGGACTGTGTCATTGGGGACCAGAGCGAATAGCCCCTGGTCGCCAAACATCTCGACTTCTGAGCCGAAACCATACTTGGCAATAATTTCGATGGCCAACAAGATCAGCAGGATGCCGGTAATCCACGCGGCAATCCGGTACCACTTCAGGGCGGTCTGAAGCCGGTCAGGCACCACGGCAGGTGATCGGGGAGAGTCCGTGGTCATGTCTCAAGTTTAGGGGGATTCAGTGGGAGCTATCTGGGCCTCTCGCTCCCACTCGTCGCGAACGAGCCGCCACCAGAGGTACAGGGCAAAGACCCCGAAGATAACCCACTGCGCGGCATAGAACAGATTCAGCCAGTTCAGTTCGCTGTCCGTCGGAGGGGCTTCGGTGTCGATCGTGGAGAGACCTTCCGGTGCGCTGGCAAGCACGACATATCCGCCATAGACCGGGCCCGGGTCTGCCCACAGATTGAGCAACTCAGGAACGGAGACGCTCGAGCGCTCACCGGCCAAGAAATCTGACTGCTGAGGTGATTCGGTGGGGACGTAACGCCCCTCCACCGTCGCACTCTCTGAGGGCAGCATTCCTGGTGTGAGTCCGGTTGGAGCAAACCCCACTGCCACGGCGAGCGAGTACCCCTGGGTGGTCATGCAGTGGCGCACCAGCCACTGGCCCACTCCCTGGAGTGTTCGACGGTTCGTGAGGACCACATCATCCCCCTCGATGTAGCGGCACTCCACACTCACCATGCGCCCCGAAGCCTCTGTGGTGATGACGCTTTGGGGAATGGCCACAGTCTCAAGCGGAACAACTGTTTCGGTGTTCCGCTCCAGAATCGTCGCTTGCTCAATACTGCGATCGAGCTGCCACTGGCCCAGGAGACCAAAAATTGTGGCGACTCCCAAAGCGAGGAACAGTGCACCGATCCATTTAGGCCGTCGGGCTATCCGCCACACACTGAACTCCCTTGCGTCACAGCCCCAGGTTAGAGCTCCAGGCTGGGTGAGAACCGAATAGTTAGCGCTGGACGATGAGGTCGACGCGCTGGAACTCCTTGAGATCGGAGTACCCGCAGGTCGCCATGGAGTGCCGAAGCGCCCCCACCAGGTTGGTCCGTCCATCAGCGGAGTGCGCTGGCCCGAGCAAAACCTCCTCGAGAGCCCCGTCCCTGCCCACGTGAGCACGGTATCCGCGGGGCAGTGTCGGGTGGTGTGCCTCGGGGCCCCAGTGCCACCCGCGACCGGGTGCCTCCTGGGAGCGAGCAAGGGTGGATCCGAGCATGACGGCGTCAGCACCGGTGGCGATAGCGGCAACGATGTCTCCACTTCGACCCAGTCCGCCATCGGCAATCACGTGCACATAGCGACCACCTGACTCGTCCAAATAGTCCCGCCTAGCGCTGGCCACATCGGAAATAGCGGTCGCCATGGGCGCGTTGATACCCAGCGATGCTCGGGTGCTCGACGCCGCTCCCCCACCAAAACCCACGAGCACACCGGCGGCACCGGTGCGCATGAGGTGCAGTGCCGCGGTATAGGTCGCAGCACCTCCGACAATCACGGGAACATCCAGGTCATAGATGAACTGCTTCAAATTGAGCGGTTCGCGGTTTTGGCTGACGTGTTCCGCACTGACCGTGGTTCCTCGGATGACGAAGAGATCAACACCGGCGGAGAGAACTGTGCTGGAGAACTCTCTCGTTCTCTGCGGGGACAGCGCTCCGGCGACGGGAACACCGGCATCTCGAATCTGCTGAAGCCGAGAGGTAATGAGCTCTTCTTTAATCGGCTCAGCATAAATACGCTGTAAGCCTGCGGTGACATCGTCTTCACTGAAAGCCGCAATCTCGTCGTACGCGGCGGAGGGGTCTTCATACCTAGTCCACAACCCCTCCAGGTTCAGAACACCCAGGCCACCCAGTTTCCCCAGCGCGATTGCACTCTCGGGAGACATGACGGAATCCATGGGAGCAGCAATCACCGGCATGTCGAAAGTGAACGCGTCAATAGTCCAGCTCACCGAGACATCCTCGGGGTCGCGGGTTCGCCGGGAGGGAATCACCGCGACATCATCGAAGGAATATCCCCGAATGGCGCGCTTGGTTAGACCAATTTCGACCTCGTTCACGTGCTCTACCCTACCCGCGGACTATCGCTTGTAGTTGGGGGCTTCGACAACCATCTGGATGTCGTGGGGGTGCGATTCTTTGAGGCCTGCGGGCGTAATCCGGACAAATTTCCCACGCTTCTTGAGCTCGTCAATGGTGGCCGCCCCGGTGTAGAACATGGACTGACGCAGACCCCCCAGCAGTTGGTAGACCACGGAGCCCAACGGCCCGCGATAGGGAACCTGGCCCTCAATACCTTCGGCGATGAGTTGCTCGTCGCTCGGGACATCTGCCTGGAAGTAGCGGTCCCTCGAATAGGAGGTTTTCTTACCCCGAGTCTGGAGAGCACCGAGGGATCCCATCCCTCGGTAGTTTTTGAACTGTTTGCCATTGACAAAGACCAGGTCCCCGGGGCTTTCATCAGTTCCCGCGAGCAGGGACCCCAGCATGACGGTGTTGGCTCCGGCAACCAGAGCCTTGGCAATATCTCCCGAATACTGCAGGCCACCATCGGCAATCAGGGGTATTCCAGCTTTTTTGGCAGCCAGTGACGCTTCATAGACCGCGGTGATCTGGGGGACACCCACACCCGCCACAACACGAGTGGTGCAGATCGAGCCCGGCCCCACCCCCACTTTGACCGCGTCTGCACCGGCATCGATGATGGCTTGCGCGCCATCCTTCGTCGCGATGTTGCCACCGATGACATCCACCCCGCGGAAAGCTTTATCTTTCCTAAGCTTCTGGATGATCTCCAATACTCCCCTCGAGTCACCATTGGCGGTGTCGACCACGAGGACATCCACCCCCGCCTCCAGAAGCGCACCCGCGCGATCCGAGGAGTCGCCAAAGAATCCCATAGCGGCACCGACTCGGAGTCGCCCCTCGGAATCTTTTGTGGCGTGGGGATACTTCTCACTCTTATCGAAGTCCTTGACCGTAATAAGGCCCTTGAGGTGGCCAGTGCCATCGACCAGTGGCAACTTCTCAATTTTCTTAGTGGCAAAAATGGCGAGCGCTTCTTCAGGGGAGATTCCCTCGTGCCCGGTAATCAACTCGCCCTTGGTCATCACGTCCTTTACCAGGGTGGTGTGAGCTTTGTCGCGGGGCACAAAACGCATATCGCGGTTAGTGATGATGCCCACCAGCACGCCATCACCTTCGACCACCGGGACTCCCGAGACTCGGAAGGTTGCGCACAGCTCGTCGACATCCGCAACGGTGGCGTCAGGGGTGATGGTCACCGGGTTGGTGATCATGCCGGACTCACTGCGTTTCACTTTGTCCACGGCGGAGGCTTGGTCCTCAATAGAGAGGTTGCGGTGCAGGATGCCGATTCCACCTTGGCGTGCCATCGCAATAGCCATGCGCTCTTCGGTGACTGTGTCCATCGCAGAAGACAGAAGCGGTGCCCACAGGCGAATGTTCTTGGTCAGCTGAGAGGAGGTGTCCGCCTCACTGGGAATGACATCGGTGTGGGCGGGAAGCAACATAACATCGTCGTAGGTCAGCCCAATGAGACCGAAAGGATTCTCTTCTGCCATTTTCTGACCCCGATTTTCGCCGGATTTACGCCCGGAAAGCTCACAATTAGGTTTCAGAACATCGTAACCGGTTAGACCTGGGCCTGGTACATCGGCATAATGGGGTAACTGCTTACCCAAAGGCATATAACTAAACCCCATGACCCACACTGATCGTGTCAACGACGACGCACAGAGAAACCGGACTCGGTTGTCTGTTGCACCAGCACCAGGAGGCTCCGTGAGTTCCGCTACTGCAGAGAAACACACTTTCCTTGCTCGAGGAATGAAGATGTTTCTCATCGCCATTCTGGCCTTTGCCGGGGTTCTGTTTGCCTCTCCCGCGATGGCTGACACCGTCGGAGATGAGTACGAGAACAAAATCCTCGGAAACGTCAAGAACGAGGGAACTCCGCTCCAAGGAGTGAAAATCATTGTCGAGGGGAACGGCTACACCGCTGAGGTTGTGACCGATGGTGACGGCAAATGGTCCATTGGAGTGCCGGAGGCGGGTAGCTACCTCATCACGCTCGTAGAGGACACTCTGCCCGAAGGAATCGCCGTGCTGGAGGGTGGCGCGACCCAGACCGTCGAATGGGGCTTCACTAACACCGTCGTGTGGAACTTCTTTATTGGAGAGGGAGAAAGAAACCCCACCAGCCAACTCGATCAATTCTTCATGCGGGTATTCGCAGGGTTGAACTTTGGTTTGTTACTGGGTCTCGCAGCTATAGGCCTCTCGCTGGTTTTTGGAACTACCGCGCTACCCAACTTTGCCCACGGTGAAATGGTCACGATGGGCGCGCTTTTCACTCTGTTCCTCACACTTGCGGGTGTCCCTCTTCTCTTGTCTTTCCCCCTTGCGGTTGCGTTATCGGCGCTGTTTGGTTGGGGGCTCGATGCTGCGATTTGGGCTCCGCTGCGGGCCCGAGGAGTCGGCATCGTCCAGCTCATGATTGTGAGCATTGGCCTTTCTCTTACTTTCCGATACATCACCCAGGCGTTCTTGGGAGGAGGGACCGAGCAACTTCCAGGAGCACTGGGTTCGCCCGAAATCCCAATTTTCCGAACGGTCAGCCTGAGTGTGAACGACCTCATCAGTATGGGAGTGAGCCTCGTGGTGCTCATCGCCTTTGCTTTCTGGTTGCTTCGCAGCAAGATGGGGAAGGCAACCCGCGCGGTCTCCGATAACGCAGACCTTGCGGCCGCCTCAGGAATCAATGTCGACCAGGTGATTCGCGTGGTGTGGATCATGGCGGGTGGCCTGGCAGGCCTCGCCGGCATCCTGTGGGCTTACTTCCGCCCCGGTCTCAAATGGGACATGGGAGAGAAAATCCTCCTCTTCATCTTCGCTGCCGGAGTTCTTGGAGGGCTCGGAACTGCCTTTGGAGCCTTCGTGGGCGCCATGATTGTGGGGGTTCTTATCGAGACGTCAGCTCAATTCATCCCGTCAGACCTGAAGTACGTCGGTGCTTTGCTCGTCATGATCATCATCCTGCTCTTCCGCCCGCAGGGAATTTTGGGTAGACGAGAGCGAATAGGTTAGGGACCGTCACATGGACATCAATTCAATCTTCATCAACACAGCACAGGCGCTGTTCAGCCCTGTCACGATTGCCTTCGCGATGGCGGCTCTGGGTCTTGCTATTCACTTCGGCTTCGTGGGACTCCTGAACTTCGGTATTGCCGGGTTTATGGCGGTGGGGGCTTATGGCTACGCAATCTCAACCTTGACCTTCGGATTCCCCTGGTGGGCGGCGTTCTTGGCTTCGATGGCAGCGTCGGCCCTGTTTGCCGTAATTCTGGGAATACCCACGCTTCAACTACGAGGAGATTATCTAGCGATAGTCACGATTGCCGCGGCCGAGATTGTTCGGTTATTGCTCCTCTCAACGACATGGATCAAGACAACGGGCTCTGCTGATGGTCTCGTTGCCTATGCCGACGACTTCCGGTCCATCAACCCTTTTCCCGACGGGACTTACGGGTTTGGGCCATGGAGTTACACCGCCAACCAGTTCTGGGTTCTTATATTTGCTCTCATCGTGCTCGCTTTGGCTGCATTGCTCCTATGGCGCCTGGTGCGAAGCCCCTGGGGTCGCGTCATTAAAGGTATTCGCGAGGACGAGGATGCTGTGCGCGCATTGGGCAAGAATGTGTTCGCCTACAAGATGCAGGCACTGGTCGTGGGAGGAATCGTTGCAGGTCTTGGAGGAGCTCTCTACGTGCTTCCCTCCTCAGCTAACCCGATGCTCTTTGCAACCTCTCTGACATTCTTTGTCTGGACAGCGCTCCTTCTGGGCGGAGCTGCCACCGTCTTCGGACCGCTCCTAGGCGCAGTCATCTTCTGGGTGTTGCAAGCGTTCCTCGGCTCTCTACTGCCTGCCATGGCCGACGCCGGCCTGCTGGGAGCTCTATCTTCCGCTCAGGCAGGGGCTTTGCGCTTTGTTCTCGTGGGAATCCTCCTTGTGGTAATCGTTATCGTCAGGCCGCAAGGAATCGTTGGCGACAAGAGGGAGTTGACCTTTGTCCGGAAGTAAGCCACTCAAGAGGACCCCGCAGAAATCCACGGGGTTGCACATCGGGGATGCAAGCCCCGGCGTGAAAAAGGTCGACCCCATTCTTGTCGCCGATCACGTCTCCAGGAAGTTTGGCGGTCTGGTCGCTGTCGATGTTGAGCATGTAGAGATCCCACGCGGAGCCATTACCGCGCTCATCGGACCCAACGGTGCCGGAAAGACCACCCTCTTCAACCTGCTGACCGGTTTCGACAAGCCCGACACCGGTACATGGTCATTCTCAGGAAAAGACCTTGCGGGTGTCCCAGCTCACAAGGTTGCGAAAATGGGCCAGGTCCGGACATTTCAGCTGACGAAGGCACTAGGTTTGCTCACTGTTCTGGAGAACATGAAACTCGGCGCTAAAGACCAGACCGGTGAATCTCTCTTCCAGTCGATTTTCCCCTTTTTATGGAAAAAGCAAGAAGCCGAAATCGAAGAGCGAGCACTCGAAATTCTTGAACGCTTCAAGCTCCTCAAACTCAAAGACGATTTCGCGGCAAGCCTCTCAGGTGGCCAGCGAAAGCTTCTCGAAATGGCGCGTGCGCTCATGACCAAACCCACCTTGGTGATGTTGGATGAGCCGATGGCTGGCGTGAACCCAGCGCTCACAGAATCGCTTCTGGAGCACATTCTCGACCTCAAGACTGAGGGTATGACGGTACTTTTCGTGGAACACGACATGCACATGGTCCGACACATTGCTGACTGGGTCATTGTCATGGCGGAGGGACGCATCATTGCAGAGGGTCCGCCAGAGGATGTCATGAAGGACGAAGCGGTCGTCGATGCGTACCTGGGAAGCCACCAGGATGTTGACCTTGGCGTCGTAACGGGACGAATTACTCTCCCGAAAGGAGAGAAGTAAAGCATGACCGATGAAAAGAATGTCGTCGTCAACGTCGACAACCTGGTTGCCGGCTACCTCCCCGGAGTCAATATCCTCAACGGATGTAATCTGATCGCTCGCCAGGGCGAGCTAATCGGAATTATCGGCCCCAATGGTGCTGGTAAGTCAACTCTCTTGAAGGCAATCTTCGGCCAGTCCAAAGTCCGAGAGGGTGCAGTTTTCTTGAATGGTGAAAACATCACCGGTCTTAAAGCAGACAAGCTTGTGGAGCGCGGAGTTGGCTACGTTCCGCAAAACAACAACGTATTCCCTAGCCTCACTATTGAAGAGAACCTTCAAATGGGTGTGTACCAAAAACCCGACAAGTACGACGAGGGTCTAGAGCTCGTGACGAGCCTCTTTTCCGAGTTAGGTTCACGTCTCAAGCAGCGTGCAGGCTCACTCTCGGGTGGAGAGCGTCAGATGGTAGCGATGGGGCGAGCCCTCATGATGAATCCTTCAGTGCTGCTCCTGGATGAGCCCTCTGCCGGCCTCTCACCGGTCAGGCAGGACGAAGCATTCCTCCGCGTCTCAGATATCAATAAAGCAGGTGTGACAACCATCATGGTGGAGCAGAACGCCCGTCGATGCTTGCAAATCTGTGATCGTGGGTACGTCCTTGATCAGGGTAAAGATGCAGTCACCGGAAGCGGCAGGGACCTCTTGAACGATCCCAAGGTGATTGAGCTCTATCTAGGGTCCCTCGGCGCCTAGAGAGGCTCCACCACCCCGAATTCCCTGCTTCAACGAAGTCTTTGCTGGGGGCTGCTGGGGCGGCGCTCCCTACGAACCATGCTTCCTCGTCAATGAGGCCATCAGTGATTCATCACGTACTCGCCCAGAACGACGCAGAGACAAGCAAAAGGCCCCGGCTGTTAAGCCGGGGCCTTTCGCGTCTGACAACTGTCAGCTAGCTCTCATCAAATTAGTTGATGGGTGCGTAGGTGTTGTCATCTGCGTACTGGTAGATACCAATCGCAGCTTCGGTGGGGTCACCGTTGTCGCCGAAGGCGATTCCGCCGGAGAGGCCGTCATAGTCAGCCACTCCACCACCGTTGATGATGTCTGCACAGGCAGCGAAGGTGGTGCACTTCTCGCCACCACCGGAGCCACCGGAGACTTCCTGCATCTTGTCTGCAATTGCACGAGAGTCGGTAGAACCGGCTGCGAGTGCTGCAAGAGCAACGAGGACCACTGCGTCGTAAGACTCAGTGCTGTATGCCCAGACGTCGTCACCGAACAAAGAGGGGTTACCCATCTCCATCCAGACAGCGTCAGCGCGGTCCTTGTAGTCATCGGAGATGCTGGTCGAAGTAGGACCAGGCAGGGTTCCCTTAGAACCGGTCAGGGTTCCTGCGGGGAAGTCCTCTGAGTAGTTGGCCAAGTTACCGTCCGTGAAGTACATGTTGGCGTTGGGGAAACCAGCGGCAACAATCTCGGGGACAGCAGTCTTGGTCTCATCGAAGAGGATGACAACAAGGGCATCGGCGTCAAGTGCAACAACCTCGTTGACCTGAGAGGTCAGGTTGGTGTCACCAGTGTTCACCGAAGCGGAACCGAGAACGGTACCACCGGCGGCCTCAAATGCCTTGGTTGCTTCTTCCTGAAGAGTGATGCCGTAGGCGTCATTCAGAGTCAGGAATGCAGCAGTCTCGTGACCATCGGCTGCGAGCAGCTGACCCAGTGCCTCACCCTGCAGGAAGTCTGCAGGTGCGGTACGGAAGTACAGTCCGTCGTCGTCGTAGTCAGAGAGAGTAGTAGAGGTGTTCGCAGGAGAAATCTGCAGAACGCCTGCTTCCTTGGTCACCTGGTCGATGAAAGACAGGGACACACTCGAGGATGCAGCACCCACGATTGCAGAAACGCCCTCGTTCAGAAGACGGGGGATTTCGGTTTCGTATGCCTTGTTGTCGAGGTCACCGGAGTCACCATAAACAACCTCAATGCTGATTCCAGCATCTGCGGCGTTGATGTCTGCAGCTGCAAGAGCTACACCTGCTTCTTCGGGTGGTCCGAGGAATGCAAGAGAACCGGTAACGGGCAGGGCCGTACCGATCTTCAGCGCCAGAGATTCAGCTGCAGCAGAAGTTTCCGCTGCATCTGTGGCCTCTGGAGCTGCTTCCTCAGCGGCTGCACAGCCGCTGAGCACTAGCGCGGAGGCAGCGAGAATGGCAAAACCACTCCCAGCCTTCGAAAATACGCTCATGATGCTCCTTTATGTTTACTTGATGTAAAGAAAGTGGCCATGCCAAACACAGCCACAACTAACTAACGTAGGGCTTATTCGGTATGGAGACAAGCCAGTTTGGTTACATCCGTGTAACGGGCTGAACCCAGATAAACCGGCAGAAATCCCAAAACTCAGTAATTAGCGGGGTTAAGCAATCGGTTGCGCCGATGGGACAGCGCATCAACGCTGAGAATCACCAGAGCAACCCAGACTAAAGAGAAGCCAATCCAACGCTCTAAGGGCATTGGCTCGCCCATAATGGCCACCCCGAAGGTGAACTGCATAATGGGCGCCAGGTACTGCATCAAGCCAATAACCGACAGCGGAAGACGCCTCGCCGCTGCACCAAAGAACAGCAGCGGTATCGAGGTCACGGCTCCCGCCATCAGGAGCAACGCCGTGTGCCACGGCCCCAGCGTGCCGAGGGTCAGCCCACTGGTGAAATACACCCACACCAACAACCCGAGAGCGACCGGGGTGAGCCAGAGGGTTTCCAGAGTCAAGCTATCCAAAGACTTGACAGCGGGTCCCATCCGATTTTTCACAAATCCGTAGAAACCGAAGGAAAACGCCAGAGTGAGCGAAATAACGGGGACCGAACCATACCCCACGGCCAAGACAACTACCGCCGCCACCGCGAGACTCAGGGCTCCCCATTGCAGGGGCCGAAGTTTCTCTTTGAGGACGATCACCCCCAACGCCACTGTCACCAGCGGGTTGATGAAATATCCCAGTGCCGCCTCGACGATGAATTGATTCAGCGACGCGTACACATAGACCGACCAGTTGATCAAGATCAGCACTGCAGCAAGCGCGGAAAGCTTCAGAATGTTGCGATCGCGCAGTAGCGAGGTTGTCCGCGACAGTCGCCGCATGATGGCCAAAATCACCAGGCAAAAAACTAGCGACAAAACAATACGCAACGCCAAAATTTCGACCGGCCCGCTGGGGTCCAGGGCAACAAAATAGGCGGGCAGTAAGCCCCAGAGCCCGTAGGCCGCAGCGGCGGCAAGAAAGCCGTCTCGCTGGCGGGTGGACTCATTCACCTCGTCAGGCTATACCCGGACTTTCGCCGTTAACACCAGAAGGCCCACACAGCGTGTGGGCCTTCTTTTACAGTTGTGTTTGCTCTTAGCGCTCCACGATGGCAAGCACGTCGCGAGCCGACAGGACGAGATACTCGTCTGCGCCGAACTTCACTTCGGTGCCACCGTACTTCGAGTAGAGCACACGATTTCCCACAGCAACATCCATGGGAACTCGGTTGCCGTTGTCATCGAAGCGACCTGGACCTACCGCGACAACTTCGCCTTCCTGAGGCTTTTCTTTCGCGGTGTCAGGAATGACCAAACCAGAAGCAGTGGTCTGCTCTGCTTCGACCTGCTTGATCACGATGCGATCTTCGAGCGGTTTGATGGAGACCGACACGGTTGACCTCTTTCTGAGACTCTTAGTTAGCACACTCACTATTCGAGTGCTAACACAACTGTAGCGAACCCATTAGCACTCGCGCAATACGAGTGCCAGTTCGTGTCGCACTGACAGAATGGCTCTGTGGAGCGAAGCGAACTGGAAGCCCTGCTCACCCCGGAATCTTTAGCCCTCCTGGCGAGTATCGATGAGCCGCATTCACCCGACGATGTGGTGGCTCGCGTTTCACAGTTGCGAAAAAAAGGGCACTCCCTGGCCACAGTCAGTGCCGTCATGGGACAACTCGCGCTGCGCTCCAAGGCGCGAGAGAAATTCGGCGAGTTTGCCGACCGGATGCTTTTCTCACGAGAAGCTCTCGAGGTTGCGTCCCGTCTCGAAGTGTCGAGTCATCACGCCGACCGGTTTCTGAGCGCAGGAATTTCCTCCGTCACCGATGCGGGCTGTGGTCTTGGCGGTGACTCAATTGCCTGTGCGGGAGCTGGCCTCACCGTGCGGGCTCTCGAGAAGGACGAAATCACGGCGGCACTGGCCGCCTACAACCTGCAACCCTTTGACACTGTTCAGGTGGAGCATATCGATGCCACCACCGCTGACCTTTCTGGCTCCGAAGCGTTGTGGTTCGACCCCGCCAGGAGAGAGGGCAGTGTTCGTTTTCAGAACCCCGATGACTGGTCCCCCTCACTCGAGTGGGTCTTTGAGCACGCAACCAGAGTTCCCACCGGCATCAAGCTTGCACCGGGAATGGACCGCGCCCTGATCCCCGAGGGATGTGAGGCCCAGTGGGTGTCCTGGAAAGGCAGTGTGGCGGAAATGGTGCTGTGGACTGGCGTTCTCGCCCGGGAGGGCGTCAGCCGAAGCGCACTCGTGCTCCGCGAGGGCGGTGGGGCAGAAATCACCGGGCCTGCTGACTCACCGGATGCTCCCGTGGGGGAGCTCCAGGAGTATCTTCTCGAACCTGACGGCGCCGTCATTCGTGCTCGCCTTATCGGAGATCTCGCTCGCACCCATGATGCTCAGATGATTGATTCGACAATCGCCTACATGACCAGTCCGCACCCGGTGAGCTCTCCTATGGTGCAGTGTTTCCGGGTGCGCGAGAGTGTGCCCTACTCGACCAAAAACGTCCACAGTCTCATTGCTGGTGCGGGCCTTGGCGCCGTAGAAATCAAGAAACGAGGAATCGACGTCGACCCGGCCGCTCTGCGCACAACTCTTCCCCTGGAGGGAAAGGCGACTGCGACACTGATTCTCACGCGCGTGGCAGGCGCAAAGACCGCGATTCTTGCGGACCGGGTGGCTTAGTCGGAGAGAACGAATCCCGTGCTGACCAAAAACGCCAGCACAATGGGCAGTGCGACCAAGACCAGGATTGCAGTGCTGACCACCAGCGCCACATAACTCAAACCCAGACCAATGCTGGCTCGAATACGGCTCACCGGGTCACCCCGCTTGGCTATGTGGCCGACGATAATTCCCACGATCGCGGGAAGGGCCCCCACACCAAACACAGGCGCAAAAAGAATGCTGAAAACTCCCAGTCCCAGGGCGACCCGGGACACTGTGCTACCAGCCTTGGGTTCTGTGGTCTTCGGCAGTGTGCCCGTGCGCTCAAGGGAAATCTCAGAAACCGAGACCTCGGTGATGGTCTCAGGAGTGTCCTTATCCGACGGCTGCACCTGATCACTCATACCCCAAGACTACCGAGGTGACCCTAGAGCTGGATGATGGCGGGCGAGAGCGTAGAGAACACCCCACTGGTGAGCGAGGAAGGCTCAAAACCGGCCATCATGCGCTGTGCCCCCAAGGCGGCGATCATCGCCCCGTTGTCAGTACAGAGCGACAGGGGTGGCACCCGAAGCTCAATACCGGCTTCCTTGCACCGCTCCTGGGCGAGACCCCTCACTCGGGAATTCGCCGCCACCCCACCACCCAACAGCAACCGCGGAATGTCGTGGTCCTGGCACGCCTGAACAGACTTACTGATGAGAACATCCGCAACGGCCTCCTGGAACGAACTGGCAATGGAGGGGACGTCAAGGGTCTCACCGCGCGCAGTGGCGGATTCCACATATCGGGCAACCGCGGTCTTGAGTCCTGAGAACGAGAAGTTGTAGCGGTGCTTCTCCTGGTCTTTCTGCGCGGTGAGCCCTCGGGGGAACCGAACACTCTCTGGGTCGCCCTCCTTCGCAATTCGATCAATCTCTGGGCCCCCGGGATACGCCAAACCCAGCACCCGAGCAACCTTGTCAAACGCTTCGCCGGCGGCGTCATCGATGGTCTCCCCCAACAGCTGGACGTCGCTCACCAGGTCTCGCACGAGCAACAGCGAGGTGTGACCACCCGACACCAGGAGCGCAATCGTGGGAGTTTCTAGAGTGTCCTCGCCCTCTCGCAAACACTCCACTCCCACGTGACCGACGAGGTGATTCACGGCATAGAGGGGCAGACCCAAGCTAACCGCTAAGGCTTTAGCCGCCCCGACCCCCACCATGAGAGCACCGGCAAGACCCGGCCCACTGGTGACGGCGATTCCGTCCAGGTCGGAATACCCCACACCCGCTTTCGCCAGAGCATCGGCGAGGACCTGCGGAAGCGCCTCCAAATGCGCCCTGGCCGCTACTTCGGGAACCACACCGCCGTAGCGAGCGTGTTCCTCCATCGAGGAGGCAACACTCTGCGCCAGAAGGGTGGAGCCCCGAACAATGCCCACTCCAGTCTCATCGCAGCTGGTTTCGATGCCCAACACCAGTGGCTCAGTCATGCTCCACCGCCCACCCGGGCTCTGGTGTGATCACCGAGGTGCGCATGACTAGGGCATCCACCCCGTCGGGTTGGTAATACCCCACCCGACGATCAATAAGCTCGAAACCCTCAGACTCATACAGCGCCAGGGCTCCCTCGTTGTCCGCTCGGACCTCCAAGAACACGTCTCTGGCTCCCCGCTGGTAGGCCTCAGCCAGCAGAGCACGCAGTAGCGTTCGACCCAGGCCTCCGCGACGGTAAGCAGGCGAGACCGCAAGGGTCTGAATATCACCCTGGAGGGCGTCGATGCGAGCGGCGCGAAGCCCCGCATAGCCCACCACAGAGTCCTCCCCGTGGGGCTTCGCCACGAGGTAGTAGCTCTCGGGGTAGGACACCTCCGCGACCATAAGCTCCGGTGACCAGGCATCAGAGGCAAACAGTGCGGTCTCCAGCTCAATCATCTGGGGTAAATCCTCGAGTTGAGCGCGAGTGAGGAGGAAAGTCATGGCATCACCGTCACATCGGGTGCCCTCAAATACTGCGGGGCCGGTGAGGCCAGGGGGACACCCGACTCGAGGTAGGTCGCAGCAACCTGCCCCAGTGCGCCCGCTGAGATTGTCTCCGCCTGAATTCTCGGCAGGGATTCATACCCACCCAGCTCGGCATCAAGATTCTCCGGGCGACACAGAGCCGGGCCCTGCACACGGCGAAATACCCCCTCCCCCGCATACACAGAGAACGCGATTTCACCCCGTCTCGCGTCCGTAATGACAACGCAATCCCCCGCCCCGTGGGCGGGGGCATCGTGACTAATGATGGGAACAAGGGGTAATGATCGTGACAGGGCGAAGGCTTCGGCAGCGGCCATCCCTACGCGCAAACCGGTGAAAGGCCCCGGTCCCACACCCATCACCACGCCGGTGAGCTCTGCCGGTGTCACACCGGAAGCATCCAGAGCTTCCTCCATCAGTGCTCCAATATTTTCTGCGTGACCCCGGGCATCAGTGCTGGAGCGCTCGGAGAGAATCTCTCCGCCCGGAGACACCACGGCCACCGAGGTGGCGAGCGAGGAATCAACCACCAGAAACATGGAACTCCTCACTTGCCCTCACCACACGCTCAAGGAGGTCGCCCCCTGGGCCGTGGCTCTGAAGAGTCACTTCGCGAGGCTCGTCAGTCTCGAGGTCTCCTGAGTCGCCCACCGGTCGACTCAGCGATACCTCGAGCCAGGAGGATGCGACGGTGTCGGCATAGGGGGCAGCCCACTCCGCCAGCACGATGGAGCCCTCCACGTCAATGTCGAGCTCATCAAGCTCTGCTGCTGAACCCAACCGATAGGCATCAACATGGACTAGTGGAGGCAAACTCGGGTCTCGACGCGGGTGTGTCCTCGCCACGATAAACGTGGGGCTGGACACGGGGGTATCGAGATCTAGTGCTTCCCCGAAACCTCGGGCAAAAGTAGTTTTTCCCGCCCCCAGCTCTCCGGTGAGGACGATAACGTCTCCCGCAACCGCCACCATCCCGCAACGATGACCCCAGCGCTCCATCTCCGCGCTGGTGGGAATCACGAGCCTCATCACGCCACCACGCGGGGAATGCGATCACCCAACCGCGTGACAATTTCATACGCAATTGTTCCCGCAGCCTCAGCCCACTCGTTGGCACTGGGCTCACCCTCGGCGGGGTCACCCCACAACACTGCCCACTGACTTTCGTGAACCGAAGCGTCCCCCACGTCCACGGTGAACTGATCCATGGAAATCCGACCGGAGACGCTAAACCTCTCGCCCGCGATACTCACCGGGCCGGCATTGGAGGCATGCCTAGGAATCCCATCGGCATACCCCAGGGGAACCAGGGCCAAGGTCGTTTCCGAGCTGGTGCGGTAGGTGTGGCCGTAGCCAACCCCAAGACCCTCGTGTACCCGCTTGACCAAAATCAGTTGGCCGCTGACCCGCATCGCGGGGATGAGTCCCACCTGGTGGTATCGAGGGGTGACGGGAACCCCGTAGGCGGCGGCCCCCACACGGACCATGTCATAGGCGAGACCCGGGGAATCACTCGTTCCAATACTCGAGGCGACGTGGCGAATCTCGGGCTCGAGACCGACAGACCCCAGAACAGCCAGGGCCTCCTCATAGACCGCGCCCTGGTCGGCATCGGCCTCCACGGAGGTGCCGGACAGGTGAGTGAAAACACCGACCACGTTCACCGTCCCGGAGTCCTGAGCGTCTTTGGCCGCCTGGAACAGGGCTTCCCAGTCCCGGGGGTCTGCACCGTTCCGCCCCAGCCCCGTGTCTACTTTGAGGTGAATCTGGGCTCGTGACCCCCCTGACACCGCACTCGTCACCTGCTGCAACTGCTGCAGCGAGGCCACCCCCAGATCAATTCCCGCCTCCACGGCTCCCGAGAGATCCTCGGTGGGTGCCAACAACCACGCCAATACTCGCGACGTGATTCCCCCTGCGCGAAGCTCCATAGCCTCCTGAATGTCCGCGGTCCCGAGCCAATTGGCGCCGCCCTCGAGCGCTGCTCGGGCGGCGGTCAGGGCCCCGTGCCCATAGCCGTTGGCTTTCACCACAATCAAGAGGTTGGGGGTATGAGCCATCTGAGACAGAACGCCGACATTGTGAGAAATGGCGGAAGGCTTAATCAGCGCTTCTCTCACGACTGGCCCTCCATCACGACAAAGGCAACCGCCATACCCTTGTCATGGCTCAGCGACAGGTGCCACGAGGTGGCACCTTTGTCGCCAGCTCGCTGGAGCGTTGCGCCGGTGAGAACAAGGGTGGGAGGTGCTCCCGCTGCCCCGGTGACCTGAATGTCATGCCAGCTAAACCCGGTGACATTTCCCCCTAGCGCTTTGAGGGTTGCCTCTTTGGCAGCAAAGCGTGCAGCCAGGGACTGCGTGCTGAGGTCCGGGCGAGAGGTATCGGAGCTTCCAAACAAACGATCCCGGAGTTTAGGTGTCCTGGCGAGGGCGCGCTCGAAGCGCTCCACATCCACCAGATCTACCCCCACACCGAGCACCATGCTGCAGAGCCCTCTACTCAACCGTCACTGACTTTGCCAAGTTCCGTGGCTGGTCGATGTCGAGGCCTTTGGCTCCGGCGAGTTCCATCCCAAAAATGTGAAGGGGAACAACAGCCAGCAGGGGCTCCATAAAGGCTGAGGCAAGAGGGATGGGGATGACCTCATCGGCAAACGGCAGCACCGCAGCATCGCCCTTCTCTGCCAGGGTAATCACCCGCGCACCGCGCGCACGAATCTCCTGGATGTTGGACACCACCTTGCTGTGCAGGGAGGAGGGATCCCGGGGGCTGGGAACAATCACAAACACAATTTGGCCAGGCTCGATCAGGGCGATGGGCCCGTGCTTGAGCTCCCCCGCGGCAAAACCCTCGGCGTGAATATAGGCAAGCTCTTTGAGCTTTAGTGCTCCCTCCAGAGCGACCGGGTACCCCACGTGGCGACCCAAATACAGCACCGAGCGGGTGTCAGCCATCCAGCCCGCCAGTTCTTTGATGCGAGGACCGGTTTGGACCATTTCCTCCAGTTGAGCCGGAAGAGCGTCAAAATCTCGAGCCAGAGCCCGGGAATCCTCTGGGCTCAGCACACCACGTTGTTGCCCCAGATACATGCCCAACAGATAGGAGGCCACCACTTGCGAAAGGAAAGCTTTTGTCGAGGCAACGGCTACTTCGGGGCCCGCGTGGGTATAGAGGGCTGCATCGGACTCACGGGGGATGGTGGCACCCTGGGTGTTACAAATTGACAGGGTTTTTGCGCCTCGTTCTGAGGCATAGCGGACCGCCATGAGGGTGTCCATGGTCTCACCAGACTGGCTCACCGAGACCACCAGTGTGTCCGGTCCTACCGCGGGGTCACGGTAGCGAAACTCGTGTGAGAGCTCCACAGAAACCGGAATCCCCGACCACTTCTCAATCGCATAGGCACCCAGCATGGACGCATACGCGGCCGTACCGCAGGCGATAAAGATGATGCGGCTGAGGCCACTCCCACCCTCGAGCACGGAATCCAATTCCGGCAGGGTGACGACGCCCTCGGCGGTGATGCGACCCCGAAGGGTGTTGGCCACAGCCTCTGGTTCCTCAGAAATCTCTTTGGCCATAAAGCTTGACCAGCCGCCTTTTTCCGCGGCAGAGGCATCCCAGTCGATGGTGAACGCTTCGGGGGTGACCGGCTCCCCCTCGAAGGTGATGACCTCGACCAGGTCAGGGGTGATCGTCACGATCTGGTCTTGGCCCAATGACAGGGCCTTCTGGGTGTAGGCCACGAAGGCGGCAACATCGGAGCCGAGGAAATTCTCGCCCTCCCCCAGCCCCACCACCAACGGCGAATTACGGCGCGCTCCCACGACAACATCGGGAGCATCCGAGTGCACGGCGAGCAGGGTGAAGGCACCCTCGAGACGCCCCACCACGGCCTGCATAGCCTGGGTCAGGTTGCCTCGATTGCGGAACTCGCTGGCGACCATCAACGCCGCCACCTCTGAGTCGGTTTCGCTCACAAATTCTTCGCCCGCGGCTAAGAGCTCCGCCTTCAGCTCCTGGAAGTTCTCGATAATGCCGTTGTGAATTAGCGCCAACTTCCCACCATCGGCGAGGTGCGGATGCGCGTTGACGTCATTGGGGGCGCCGTGAGTTGCCCACCGGGTGTGCGCAATGCCGGTCTGCCCGGCAGTGAGAGGTCGTGCGGTGAGGTCATCCGCCAGAATGCTGAGCTTTCCCGCTCTCTTGTGGCTCACGAGGGCCCCATCGGGCCCCACAATGGCCACACCTGCCGAGTCATATCCCCGGTATTCGAGTCGCTTCAGACCGCCCATCAGGACGTCCTGACAGGGGCGCATGCCCACGTATCCGACAATTCCACACATGCATGCGAGTCTAGGCGATGGGGTGCTACCACCCCTTCCGCACTAGCCTTGACTCCATGGCACGGCCCTCCGACGCGCGCGACACGAGCAGTCCCTTCGTCGAATACGACCGCCAGACCTGGGCGGATCTCGCCCCCAAAACTCCGCTGCCGCTCTCCGAGGACGATATTGCCCGGGTCCGCTCCGTAGGAGACATGTTGGATGCCTCGGAAGTCACCGAGGTCTACCAGCCACTCGCCCGCCTGCTTTCCCTCTACGCGGAGGGTGCCAGGCACCTGCACTCTCTGACCCGCCAGTTCCTGGGCGATGGCGTCTCCCACACACCGTTCGTGATCGGGGTGGCGGGTAGCGTGGCGGTGGGGAAATCCACCACCTCACGAGTCCTCCAGGAGCTCCTGTCCAGGAACCCTGAAACTCCTCACGTGGCCCTGGTCGCCACCGATGGGTTCTTGTTCCCCCTAGCCGAACTCGAGAAGCGCGGACTTGTGGAGCGCAAAGGCTTCCCCGAAAGCTATGACACCAGGGCACTCCTTCGCTTCGTCTCCCAGATCAAGAGCGGGGTAAATTCTGTCAGCGCGCCGGTCTACTCGCACCTGAGCTATGACAGGGTGCCCGGGGAATCCCTCAACATCGAACAGCCGGACATCCTCATCGTCGAGGGCCTCAACGTTTTGGCCCCTCCGGCAACATCCTCCGCGTTGGCCGTGAGCGACCTCTTCGACTTCGGGATTTTCGTGGATGCGAGGACCCCCGACATTGCCCGCTGGTATGAAGAGCGTTTCCTGCAGCTCCAACAGGGAGCTTTCCAAAACCCCGAGAGTTACTTCCATCGTTACGCAATGCTGGAGGAAGAAGAAGCTCGGGCGGAGGCCCAAAGAATCTGGGCCACCATCAACGAGCCAAACCTCGTGGACAACATCCTGCCCACCCGGCCGAGGGCGTCACTCATCTTGCAAAAAGAAGCAGACCACCGAATCCGGAAGATTCTGCTGCGTCGAATTTAGGTGTGCAGGCGTTGCTTGACCACTGTGGCCAAGCTCTCCGCCACGCGACTGGCGGTTGTCTCATCTGAGGCCTCCACCATCACGCGAATCAGATCCTCGGTTCCCGAGGGCCGCAGGAGCACACGTCCGGTGTCGGCAAGCTCTGCTTCGGCCACCGCCACGGCGGCGTGGACTTCCGTGTCCTCGGCCAGGCGGGACCGGTCAACGCCGGAGACGTTAATCAACACCTGAGGGTAGACATTCATCACATCTGCAAGCTCCGCCAGGCTCTTACCCGTCCGGAGAACCTCGCGCGCGATCTGAATACCGGTGAGGATTCCATCACCGGTCGTGGAGTGCTCGGTGAGAATGATGTGTCCAGATTGTTCGCCCCCGAGGCTCGCCCC
>Ga0213868_10001874_pt1 | contig 20275 bp, 21 predicted proteins | sample PICome_9_FD_160087 | JGI IMG/M metagenome (GOLD analysis project Ga0213868, IMG submission 160087) | Coastal seawater microbial communities near Pivers Island, North Carolina, United States - PICO127 | ecosystem: Environmental > Aquatic > Marine > Coastal | place: USA: North Carolina...
CACATTGATAATTCATTTTCTTTAGCAAAATCTCTAATAATCTGTATAGTTTTTTCACCTAACCCTCTTGGAGGATTATTAATTGTTCTCTCAAAAGCAGAATCATCAGAAGTATTAACGGTGATCCTAAGATATGCGATAACATCTTTGACTTCTGCTCTTTCAAAGAACCTAAAACCTCCGAATATTCTGTATGGAATACTACGAGAATTTAATTCCTCCTCTAGTCTACGAGAGAGAAAGTTTGATCGATACAATAATGCTATATCTGATCTTTTGCCACCATTAGATATATGTTCTTGAATTTTTTCAACAATGAAGTTAGATTCATCATCACCATTGTAGGCTTCATACAGATAAACTGGATTACCTTTTTCTGAATTAGTCCAAAGATTTTTGCCAAGTCTTTCTTTATTGTTAGATATCAAGTTATTTGCTACTGATAATATCTCATTAGTTGATCTATAATTCTGTTCTAACTTAAAGATTTCAACATTTTTGAACTCATCTTCAAAATATTTTATGTTTTTACTTCTTGCTCCTCTCCAACCATATATAGATTGGTCATCATCCCCCACAGCATATAAAGAACCATTCGCACCATTTAATAGCTTTAATAGATTAAATTGAAGCGTGTTCGTGTCTTGGAACTCATCAACCATAATATTCTTGAACCTTTTATTATAATACTCAAGAATTTTCATGTTTTTCTTTAGCATTTCATAGGTTAACAATATTAAATCTGCAAAGTCTACAGAATTTGTTTGCCTACATGCTTCATCATATTCTTTATAAATATCTCTATATTTATCATCATCTTTATTTATATTATTAAACCTCTTGCCTTTGTCTTTTTGTGTATTGATAAAAGATTGCAATGCCTTAGGATCATATAAATTCTCATCTAAGTTTTTAGCTTTTATAATTCTTTTTATTATTCTTAGTTGATCTTGAGAATCTAATATTGTGAAGTGCTCATTAATACCAGCTTCCTTCCAATGTATCTTTAATAACCTTCTACAGATACCATGAAAAGTTCCAAACCATAGTCCTTGAGATGAAATTCTTAGGAGTTTCTCAAGCCTCTGTTTCATTTCATTGGAGGCTTTATTTGTAAATGTTAAAGCAAGTATGTTGCTTGGCTTGACATCATATTTATTTATCAACTCAGCAACCCTACATGTTAAAACCCTAGTTTTACCACTACCGGCACCAGCTAATATTAATTTATTACCTAAAGAGCACTGAACTGCGGCTATTTGTTGATCATTAAGATCATTATATATGTCAGTATCAGACATTATTTTTTTCTAGGCCTCATTACAATGATCAATATAGAAAAAAATAAGATATATAAATAAATTGGCTGATAAAATATATTATTAATTGTTAGATAATTGATAGTAATAGCAAATAAGGTAAATATTAGGATTGCAGACATCCAATAATTTCTTCTGGTGCTTTTAAATATTGAATTTTCAATATGTTCTAATTTTTTTAAATTTCTATCTAAATTAAGCTGATCATTATTAAGTAAGTTAATTACTTTACGCATAGCTCCAGGTAGCTCAGGTAATAAATCTACTATATCAGAATAATTATTTTTTAAGTTCTTCAAAGCAGAAGAGAAGCCTTTTTGTTTATTCATCCATTTTTCAAGAATTGGTTTAGATGTTTTCCATAAATCTAAATCAGGGTGAAACTCTCTGCCTAATCCTTCAGTATATAATAGAGCTTTTTGCATGAGGATTAATTGAGGTTGAACCTCTAATTTAAATTTCCTTGCTGTATCAAATAATCCGAGTATTATATCGCTTAGAGAAACATCCTTGATAGACTTATCTAACATAGATTCACAGTTATCCCTTATAGCTTTTTCTAACAAAGAAATATTGGTATCTTTTGGAACCCACTCGCACTCAACATGTAATCTTGCAACTTTCTCATAATCACGATTGAAAAAAGCGACAAAATTTTCAGCTAAATATCGTTTATCAAATGCGCTCAGTGATCCCATAATTCCAAAGTCAACAAGAACAAACTGAACATCATTATCAACTTTATTAACAAATATATTTCCTGGATGCATATCTGCATGAAAAAAGTTATGTTCAAATACTTGTATGAAAAAACTTTCCACAGCATTAGTAGCTAGTTTTTCAAAATCTATACCCTGTTTAATTAACTCTTCTCGATCATTTATTGGTGTTGCAAAGGTCCTCTCCATAACTAAAATATTTCTAGTTACATAATCCCAATAAATTTCTGGTATATAAATTAATTTAGAATTCTTAAAATTATCTTTGATTTTTTTTGCATTTGTTGACTCTTTTATTAAATCAGTTTCATCATAGACAAGAAGCTCATAATCATTAACAACTTCAATCAGATGCATACGTTTGAAATCATCAGATAAAGATGTTAAGAATTCAGCAATTCTTTTCATCAACAATAAGTCTTTCTCAATAGCTTTATGAATACCTGGTCTAACAACTTTAACAATTACATCTTTTCCATTTTTTAATTTAGCAGAGTGAACTTGAGCAATCGAAGCTGATGCTAGAGGTTCAGCCGTAAAACTACTGAATATGTTTGATATTTTATCCCCTAACTCCTTTTCAATAATCTGCATAGATATGTCTTTTGGAAATGGTTTAACATTATCCTGCAATTTAGATAATTCATGCGCAATGTCATCAGATAACAAATCTTTTCTTGTTGAAATCACCTGGCCTAATTTAACAAATATCGGGCCAAGCTCCTCAAACATCATTCTAATTTTAAGGGGTATATTTTCAATACGTCTTTTTCTAAACCAGTTCCAAGGAAGCATATAGAAATAGAATTTGCATCTTCCGCTTCCACAGTTAACTAGCATTTTATCAACATCATATTTGATGAAAAGTCGTACAATTTGTAAAACTCTAAGAATATTATTTAACATCTTTATATTTTTGATATAGTTTATCTGTTCTGCTTTTAAGAGTATCTACTTCGTCTAAAAACTGATTTACATCTGACTTTGATGGTAAAACAGTTAAATCATCAGTTAAAAAATCAACCAAGTCAGACGTTGATGTTGAAAATACATCATTAACAAATGAAGCGATACTCTTAATTCCACTCTCAATATTTTTTGCTTTATCTTTCCCTAGAAGATGTATTAATATTTCTTTTATCTTCTCTGAACTGCCTAAGAATTTATTAAATTTATTTGCTGTATCAATATCTCCGTTTATTATGATTTTACTAGAAAACTTATCGGAGCCTTTTGATAAAATAAATAGAACTAAGGTTGATGGCGTTGTAATTAATTCAACATCAAAATCACCACTATCCTCTAATATAGTTATAGTGTTCTCAGATATATATAATATCGTTGAATAGTCAATATCTTTTAAATTAATTTTTATTTTTTTATTATTTATTTCAGATAAAAAATTATCGGGTATAGATTTATTAAACAAATCACTTTGCAATACTTTATTAATATATTCAATTACTGATAATCTATTCTTCAACATTTATAACCCACATGAATCGTGACAATATTGCCCGGTAGATACTCATAGCGAACATTTTCAAACCCAGCACTTTCTAACATACTGCTTACTTCTAATGGTTTAAAAAATGACGCTATAGATTCTGCCAAATATCTATAACTGTCATAATCATTTGCTAATAGTTTGCCAATTTTTGGGATTACTAAATGGGTGTATTTCTCAAAGATATTTTTTAATATGGCATTTGTAGGCGTAGTAAATTCCATAATCACCAAGCGCCCACCCGGAGTAATTGATTCAAATATATTTTTTAATGCATTACTATGATCTGAAAAATTCCTAAATCCAAAAGCTATCGTTGCTAGTGAATAATTATTCTTATCAAGTTGTGCATCCTCAATAGCACTATTAATAAATTTTATGTTTTTAATAAATCCATTATCTATTAATCTATCTTTACATAATTGGAGCATTTCACTATTTTCGTCTAAACATGTTAATTTTATATTACCTCTTTTTTTTAAAAACTTTATGGCAATATCTCCGGTTCCTGTTGCAATATCAAGAATTTCTTCACTATCTTGTAATTTTGAAACTGTATACATTTTTTCTTTCCAAAGTCTATGTAAACCTAGAGACATAGCATCATTCATTAAATCATATTTATTAGAAACTGAACTAAATACATCAGACACTAATTTAGGTTTCGCTTTTATATCAACCTTTTTTGATCCAAAATTTACTTTATTTTCCATTTTAACTTCTTTTCCTTTCTACATTTAAAATATTACTATTTTTCTTAAGTTTTTTTATTAATTTATTTAACTCTTTAACTCCATTAATTGATATCACAAACACCATTATATTATGCCCTGTCGTTTTTGTATCGTCATAAGTTACACTTTCTATATTAGAGTCATTTTGAGCAATTTGCGCAGAAATCATTGCTAGTACACCTCTAACATTCTCAACTTCAACTTTTATAGATGCGCTAAATGTATCATCAACATTATCAGCCCATGACAAATCTAGCGTCTCATCACTAGGTTTTTTCATATGATTTATACTTCTGCACTTTTGTCTATGAACTACAACTCCTTTTTCTGGGCTAATATGACCAAGTATTGGATCACCAGGTATTGGATAACAGCATTTAGCATACGATACAACTAAACCTTCAGTGCCTCTAATTTGTATATCATTGTTTGATGTAGCGGTATCTTTTAAAGGCATATCTGTAGGAGCAATTCTCATTGCCACTAATTTAGCTATACTGTTACCTAGACCAATCTCAGCATAAAGATCATCAATTGTCTCACATGAGTATTCTTGTAATACAATATTCAAAGTTTTCTTAGGTATATCATTTAATTGTATATCAAAGTCTTTTAATGAATAGTCTAATAATTTTTTTCCTAGTGCTATTGCATCAATTTTCTTAATCGACTTCAAATAGGCCCTTATAGAATGTCTGGCTTTTTCTGTTACAACAAAATTTAACCATCCTGGATCTGGTCTGAATTTTTTATTAGTCAGTATTTCAACTCTTTGTCCATTTTTCAATATTGTACTTGGTGAAACTGGCAAATCATCAACTTTAGATGAGGCATAGTTATTGCCTAGATCAGTATGAACTGCATATGCATAATCTATTATCGTTGATTTTTTAGGTAAGTCTAAGATATTACCCTTAGGAGTAAAAACATATACCTTGCCTGGGTGTAAATCAGCTTTTATGCTTTTCAAATACTCTTTAGGGTTTCCTGAATCTTTCTGGATACTTAATAGATTTGTTATCCATTGTTGCTCTTTGGTATAGTTTTTTAATGATGGGATGTTTTTAGATTTATAAAACCAATGAGAAGCAATACCAGACTCTGCGAGAATGTTCATATCTTTTGTCCTAATTTGAATCTCTATCGGCAAACCATGTGGGCCAATTATAGAGGTATGTAATGACTGATATCCATTTGACTTTGGAATTGCTATATAATCTTTGAAACGACCAGGCACAGGAGTATATAAGTTGTGAATTATACCTAGAGACCTATAACAGTCATCGACTGTATTTGTAATTACTCTAACTCCAAATAGATCATTAATTTGTGAAAATTTAAACTCTTTCAACTTCATTTTTTTATATAAACCATATACATGTTTTTCTCTAGCAACAACACTGGTATTTAAACCTTCATCTTGTAGTTTTTTTTCAATTAGATGTTTAATTTTTTCCATCAATTCTTTTCTGTTACCCCTAGACTTTTGAATCATCTTATATAGAGTTGCATATCTAAATGGATAGACCGTTTCAAATGCTAGATCTTCTAACTCTTTATTTAATGAATGAATTCCTAAACGTAAAGCAATTGGTGCAAATATTTCCAATGTCTCTTTGCCAATTTTTTGTCTTTTTTGACTATCTAAAGCGTCTATGGTCTCTAAATTATGTTTCCTATCCGCAAGTTTAATTAATATAACCCTTATATCATGACTCATCGCCAATATCATTTTTCTAAGATTAGCTGCATCTGCTTCTTCCCTGGTGGAGAAAGTTAGTTTATCAAGCTTGCTTACTCCATCAACAAGCTCTGCAACTTTAACACCGAAGTTTTTTCTTAAATTTTCTTTTCCTATTTCGGTATCTTCGATCACATCATGTAATATAGCTGCCATGATAGATTCATGATCTAATTGAAAATCTGCAAGAATAGACGCAGCTGATAGTGGGTGATGTATATATGCTTCCCCAGACTTCCTGACTTGGCCTTTGTGAGCTTCGCATGCCAAATTAAAAGACTTTTCAATCTTTTTTACTTGATATGGGTTTAAGTATTTGCTGATTTTTTTTTTAAAATCTAAATACTTTTTACTCGATACTTTAAATTCTCGAGAATTTTTTGTTGTAGTTATTTTGTCCATTAGTAATAATGGTGTTGATTATTCGATAACTTTATCTTTTGATTCATCAGCCTCTTGAGAATCATTTGGCTGAACATCATCATTAATAACAATCGAACTAGTATCTAATATATTCTCATCTGAGGTGTCTTGTTGACTGCTTGCAGATGCAAGAGATTCTGCAGAAGGCATTTCTTCAAGTTGTTGAGACAACTCTGTTATAACCTCTTCCTCGCTTATACCATCACCAAATAACTGACTTTCAATTTTTTCTTTGTTACTAATCTCAAAATAATCCATACCGATCTTGCCAGCAGAGATTTCTCTTAGCGCAATAACTGTAGGCTTATCTTTTGATTCAACAAGTGGGTCAGCACCTGCGGCTAAATCCTTCGCTCTTTTACCTGCTAGTGCGCAGATATCAAATGCGTTATCAAGTTTTTCCAAACAATCTTCAATTGTAATTCTAGCCATTTTTTGTTCCTTATATGATCAAGTCATTGTATCAGATAAAACTTTTTAAACAATGCGCTTGTTGATTTTATTAATATAATGGGTCCAGTTGCTTAGTTGTCTATAGTTAATCCGATTCAATAAAATGATTCCTTTTAGTATATTAAGAGCATCATCATAATTATCATTGATTACCAAATAATCAGCATACTTAGCATATGCCATCTCATTAACAGAGGATGCCATTCTTTTATTGATCACATCTTCGGTGTCTTCTCCTCTTTTTAATAATCTGTCTTTGAGAGAATCAATGCTTGGAGGAGTAATATATATCGATATTGCTTGAGGTATTTCTCTTTTAACAGTAAGCATTCCTTTATAATCAATTTCTAAGACTACATCTGAACCTCGCGTCGTTATTGTGTTTACTGACTCTAATGTAGATCCATACATATTGCCATATACATCTTGGTGCTCAAGAAATTCACCATTGTTAATTTTATCTTTAAAAATCTCTGTAGTAACAAAAAAGTAATCTTTTCCATCCACTTCTGATTCCCTCATTTTTCTTGTGGTATATGATACAGACGGCTTTATAAATGTTAGAGAATTACACAGTCCCTTTACTAAACTAGTCTTACCTGCTCCTGAAGGAGCGCTTATGATATAAACTGTAGGCATAATATTTAATTAATGATTATCCATAGTAATAAAATTGAATTATAATACAAAGATATTAATATGAGGAGATAATATTATGGGTGACCCTTGGAAGTCTATCAGTCCGGAAGGTGTAAGAGCGTTTACCTATGGTGTCTTATCGACACTGTTAGTTTGGTTATATGTTGAGGATTACCTTTTAATAATAAATAACATGCTTGTGATGCTTGGTTTATCTAGTTTATTAGCCATATCCATAGTAATCAGTACAGTCATCTCACTGTTAATTATTCTTATTTTATACGGTCTACATGGCAAATTACCTACTACACTAATGTTGCAGCATATGACCTGGGTGCAGAATCCTGATAGATTTTTGCTCTTTTTTTATATATGGATTAATTTGATAGCTGCTGGGTTATTGAATGTTCTTGATCTGAATAGGTTTCACCAATTTGTACTTTTATTCGTGATATTCCTGTTACCCTCACTTATACTGGGGCTGAGAATACAGAAAAAAGGCGGGAATATTTAAGTTAGTCCTTGAAACTTTTTGGCAATATATCAATGCCAAATCTGTTCCCAAGCTTGACCAAAAAGGCTATAGCAACCAGTCCGCCCGGCAATGCAAATACTCCAAGTAACCCTGCATTCTTTATCAAATCTGTAAATTGAGTATTTGCTTTCTTAATAGCATCTGGTTCAATTTGTTCTCCAGCTATATATTTTCTGTAGATCTCCAGCATATCAGAAGTTTCTTTAGACTCAGTATCTAATACTTTTTTTATAGTATTTAATCCCTCGAGTGCTTTCTCTTTATTGTTAGTGAACTTAGTCAAGAGTTTTTTGTAAATAGCTAAATCTTCAATATTCATATTTTTTACTTTTAATGTTGAGTTAATCTGTCTAAAATTAAGATATAAACTATTTTAACAGTAAATAGCTCATACAAATAGGTAATGCTCAATATATGTCAAAAAATAATATCTCAATTAGGATAGATACAAGCTACTTGCAACAAGAATCTGATCCCGAAAACAATAAATTTTATTTTCTTTATACTGTCTCTATAACAAATAAAGGTGATGTAGGAGCCAAGCTTCTATCTAGACATTGGATAATAGAAGACGCTAATGGCAAAATCCAGAATGTCAAAGGTGAGGGCGTAGTAGGAGATCAACCTTATATTAACCCTGGCGATGAATATCAGTATACAAGTGGCACAGTCTTGGAAACATCCTTGGGCACAATGAAAGGCACATATCAGATGATCAATGATTCTGAAAAGTATTTTGATGCTGAAATACCAGAATTTGTATTAACTATTCCAAGAGTCATTCATTGATTCTAATATAAATTTTTGATGAATATCTAATATTACTTTTTGGACATTCAAAATTCTGATCGTAAGCTATTTTCCAAACATCTAAATCAAATTCAGGGAACCACGTATCTCCATTAAATTCTCCTTGTACATATGTAATATATAATTTATTAGCAAAAGGAAAAGCAAGCTGATAAATCTCAGAGCCACCTATAATAAATATTTCCTCATAATTGGAATAATCTTGAAATATTTTAAGTAAATCGTGATAAATAATAACACCATCATGCTTATACTTTTTATTTGTAGTAAGAACAATATTATCTCTTCCATCCAATATTTTCCCTATGGACTCATGAGTCTTTCTGCCCATTATAATAGGCTTTCCCATAGTTAAGTCTCTGAATCTACTTAACTCACTTGGGATATGCCATGGGATTCTATCCTTTTTACCAATTAAATAATTTTTATCCATAGCTACAATTATTGATATTATAGGTGTCATACAGATACAGGTGCCTTGATATGCTCATCTGGATTATAATCTATTAGGGAAAAATCTTCATATTTATAATCGAAGATAGAATCTACGTTATTATTTATTACAAGTGTAGGTAACTTTTTAGGTATTCTTCTAAGCTGCTCATTTACCTGATCTTTATGATTTAGATAAATATGAGCATCTCCAAACGAATGAACGAAATCACCATAACCAAGTCCTGTTTGATTTGCTACCATCATGGTAAGAAGCGCATAGGAAGCTATATTAAAAGGTACTCCTAAGAAAATATCTGCACTACGTTGATACAATTGACATGATAATTTATTATCATGAATATAAAATTGAAATAAGATATGACACGGTGGTAGATTCATCTTATCAAGCTCTCCAACGTTCCAAGCAGAAACGATATGTCTTCGTGAATCTGGGTTTTTTTTAATATTCTCTATCAATAAATGTATCTGATCAATTTCATCGCCATTAGACTTTTTCCATGAACGCCACTGATTACCATATATCGGTCCTAGCTCACCATTCTCATCTGCCCATTCATCCCATATTTTAATATTATTCTTTTGTAGGTAATCTATATTGGTACTACCTTTTAAAAACCATAAAAGCTCATACACAACTGATTTAAAGTGAATTTTTTTTGTAGTTAATAGTGGGAAACCTTCAGATAAATTGAATCTCATTTGATACCCAAATAATGATATAGTTCCCGTGCCTGTTCTATCAGATTTGATGTTTCCTTTTGCTAAAACATTTTTTAGTAAATCATGATATTGTTTCATACTATATTCTACCTTTTTTTGAATGATAATAAATTAACATTCCTATAAAAAACATAGGTACGCATAAAATCATCCCCGTTGTTAACCATGTTGAGTAAATATAGCCAATATGCTGATCAGGCACTCTAACAAACTCTACACAAAATCTAAATACAGAATAAAAAATTAAAAATATTGCAGTAAGAATACCAGTGGAAGGTTTAGTCTTCTTGAAAAAAAATAATATCAAATATAATACTATTCCCTCTAAAAAAGCTTCATATAACATTGATGGATGCCTAGGGACTGAATCTATCATAGGAAAAACAACGCCCCAACTGGTATTTGTAGGAGAGCCATATAACTCTGAATTAATAAAATTTCCTATTCTTCCTAAAAATAAACCAATTGGTATAAATGTCACAAGAAAATCAGATAATTTAAAAAATTTTATTTTATTAGTTATGCTTAAAAATAAAAGGCCAACATAAACTCCTACCAAAGCTCCATGAAAAGACATTCCACCTTCCCAAATATAAAAAATTTTATTAAAATTTTCTGCATAATATTCAATATTATAGAAAAGCACATATCCTAATCTACCGCCAATAATAACCGATACTATCGATATAAAAACTATTTGATCAATAAAACTAACATTAAATTCGAGCGTAGTGTCGCGAACAACCTCCCTTTTCATCAAATAATCGATTAGAAGAAATGAAATGGCATACATTGCGCCATACCAATATAAATCTACTGGTCCTATTGAAACTATTATTGGATGTATATTATGTGTATATATCATTTAAAATTGAATTATTATAATAATTATAATAGCCTATGAAACTGTAGTATAGAATCAAATAATGAATAGATTAAAAAAAGAAAAAAGCGATTACCTTCTCCAGCATGCTGACAATCCAGTAGACTGGTACCCTTGGTCTGATGAAGCATTCCTCATGGCAGAGCAAGAAGACAAACCAGTAATGCTATCAATAGGTTATTCTGCATGTCACTGGTGCCATGTAATGGCTCATGAATCTTTTGAAGATAAATCAACAGCTGAGATAATGAATAAAAACTTTATCAACATAAAGCTTGATAAAGAAGAAAGGCCCGATCTAGATAAAATTTATCAAATGTCTCAAACTATAATTACTGGTAAAACAGGAGGATGGCCTCTTACCGTCTTCATGACCCCGAAAAAGTTTCCATTTTTTGCTGGGACTTACTTTCCGAACACAGAGAGACATGGCTTGCCATCATTTAAAGATATTCTGACTAGGGTAAATGATTTTTATAAGGATCAGAAAAAAGACATAGAATTACAAAATATTCAAATTAAGAATATCTTTAATAATTTAAATAGATCAAAAGAATCAAAAAATATTATTGATGATAATTTAATGGAACAAGTCAAAAAAGAACTATTATCCTCTATTGATAAGGTGCATGGTGGTTTTGGATCAGCTCCAAAGTTTCCTCATATTAATAATTTAGAATTTCTTATTAGAACATTAAATAGTGAGGATACAGAAATTTTAAATGCTATAAACTTAACTCTTACAAGAATGTGTTGTTCTGGTATTTTTGATCATTTAAAAGGAGGTTTTTTCAGATACTCTGTTGATGAGTTATGGATGATTCCTCACTTCGAAAAAATGTTATATGATAATGGTCCAATGATCAGTATATTAGCTGATGCATATAAGAAGACAGGCAATGAACTGTACCTCACTAAACTATCACAAACATGTGACTGGATTTTAGATGAAATGCAAAGTAGTGAAGGAGGGTATTATTCAACTATAGACGCTGATTCAGAAGAAATAGAGGGCAAATTTTATGTTTGGTCAGATAAAGATTTACAAAATATTTTAAACCAAGAGGAACTAGACGTTTTTAAAAAAATATTTGTTGTATATGATAGGCCTAATTTTGATGGACAATATCACTTACATGTAACAAAAAATAATGAAAGTTATTATTTTAAAAATATAGATACAGCTAATAGGATCTGCAAGAAGTTATTAAAAGAAAGAAATAAAAGGATTAGACCAGGGACAGATAAAAAAGTACTTGTTTCATGGAATGCATTAGTGATTAAGGGAATGATAAATGCGTACAAAGTAACTGAAAAAGAAGATTATTTAATTTCAGCAAAAAGATCATTTAAGTTTATAAAAGACAATATGTGGCAAAATGGTAATTTGTATGCATGTTATCATGATAAAGCTTGCTTCAATGCATATCTTGATGATTATGCTTTTCTTGCAAGAGCTTGCTTAGAAATACTTAAAGTTGAATGGGATGATTCAAATTATAATTTTTTAATTAAGATAACTGATATTTTGATTAATGATTTTCAAGATATAGACAATGGAGGATTTTACTTCACTTCAAAAAATCATGAACAGCTTATATACAGACCAAAATCATATATGGATGAGTCACTTCCATCTGGTAATAGTATAGCGATTGGTGTTCTAGTAGAACTTTATGAGTTAACAGGCATGAGTAAATATATTGAGGTTGTTGAAAATGCAATCAAGTCAGCACATGACTCATTAAATAGATCCAGTTCATCACATTCAAGTCTTTTATTAGCTGCGCCAAAAACAGGTAACTCTGAAAGATTGATCATAATTAGATGTGAAGAAGATGACCTGAAAAATAATCAAAATCTAATTAATAAACTAGATACTTTAAATGACAATATATATTTTATACCCAATAATATTACTCCAAAGATAGATGGTTTATCTGATAAAACTCCAAAAGGGGCCTTTAGAGCTTATATATGTCAAAATAATATGTGTTCTGAGCCAATAAGTTCTGCTGAAAAGTTTATTGAATTCATAGAAAAATGAAAATAATATTTTTATCTACACGCTTATCTTTAATTTTTATACATATCTTGATCGGTTTGCTTATATTGATTTTTTTTCCAAATTCAATAATGAGATTAAAGCCAATTCATCATAGGATTAGTCAATATTGGATGAAAATATTAATTTTACTATTTGGTTTAAAAATTATATCTAAAGGAGTTTTATCTGATAAAGCAAAAGCTTTTGTTTCTAATCATATTAGCTTTCTTGATATTATAGTCTTGAATTCCATAGTTCCATCTAACTTTATAGCTAAATCGGAAATCAAGAAGTGGCCTATCATTGGTCATTTAGCTGGGAAAACAGGTACAATATTTATAAAGAGGGGTGATAGTGCCGATAATGACGGCATAATAAAACTAATGAAGCACTATCTGAATGAAGGTAAGAGTATAATTTTTTTCCCAGAAGGTAGAATCGGCGATGGCGTGAAAATTAAAAAGTTTCATAGTAAATTATTTAATTCAATTGCACATTCAAAAAATAGTTTGCAGCCTATATTTATTAGGTATCCAGTTAATTATCCTTTTGACAAGTCTTCAGACGACAGTGTATGTTGGGCAGACAAAACTCAAACTCTTTTAAAAATATCGATGAGGTGCTTAAGTAGAAAAAGCACGACAGTATTGTTAGACTTTGGAGAAGCTATTGATGCTTCTACATCAGATGCTTATGAGTTAGCAAAAAAATCTGCTAACTCAGTTGTTTCATCAATGAGACAAATATGATGATATAAAGATTAAATCATTCCTCTTTTATCGCCTTCAGTTCCAATAGCGACATCTACTGTGATATCAGTTTTAGGAACCCATTGGCAAGCTATAACCATTCCATTATCCATTTCTTCTTTATGTAACAAAGCTGTAGGATCGCATGGACTAGAAGGGTATGCTCCTTCACCTTCAACTATTGTTGCTCTGCAAGAACCACAACTACCAACTTTACAAGAATGTGGCCATTTAACATCAGCTGCAAAAGCGGCCTTCATAAGTAACTGACCAGGCTCACATTTAAATGTTTCACCTGTCCCTTTAACTGTAACCGTAATTGGTTCAGCTTTTTTAAATAAATCTCCGAAAAATCCCATTTCTCTCTCCTAGGTTAGTGTTCACCAAAATTTTTAATAATATAGCATAAATTATAATGAACTGTAATCAGTATAAGTTAAAATCGTAAAAACTTGTTTTTTTTCATATATTTATATAAAAAGATCATTAAAAGGAGACTTCTCATCCCAAAAAATATAAGAAATGAGAGCCATAAACCATTGTTATCCCCTCCTAAAAGTGTCGTTTCTAGAACGAAAAATAATATGCCTGATAAAATCATGACATTTCTGAGTAATTTCACTTGGATTGCACCAATGAAAACACCGTCTAGCCAAAAAGCTACAGTAGCAAATATAAAAATCATATAAATAAAAAATATATAATCATTTGATAGAGAATTGACCATTTGATTATCTGTAATAAATGAAATAATTGGTTCGCTGAAAAGCATGAAAAATATTAAATAAACTATCAATAAATAAGCAGATAATTTACCAGTTGAATAAATAGAACCATTCAATATATTTCGGTTCTTCTTGCCTATAGAGTTGCCTACAAGAACTTCTGCAGAGTGCGCAAAACCATCTATACCATGAGAAAATAAAAAAAAGAAATTTAATAGTATAGTGTTTGCAGCTAATACTTCATTACCATAGCTTGCCCCGACACTCATAAAATATACAAATATTGACATGAGTAGAAAAGACCGAGCAAACATATCAGTATTAACCATTATTTTATTTTTGATACTTTTCCACTCAAATATTTGAGAATAATGCATACGAACATTAGAAAATATTCTTTCTGTTTTTAATGCAAATATGATAAATAAGATTACTGAGTACTCAGCTATTAATGATGCAATAGCAACACCTTCAATATTATATTTCAAATAGAATATAAAAATATAATCTAATATAATATTTATAATATTGACCGTAATACTGATTCCCATCGCAATTTTTGTTTTCTGCACCCCTATGTAGTATCCAATTAATATATCTCTAAAAAAAATTGCAGGTACTGACCAAATTCTATAATTGAGATAGGTTTGGGCTCCTTGATAAACTTCAAACGATGGATCCATCAAGTGAAGTGAAAAATAGATGATATTATCTCTAAAAAAAAGGACTATAATAGATATTGATAATGATATGAGACAAAAATGAATAATGGAAAGTTGTAACTTTTGGTCTGATTTACTGCCACTATGCTGCGAGACAAACCCTGTTGTTAGCGATTTTATAAAGCTAAAGCTAAAAAGAATATAGCTTATAATAATAGCTCCTACGCCGATAGCACCGATATATATTACAGAGCCCAGATGCCCCATCATTACATTATCAACGAAGCCAACCAGAGGAATTGTTATATTTGATATAATTAATGGAATCGCAATTTTAAGTGTATTTCGATCTATCGAATTTATATTTAGGGACAATAATCTAACCTATGAAATTTCTATCATATCAAAGTCTTCTTTGCCTGCTCCACAGTCAGGGCATGCCCAATTTTCAGACACATCTTCCCACTTAGTTCCAGGCTTAATACCATCATCTGGCCATCCTTTTGCCTCATCATAAATTAACCCGCAAATTAAACATAGATATCTTTTCATAATATTTCAGTAGTTTCTCATAATTCTTTGATAAACCCAATTAATTTGTTATAAATATTTATGGGAAATAATAATATACTCAGTGGTCTATATCCAATTACTCCAAATGTTTACAAATCTGATATTGATTATCTACATCGTATAAAAATAGTTATTGAATCAGGCATTAATATTATTCAGTTTAGATCTAAGAATTTATCATTTAGGAGAAAAGCTTATTTAATAAAATCTATATCATTATTATGCATTGAGAATGATGTTAAATTTATAATCAATGATGACCCTTACATGGCTAAAATATTTGATGTAAGTGGATTACATATAGGCTCAAATGACATGGATCTTAGATCAGCAAGAAAATATTTCGGTAAGAAGTTTATAATAGGAAAATCTTGTTATGATTCAATAGAACTAGCTAAGTATTCAATGGATAATGATGCAAGTTATGTATCTTTTGGATCAATGTACCCCACATCTTCGAAAGAATCTGTTAAGTTAATCAAGCACTCTATTTTGACAGAAGTAAAAAAAATAATTAAAATTCCAATTTGTGTTATAGGTGGCATCACTAAATCAAATGTGAATGATCTGCTTAAATATAAACCCGACATGATAAGCATGATCTCTGGGATTTTTGATAATAAGGAAATAAAGAAAGAAATTGAAGATATTAAGAGTATAATTTTATAATGAAAAACTCAAAAAAGTTATTTACACAAGCAAATAAATATATTCCAGGTGGGGTAAACTCTCCAGTAAGAGCATTTTCATCTGTAAATTCTTCTCCATTTTTTGTCAAAAAAGCAAAAGGTCAGTATCTATATGATGAAGATGGTAATAAATATATTGATTTTATTGGTTCATGGGGGGCACAAATCCTTGGGCACTCAGACAATAGAATTTTAAAAGTTTTAAATAAAACTATGAAAGATGGCATTACTTATGGAGCGCCTTGCAAAAATGAGGTTTTGATAGCAAAAAAAGTTTGTCAAATCTATAAATCAATAGAAAAAATTAGGATGGTAAATTCTGGTACAGAGGCTACGATGAGCGCTATAAGGTTGGCAAGGGGCTACACAGGCAAGGATAAAATCATAAAGTTTAATGGCTGTTATCATGGACATGGGGATTCTTTCTTGATTAAAGCTGGTTCTGGTGCATCAACATTTGGAGCTCCGGATTCATTGGGGGTTACTAAAGCTAATGCAAGAAATACTATATCCATAGAATACAATAATATAGATGCAGTAAACAATGCTATCAAAGGTGGAGATGTAGCTTCAATTATTATTGAGCCTATAGCTGGAAATATGAATTTTATTAGAGCAAGGAAAAGTTTTTTACATTATTTGAGAAAGATTTGTACTAAAAATAATATCGTGCTCATCTTTGATGAGGTAATGACAGGGTTTAGAGTATCAAAAGCAGGTGCTCAACATATATATAATATAATGCCAGATTTAACTACTTTAGGTAAAGTGCTTGGAGGCGGGTTACCAGTTGGTGCATTTGGGGGTAAGAGAGAAATTATGAATTATATAGCACCTCTAGGCGGCGTGTATCAAGCTGGAACTTTATCAGGCAACCCATTAGCTATGGCAGCAGGTTTAAAAACTCTTGAAATAATATCTGAAAAAAATTACTTTCGTGACCTATCTAAAAAAACACAATATTTTGTGTCAAGATTCAATGATATATGCAGCAAGTACAAATTAGATATGTCTGCAGATTCAGAAGGAGGTATGTTTGGGATATATTTGACTAAATCAAAACCAAAGAATCTAAACGATATAGATGAATCACCTAAACATATTTTTTTAGACTTTTTTAATTATATGTTAGATCATGGTGTCTTTTTTGCGCCTTCAATGTATGAAGCTGGGTTTATTTCTTCTAGCCATTTAAAAAAAGATTTAGACTATACAATAAAAATATTTGAAAGTTGGGCTAAACAGAAATAGTATTATCTTACTAAAATCAATTGTACATCAGCAACATTAGTGCCAGATGGGCCAGTTATGAATAATGAGTTTATTTCTTTTAGATAATTATATGAATCATTGTTACTTAGAAAATCATTAATATTATTATTTGACTCCATCATGCATTTAACAGATATATTATCAATAATACCGCCTGCTGCATCAGTTGGGCCATCGATTCCATCTGTCCCCACTGACAGTAAGAGCCATTCTCTTTGAGTATTAATTTTTTTATTATTAGCAAGAAATGATAAAGCTAACTCTTGATTTCTGCCTCCTTTGCCTGAGCCTTGCATATTTACGACTGTTTCACCACCAGATATTATTGCTAAAGGTCTATCACAAGTATTATCAATATGCTTATTAATTTGATCAATTAAAAAAAATGCCTCCTCTTTTGCTTCACCAATTATGTCTCTTTGGATCAATACTGGGTTGTAACCATGCTTTTTTGCAAATAATGCTAGTTGTTCTCTGTATAATCTATTGCTTGAAATAATCTTATTTTCACAATTAATAACATCCTTAGGTGATTCTTCAATTTTACCACTAACACCGTTATTAATGTGATCAACAATAGATAAAGGTGTTTTATCTAATAAGTTATAACTATTCAGAATATTCTCAGCATCTTTATATGTGGTTTTATCATGTGTTGTAGGGCCACTGGCAATAGAACTAATATCATCATTAATAACATCAGAAATAATTAGCGAATAACATGGAGATGGTTCGGCAAACTTAGTAAGTCTTCCTCCCTTAATATCTGACATATGTTTTCTGACAGTATTCATTTCGTTAATTGACGCTCCTGATTTCAAAAGTAAGTCAGTAAGTGTAATTTTATCTTTCAGTGCAATAGATGATGGTGGTTTAGACAACAGTGCTGACGCTCCACCACTAATTAGAAATATAACTAAGTCTTTATCACTAGAAGAAGAAATATAATTTATTACTTTATCTCCAGCTGCAACACTTTTCTCGGTAGGTATAGGATGTGAAGAAAAATGTAGATCAAGAGTATGTTCTATAGTTTCTTGTGAATTATTTGAAATAACAATTGGTTTTTCATGTATTGGAATTTTTGGAAATTGATCATTCAAGTAGTTCAATAAACCCGACATCATGGATATAGATGCTTTCCCAAAAGCAACAGGATAAATTTTTTCAAAGTGAGATTTAACTACACTGTTTGATGATAAATAATCATATACCGTTCTAGATGGATCTAGTTTAGCTATACTAGATAAGTATATTTTTTTAGCATCTTCTCTAAGCGACATTAATTTCAGCTCAGACTACTTTGTTCGGCAACTCAGTCCCTGCAAAAAAAGCTAGAGTATTATCTATTGCTGTATTACCCATCGCAATTCTAGTTTCTGATGTTGCACTACCCAAATGTGGGAAAGAAACAACATTTTCCATAGTCTTAAGCTCATTTGGTAAATTAGGTTCCGTTTCAAAGACATCAAGACCAGCACCAGCAATTTCTTTATTTACTAACGCGTTCACTAAAGCTTTTTCATCTATGATATCACCTCTAGCGGTATTAATAATAAAAGCTGATTTTTTCATTAATTTGAATCTTTCATCATTCATAAGATGAAATGTTTCTTTTGTAGCAGGACAGTTAATTGAGACAAAGTCACATTCTCTGCAGACGTCCTCAATTGTATCAAGTTTAGTTGCATTGAACTTCTTAGTTACATCTGCTGGAATATCATACGGATCCCAATATTGGATGTCCATGTCAAAACCAAAATGAGCTCGTTTGGCAACAGCTTGCCCTATTCTTCCAAAACCAATCACACCTAATTTCTTACCGGTAACTTTGGTACCTAATAGATGAGTTGGTCTCCAACCAGTCCAATTATCTGATCTTAGCTCTCTTTCTCCTTGGCCAACTCTTCTTGCCACCATCAATAGCAAAGACATTGCAATATCTGCGGTGCAATCTGTTAATACGCTCGGCGTATTGGATACGGTGATCCCTTGTTCCTTTGCAGCATTGATATCTATATGATTAAAACCAACTCCGAAATTTCCAATCATGTTCGCTCTACGGTTTTCAACAGACAATATATCAGCAGTGATTTTATCTGTCACTGTTGGCATTAATACATCACAGTTTTGGAGAGCTGATTTAAGCTCTTCAGCTGTAAAAGGCTTATCTGAATCATTTAACTGAACATCAAATAATTCCTTAAGTCTATTCTCATTTTCTTCTGGCCACTTTCTTGTGACTATTGCTACTGGTTTAGTCATAATTATTTCCCTGCTGGATTATCAAGCCAATACTTAGAGGCAGCTGCAATACCACTTCCAAGTTCAACTTTAATGCCATTGGACATCATTGACATCTCAGCGCCAGCTATAGCGCTACATAGCATTAATTCATTCAGATCACCAAGATGACCTATTCTAAATACTTTACCTGCTACTTTAGCAAGACCTGCGCCAAGCGCTAAATTATATGTATTAAATGCTGTACTAATAACAGGCACTGCATCAGCTCCTTCAGGAACAACTATCGCACTGACGGTATCTGAATGCCACTTTGGCTCTTTAGCACATAATTTCATGCCCCATCCATCTAAAATTGCTCTCCTTGTTCCCTCT
>Ga0213868_10001876_pt1 | contig 20274 bp, 24 predicted proteins | sample PICome_9_FD_160087 | JGI IMG/M metagenome (GOLD analysis project Ga0213868, IMG submission 160087) | Coastal seawater microbial communities near Pivers Island, North Carolina, United States - PICO127 | ecosystem: Environmental > Aquatic > Marine > Coastal | place: USA: North Carolina...
GAATGCATTAAGAACATTTTTATCTACCATGAAAAACAATAGTAATATTGGTAGAAATCTAAACTTCTTGGTAAGAGATAAAGTAACACAGAAATATCTTGGTGTTATCTGTATGAGTAGTGACTTCCTAGACCTTACACCTAGAGATGAATATATTGGTTGGGAACGAGAAGCCAAGACACAAAGAATGATTAATCATACTTGCATTGGTAGTACAATTGTACCAATACAGCCGCTTGGATACAACCTGGTTGGTGGGAAACTACTAGCCTTATTATGTTTGAGTAAGACAGTTGAAGAAACCTGGGAACATCAATATAAAGATAAACTAGTAGGTGTTACAACTACAAGTCTATATGGCAAGACAAAGACTATACCATTATCACAGTATGATAGACTAAAACATTGGAAGAAAATGGGTTGGACTGCTGGGTCAGTATCATATGAACCAGAGAAAACAACCAATACCATGATACAACAATGGTTAATGAAGAACCACACATACAAATACTTTGAATGGTATGTTGCAAAGAAACCTAGTGGTCAGCCTCATAAGAGAGACCATAGAAATAGAAGTAGAGCATTCACATATAGTAAACTAGGCATTGATAAGAAACTACAAAAGTCTGAACATGCCAGAGGTATCTATTTTGGTGAGTTATTTACAAATACAAGAGAATTTTTAAGAGAAGAAACTAATACGACAGGTCTGACAAGAGCATTTGACAATTCAGTTGAATCACTTACAGATTTATGGAAGACCAAATATGCTAGAAAACGAATAGCTAGTTTGAAGAAACAAGACCGAGTTTCAACTGAAACTCATTTCTATGACGATATTATTTTCTTGTCATGGGAAGAAACCAAAGCAAAATATTTACCACAGGTAGGGAGATGAACCATGACTGGACAATTAGAATTAGATTTAGGCGCTCAAAGTAACGAGTCTAATAAATACAAAAAAGTAAGTGACCTTGACATGTATCAAAAGGTTGCTTTAACAACGGCAATATATCCGAGAGAACAGGCCATTATCTACCCGACATTGGGGCTGACCGGTGAAGCAGGTGAAGTTGCAAATAAAGTAAAGAAGATAATTAGAGATGGCTCAAATAGTAAAGATGAAAGATTGGTGCAAGCAATATCCTCTGAAATTGGCGATTGCCTTTGGTATATCGCTGTATTGGCTAGCGATATTGGTGTTAAGCTTTCCGACATTGCAAGCGATAATCTAGTAAAACTAGAAAAGAGAAAAGAGAAAGGTACTATCCATGGTTCTGGTGACGACAGATGAAAGTCGTAATCATAACAGGTGGATTTGACCCTATTCATTCAGGACATTTAGAATATATGATATGCGCCAAGGCTCTTGGTGATGTATTAGTGGTTGGTTTGAACTCAGATAAGTGGTTAGAAAGAAAAAAAGGACAAGCTTTCTTACCATACTATGAGAGAGAACAGGTGTTATTGAATACCAAGAGTGTCGATAATGTTATTGGTTTTGATGATGATGATGACTCAGCCATAGACGCAATTCTAAAAGTACAACATTTCTACCCTAATGCAGAAATCATATTTGCAAATGGTGGCGATAGAAACAAACAAAACATACCAGAATTAGACATGTTCAAAGGTACAAATGTACAGTTTGTATTTGGTGTTGGTGGCTCTAAAAGAAATTCATCTAGTGCAATACTAGAAAAATGGACAAATACACATACAGAGAGGCCATGGGGGTACTATAAAGTCTTACACAATGAGATGAATGTAGTAAAGGTCAAAGAACTGGTAGTTATGCCAGGTCAAAGGTTGTCTATGCAAAGACATGAAAATAGGTCAGAGCATTGGTTCATATCAAAAGGTACAGCCACCGTGTACACTTTAGATAGTAGTACAGATGTTGAACTACATGGTGAGTACAATAAGTTTGATAATCTACACATTGCTCGAGGAGATTGGCACCAACTAGCCAATGAGGGCGAATCACCATTGAAAATTTTAGAGATTCAGTACGGCGAATCGTGTTCCGAAGAGGATATTGAGCGAAAATAGCTGCGACAAACACGCTTTTATTTTGTGTGTATTCGGAAACCGTTACCAGGTAACAAAAAAAACTTTAAAAAAAAGCGAATAAACGCTTGACTTTTGATTAAAGTACCTGTAGGATGGACACATATGATGAAAAAGGACACAAACACTATGACACTAAATCTTGAAGTTAAATCAAATCTAGCAAAATTACTTGCTAACGAAAATATTACAATTCAACACAACAAAGTTAAGACGGCTTCTTTTGATGTTAAGAACCGTGTATTAACTTTACCATTATTCAAACAAAAATCTGGTGATGTGTACGATATGCTTATCGCTCACGAATGTGCCCATGCTCTTTGGACTCCCTATGAAGAATGGCAAGGTATTGATAATGATGAGTTAAGGTCATATGTTAATGTGTTAGAAGATTGTAGAATTGATTTATTAATTCAAGCAAAATATCCTGGTGTTGTGACTAACTACAAAAATGGTTTTGATATATTAGAAAAGCAAAACTTCTTTGGTATTTCTGGTAGAGATATCAATAAAGAATTTATGATTATTGACAAAATTAATCTAAGGTCTAAGTCATTACAAAGATTACCTTTTGATTTCAGCAAACAAGATAACGAATGGTTATCTAAAGTTGACGCTTTAGTTACCTTTGATGATGTACTTGTTCTTGCAAAAGAGATGTTAGAGTGGCAAAAAGAACAAGTTGAGCAGATGAAAAAACTGCCTGACTTTGATAATCATGTTCTTGCAAAATCTTATGGTCTTGATGATGATGACTTTGATGATGAAGATGAATTTGATAATGATGAGAATGGTTATGGTAATTCTTCAGACGCTGAACAAAATGATGACCTTGATGATGAAAAAAATGACTTCAATAATTTTGGTGACCAAAAAGCAGATGATGAAAAAGATTCTAATAAGTCTGGTTCTGGTTCAGATAGTAACTCTGACAAAGTAGAAGAAACTAAAGATAAAGAAAAAGCAAATGCTTATGCCAAAGGTAGAGGCGGCGATGGTTTCATAGAGAAGCCATTGAAAGCAATTACAGATGAGGCCTATACTCAAAAGCAAGAAGAATTACAAGACAAAAAAGCTAAAGGTTACAGATACGGTAAGATACCTACTCCAAATCTTGACAATCTTAGTTGTTTGACTTCTTGGAAAACTTTCTTAAAAGATATGGAAGCATATAAACTGAAAGCATTAAGAGAATATGGTACTACTAAAGGTTACTTAAAATGGTTAGATAATTCATACAAAAATTTCACTAAAGAAAACAAGAAAACTGTTATGTATCTTGTAAAAGAATTTGAGATGAAGAAAGCTGCTACTGCTTATAAGAGAGCAAGTACAGATAAAACTGGTATTATTGACCCATTAAAACTGCCTTCTTACCAATACAACGAAGACATATTCAAAAAGTTAACAATCATTCCTGATGGCAAAAATCATGGTATGATGATGTTACTTGATTGGTCAGGTTCAATGAGTGATGTACTTATGAATACTGTAAAACAATTAATCAACCTTGTTGAGTTTTGTAGAAAAGTTAATATACCTTTTGAAGTTTACTTCTTTACTAGTGAGAGAGGTTATTCAGAGGTTGAAAGAAAAGGTTGGTCTACTAATGTTGGTGAATACCAAATGGATAATTTCAATCTTGTAAATTGTATTAGTCACAGAATGAATAAAAAACAATCTGACCTTGCAATGAAAACTATGTATCATATGGCACATTACTTTAATGACAGATATACAAATAGTAGATACATGAGTAAATATAATAATCCTGATGATTATGATTATTCTCAACATGACAGTTATGGCATACCAAGTCAATACTATCTTGGTAATACACCATTGAATGAGTCTTTAATTTACATAAACAAATTAATTCCAATGTTTACTAAAAAGTATGGCATTGAGAAGTTAACTTTTATCACACTTACAGATGGTGCTGGTAATTATTGTAGAGGTAAAATCATTGGTGCTGGTGACCCATATAGTGATGAAGAATACAATAAAACAAATGTTTATCAAATTGGTAAATCTAAATTTACTAATGATTATGGTAGAGATATGACCGTCAACCTACTTGACCACATTAAGAAAACACACAAGTGTAATGTGATTGGTTTCTATGTTGTTAAAAGAATTAGAAAGTGGGACTTAGAACAATATATCGACTACAAAGATTGGAATGATAAAGAAATTAAATATGCTAAGATGAGAAAGGAAATGACTAAAGATAAAGCAGTAGCTGTTAATCACAAAGGTTATGATAAATTCTTTATCTTAGATGGTAAAAAACTTGGTGTAGAAAACTTTGAAATGAATGATGTTGAAGTTAAAAAAGGTACACCGTCAGAATTCAAAAGAATATTTGGTAAATCAATGGCGAATCGTCTGGTTTCCAGAGTTGTTTTGAACAAATTTATCAAGGAGGTTGCTTAAAAAATGGCAATTAATTTGATAGATGTTAGGAAACCGTTACCTGGTAACGAAAAAAAAGTTGAAAAAAAGAACATTATATGGTTGCCTTTTACAAAAAAGGCCTGTATAATATACCTATATTAATAATGAGAAAGGACAAATACACTATGTTAAACACTAAACAACAAGAATTCGTAGATTACGCTGTAGAGAAATTCGGCACTAACGAATTGACAACTGCTGAACTGAAAGAAGCTAATGCTCATTTCGGTTGCAAGTATGCCCCACAATGGCTAATCAAAAATGCCGACTACAAAGTTGGTAAATCAACATTCAGGTTACCTACTGAAGCCAATCAGGTTTCAACTGCCTCTACTATAAAGGCGTCTGTACCTGAAACTGAAAAAGTTTTGACTACTAAAGCACCTGAAACTGCTACAGTATCAGAAGCTGCTTATGTAGTTTCATCTTTAACTGGCGACATTGTTCCTAAAAAGGATCCTGTGTTCGTTTCATTTGGTAATTATCCTGATGTAAAATCAATTATCAAATCTAAGATGTTCTATCCTGTATTCATTACTGGTTTATCTGGTAATGGTAAAACTATGGGTGTTACTCAAGCATGTGCTGAGAATAAAAGAGAACTGATTAGAGTTAACATTACTATCGAAACAGATGAAGATGATTTGTTAGGTGGTTACAGACTTAAAGACGGTCAAACTGTATGGCAAAACGGTCCAGTTATCGAAGCCATGGAGAGAGGCGCTGTGCTTCTTCTTGATGAGATTGACTTAGCGTCTAACAAGATTATGTGTTTACAACCTATCTTGGAAGGCTCTGGTGTCTTTGTTAAAAAGATTAACAGATTTGTAAAACCTGCCAATGGTTTCAATGTTGTTGCTACTGCCAATACAAAAGGTCAAGGTAGTGATGACGGTAAATTTATCGGTACTAATGTTCTTAACGAGGCGTTCCTTGAAAGGTTCCCAATTACTTTTGAACAAAGTTATCCAAGTGTTGCTATCGAGCAAAAAATCTTGATGTCAACTTACAAGAATTCAACTGGTAAATCAGATGATGATTTCTGTAAGAAGTTGGTAACTTGGGCTGATGTAATCAGAAAGACCTACTTTGATGGTGGTGTTGATGAGATTATATCAACTAGAAGATTAGTCCACATCATTCAAGCGTATGCTATCTTTGGTAAAAAGATGAAAGCGGTTGAAGTCTGTACAAACAGATTTGATGATGATACAAAGAATTCATTTATTGAATTATATACAAAGGTTGACGCTGGCGCTACTGCTGAGCAGATAAGCGAAGAAGCTAGACAAGCGGATATAACTTCACAAATGGATGACAATGATAGTGAGTCAGATGACGATAGCGCCATCTAAATCTATCAATCATAGTGTAAGTCCTTGGTGGAGGGGTAGTGCCCTCCACCTTTTTACACTACAACTTAATAATGAGGAATGTGATGACTAAAAAAGTTAAAAAACCAAGCGACTATTCAATTAGTCAAAAAGTTGGTGTTGATAATAAAGAACCAGTTAAGAACTTAATGGAACAAATTTATGGCAATAAAGAAGACCATGATTTTAATAAAATGTTCTCTGGTATGATTTCGGTAATTGAAGAGAATAATCTTACTGACAAAGTAAAACATCAGGTGGTAATTGCACCTAAAAAGAAAACATTGAGTTTAAAAGAAATACAATTAGAAGCATTGAAAAAAGAAGTAAGTCAATTAAGGAAGGAGGTAAATTAATTGAGTATAACTGTAGAAGTTAGAGGCGGTAACCTTGAAAAAGCTATGAGAGTTTTGAAGAAAAAGGTTATGAAAGAGGGTATTGTAAAAGAGTTAAGAGCTAGACAATACTATCAAAAACCGTCAGAAATAAAGAGGGAAAAGAAAAAAGAAGGCATAAAGAATTACAAAAAGAAGATGAAAAAACTGGAACAGGAAAGATAGAATTCCATGCCTGTGCTTATAATATGAATAAATAGTGATACCAGGCAACTCGTAAGACCTGGGGCGTGGAGGGTAGCTTGACCCATGCATACGCAGAATTACAAGCCGCAGTTAGGTGGTTCTGAGATAACAAAACCACCACCTAATTCGGGCTCATTGGTCTTCGTAGCACTACGGTGATAGGCTTAGTAAGATAAGTTAGTATAATGAGGGTGAGACCTACCTCAGCCCACCAAAATTTAGGGGCGCTAGCGTTAACCTGAATGTGTTTGTTTGGCATTTGCGCCTGGTTCAACACTCAAAAGAACTTAAGCTGCGGCTCGATTTTGGTAGTTTTTTATAGCCTCTAATATACAAAAAACTACCACTTGAAATATGAAATATAATGACTATATAAATAACTATGATATGCTCATAAGAGGTATCAAACATTAACTTGCTTAAAAAAGGAGATTAAAATGACAAATCACAAAGCAATTCATTCAATTTTTACTGGACTAAAACCATTTACTGTGGGGTTTGACGATATGTTCGCTCATTTCGACCATATGGTTGACCATCTACCACACATGACGGCGGCTAATTCTTATCCACCATATGATATTGTAAAGACAGGTTCTTTAACATATGATATTCAGGTGGCATTAGCAGGCTACAGTAAGAAAGACATTTCTGTATCATTTGAGGATAATATCCTTAAAATCGAATCAGTAAAATCAAAAGAAGAAAAAGAAGTTGAAGACAATGACGGTGTATTACACAAAGGCATTGCTAAACGAAGTTTCTCAAAAGGCTTTACTATAGCAGATGATGTAGAAGTTAAAGGTGCTGAATTAAAAGATGGACTTTTAAAAGTATCTTTAGAGAAGATTGTTCCAGACCACAAGAAAGCTAGAACTATCAATATCAAATAACATTTTAACTATTGGCGTCCTAGGCTTGACATTAGGACGCCTTTAGTGTATTATGTATAACATGAACAAATGCGGAATTAGTTTAAAAGTAAAACACGAGGTTTCCAACCTTGAGAAGATTGGGCAGTACAATCATTCCGCTCCAATTAATTATGAAACGGAGATTATATAATGAACATAAGTAGTGATACAGTTGCTATTCTGAAAAACTTTTCAGATATTAACCAGAACATCTTGGTTAAGCCAGGCAATCAACTTCAAACTATTTCAACACTAAAAAATATATTAGCACAGGCTGATGTATCAGAAAAGTTTGAACAAGAGTTTGCTATCTACGATTTACCAGAATTTTTGAGGGCTGTTGACTTGTTTGATAAGTCAGACCTTGCATTTAATGGTGGTCAAAATCTAACCATTAAAGATAGTAATAGTAAACAAGCAATTAAATATTATTTTGCAGACAAATCGGTTGTAGTTGCACCGACTAAAATGATTACCATGCCTGATAAGTATGTAACATTTTCTTTGAAAAAAGATGTCTTTGAAAAATTAATGAAAGGTGTAACGACACTTAATTTACCAGACATTGCTGTGACAGGTGATGGTTCAGAGATTAAACTAGTTGCTACTGATAAGAAAACACCATCATCAAATGACTATTCATTTGTTATTGGTGAAACTGATAAGACCTTTAAAGCTTATTTTAAAACTGAAAACTTTAAAATGATTAAAGATGATTATGATGTAGCCATATCTTCACAAAAGATATCTCACTTTATCAATAGAAATAAACCAATACAGTATTGGATTGCTATTGAGCCAGATAGTGAATTTTAAATTATGAAACAATTGAGGATTATATCATGTCAGAATACCTATGGGTCGAGAAATATCGACCAAAGAAAATTAGTGAGTGTATATTAAGTGAAGACATTAAGAATACATTTGCTGAATTTCTAAAACAAAAAGAAATACCTAATCTGTTATTGGCTGGTACGCAAGGTACCGGTAAGACTACAGTTGCTCGTGCTTTATGTGAGGAACTTGGTGCAGATTATATTATCATAAACGGTTCAGATGAAGGCCGTCAGATTGATACATTAAGAAACAAGATTAAGAACTTTGCTTCTACCGTATCATTAACTGAACATTCAAATCATAAAGTGGTAATTATTGATGAGGCAGACTATATGAATGCCGAATCAGTACAACCTGCTTTAAGAAACTTCATTGAAACATTTTACAAAAATTGTAGATTTATCTTTACTTGTAATTACAAGAACAAGATTTTACCTGCTTTACATAGTAGATGTACCGTAATCGACTTTGCTATCAAGAACGGACAGAAAGTCAAGACAGCACAGGCATTATTAAAAAGACTTGGTAAAGTCCTTGATGATGAGCAAGTTGAATATGATAACAAAGTATTGGCTGAACTAATACAAAAATACTATCCTGATTTTAGACGGACTATCAATGAACTTCAAAGATATTCCGTTAGAGGTAAGATTGATAGTGGTATTTTGTTTAGTTTATCTGAAGCAAATACAAAAGAACTTGTCAAAGTCTTAAAAGAAAAAAGATTTAATGACATGCGTAAATGGGTTATTGACAATCTTGATAAAGAACCATCATCATTGTTTACTACCATATACGAACTAATGTATAATGCTTTAGAAGCTTCTTCTATACCTCAATCAATATTAATCATTGCTGGTTACCAGTACAAGTCTGCTTTTGTGGCAGACCAAGAGATTAATATGGTTGCGTGTTTGACGGAGATTATGGCTAATTGTAAGTTTAAATAATGTTTTACATTAAACAAAACTTTATTCACAAAAGTGAGTGTGATTACTTTATGTCACTAGCGCCTCGACCTAACAACGATATTAGATTAAAATATGGTGAAGATAATCCTCTATGGGAACATAGAACTATTGATATTACAAATCACCATATTGTAAATAGAGTATCAGACCACATACACAAGGTATTTGGTGTTAGGTTAGAGATAGAAGAGGCACAAATTCAAAACTGGATAGAGGGAAGTGAATCTTTACCTCATACCCATGAGAGGTGGCCACAAGTAGGATACAATTCTTTAATTTATTTAAATAACAATTTTGAGGGTGGTGAGTTTTATACACCAAATGTAACAGTAAAACCAGAACCAGGTTTACTTACATTATTTGATGGTAGTCAGACGGAACATGGTCTAAATAAAGTATTAAATAATGATAGGTTTACATTGATATTCTGGTGGAAAAAATAATATTATGTATGAGCTAAAAGATTATTTAAAGGCAATCAATGAAACTAAAGAACCATTACTAGACACAGATGATATTGTGTGGGAGAAAAAGTATCCTACATTTATCATTAACAGATGTTTGTCTATGTTCTATGATACAATTATGCATAGTAACGAGATGAATGGATTACATTTTCTACCAAAACGGATGCAATTCCACTATTTTATAAATAGTATCCGAAAGAAGAAGCGATTTGGTGGGAAGTGGCTATCACAAAAGAAAGTCAAAGACCTTGAAGTAATAAAAGAGTATTATGGTTATAGTAATCAAAAGGCTAAAGAAGCTCTTAACCTACTTTCAGACGACCAAATTGAATTTATAAAAATTGGCCTGAAAAAAGGTGGGAGAAAAAAATGAGTGAAGATACTATAAATTGGTCGCAAAGTGATATGCTAGAAGTCACTATCAAGCAACCGGACGATTTTCTAAAAGTCAGAGAAACCCTAACTAGAATTGGTGTTGCAAGTCGTAAAGACAAAACACTTTTTCAGAGTTGTCATATTTTACACAAACAAGGTAAATATTACATTACACACTTCAAGGAGTTATTTGCCCTTGATGGTAAGAACTCTACTTTAACAGAAAACGATATACAAAGAAGAAATACAATAGCATTATTACTACAAGACTGGAATTTAATAGAGGTAGTTAATACTTCTTTAGTTGAAAACAAGGCACCATTAAGTCAAATCAAAGTATTACCATTCAAAGAGAAAAGTGAATGGAATATGGTCGCTAAATATAATATAGGCAAAAAACCAGAAGATAGTAAAAGTGCAAGTACAACCGTTTAAAAATTACCTAGAAGAAGCTACAGGCGATAAAAAGTTTTTGCGTCTGCTTATCGTTACAGATGAGTCAGAGAGTGGAAAAGAATTTCATACGGCTGGTAGATTAAAAGAAGAGTGTGAGAAGTTAAAATTTCCATTCTATGTCTTTAATGTGACAGGTGGTTATACAACTTATGAAGACGGTGTTCGTAGATTTCATAACAAAGAAGATAAAAAAGGTTTTGAAGTTGGTGCCATGACAGTTGCTATTGTTCGTGGTAGTATTACAAGAAAAGATAGTTGGTTAGACCTTGTGTCTATACTTGAAAGAGCCAATGCAACACTTGTAAATCCAAGAACTACAATTAATATTTGTGCAGACAAATATAGAACAGCATTAAGACTTGCAGATTATGGTTTAACACAACCATTGACCAAGTTAATTAGTGACCCCGAAAAATCTAATGAACAAGTAGAAGAATCAGGTATTAAGTTTCCTCTTATTATGAAAACATTGAGAGGTAGTAAAGGTGTTGGTGTATTGTTTGTCGATAGTCCAAAAGGGTTAGATTCTATTGTACAACTTATACACAAACAAGATGAGGACGCTGACCTATTAATACAAGAATACATTAAAACCGACTATGATGTCAGAGTACATGTATTAGGTGGTAAAGTATTAGCTGCTATGGCAAGACCAGTTATTGAAGGAGATTTCAGGTCAAATGTATCACAAGGTTCAGTACCTAAAAAGATTAAATTAACTGAACTAGAAATAGAAGAAAGTTTAAAGGCTGCTAAGGCAGTTGGAGGTTATTGGACTGCTGTTGATTTTATACCTAGTAAGAATAGAGAAAAACAACCACCATATTTCCTTGAAGTAAACTCTTCGCCAGGTACAGAGGGTATTGAAGACGCTACAGGTATGAATATTGCAAAAGAAGTTATAACTCACTTTGCAGATAAGAAAAATAGATATACAGTACCTACAGAATGTGGTTATAGAGAAATATTAACCATTAAACCTTTTGGTGATATAATATCAAAATTTGATACGGGTAATTCCGGCATGCCAGTTATACATGCAGATAAAATTAAACCAATGTCTAATAAGAAAGTTACATGGACTTTATTAGGTAAAACTATTACAAGTGATATTGTAAGAACTGAAAATATTAAAGTTGGTGGCTTAAGAGATTATGATGAAGACCGATATGTCGTAAAACTAGATGTAGAATTCGCCGGTGGTTTTTACAAAGATGTAGAATTTACCATTGATGATAGAGAAGATAGGACACCTATTCTTCTTGACCGTGCATTTATGAATAGATTAAATGTTATGGTAAACCCACAAAGAAAGTATGTGATAACAACTAAATATAGTTTAGATTAGGAGATAATATGAGTGAAGTGAAGTTATTAAGATTGAGTACAGGTGAAGATATAATTGCCAAAGTAGGAGAAAACGACCAAGGTGTAAGTTTAAACAAACCGTTTGTAATTATACCACAACAAAAAGGTCCTGGTCAACCCATTCAATTAATGATGTCATTGTATAATGCGTTTGGAAAAAGCGATACAGTTACGGTTGCAAAAGATAAGATTGTCTTTATGACAGAACCGAAAGATGATATCAAATCAAATTACGAAGCAAACACAAGTAAGATAATTACTAAACCATCAGGACTTATAACAGAAACTAATTTGCCAGGGTAACACCAATGGTAAAAGTTAATTTTGTTAGAGAGAGTGGTGAAACACTATCAACAGAGGTACCTGTTGGTTACACCATCATGGAGGCAGCTAAACAACTGGATTTACCAGAGATACCTGCTGATTGTGGTGGTTGTTGTGCATGTGCGACTTGCCATATCTATGTAGATATGTTACAATGGCCACAGTTAAAGATAGAAGAGAACTCTTTAGAACAAGAGTTGTTGGAATATGAAAAAGGTTATACAGACAAGTCAAGATTGGCATGTCAGATACAACTAAATGATGAATTAAATAATGTAACGGTGAAATTGAGAAAAGATGAACTTCTATAAAAATGTAATTGAACACAAAGGTAAACTTCTTATTCGTGGTGTCTTAAACGGCAAAGAGTATAAAGAAAAGATTGATTTCGGTCCTACTTTATATTGTCTGACACAAGAGCATTCAGTTTATAAAACACTACAAGGCCAGTTTCTAAAACCTATTGAGTTTACTAATATAAGTGCAGCTCGTAGATTTCGTAAAGAAGTTGCCACACAAAATTCGCCAGTATATGGCCTAGAAAGATATCACTATCAATATATCGGTCAAGAATATCCAACCGAGATTGAGTGGGATAAGGAAAATATTAAAATCTTTACCCTTGATATCGAAACAACTTGTGAAGGAGGTTTTCCAGATGTCGAAGACCCACAAGAACAGTTGTTATGTATCACAGTAAAGAATCAATCTAATAAACAAATCATTACATGGGGTGTTGGTAAGTTTGTAACTGACCGACCAGATGTAACTTATGTCGAATGTAAAGACGAAAAACAATTGATGTTTGAGTTTATGAAATTCTGGATTAAAAATTATCCAGATGTTATCACAGGTTGGAACACCAAGTTTTTTGACTTACCATATTTGATGAATAGAATTAAACTGATTGCAGGTGATAAAGTTGCAAACAGAATGTCGCCTTGGAATTTAATCAATAGAGGTGAAGTTGTTACACATGGTAAAGTACAAACTGTTTACAATCTATATGGTATTTCTATGTTAGATTACCTTGACTTGTATAAGTGGTTTATTCCTACAAGACAAGAGAGTTATAGACTAGACTTTATTGGTGAACTAGAACTTGGTCGTGGTAAAGATGACGCAGGTTATGATACATTTAAAGATTGGTATACAAAAGACTTTCAATCGTTTGTTGATTACAATATTCAAGATGTTGAAATCGTTGACGCCTTAGAAGATAAACTAGGTCTTATTGACCTGTCACTTACTGTTGCATATGATTCAAAGGTAAACTATGATGATATATTCTCACAAGTTAGAGTGTGGGATACCTTGATTGCAAATCATCTTATGCAAAAGAATATATGTGTACCACCAAGAGAAGAGAATAGTAAAGAAACAAAATACGAAGGCGCTTATGTAAAAGAACCAATCATTGGTGGCCATGACTGGATTGTTTCGTTTGATATTAATTCTCTATATCCACATATTATTATTCAATACAATATTTCGCCTGAAAAGATACTTGGTGAATCATCACACGGTGTCAATGTTAATAAAATGATTGACATGAAAGTACCACTTAACTATCTTAAAACAGAGGGTGCATGTTTAACACCAAACGGTGCCAAGTTTAAGAATGATAGTCAAGGTTTTCTTCCTGAAATGATGGAGAAAATGTACAATGAAAGAGTTGTATTCAAACAAAGAATGTTGAAGGCGAAAGCCGAGTATCAAAAGACTAAAGACCCTAAACTTGTCAAAGAGATTGCAAGGTGTCACAATATTCAATGGTCAAAGAAGATTGCCTTGAACTCAGCTTATGGTGCAGTTGGTAATCAATACTTTAGATACTATGATGTACGACAGGCAAGTGGTATTACAACGGCTGGTCAGTTTATTATTCGTTTCATTGAGAAGAAAGTGAATGAATATCTAAATCAAATACTACAAACAAAAGGTGAAGTAGATTATATTGTTGCGTCTGATACTGATAGTATCTATGTTCGTTTTGGTAAACTAGTAGAGAAAACTTGTGAGGGTAAATCGAGAGAACAGATTATTGATTTTCTTGGTAAGGTCTGTGACAATAAGATTGAACCATATATTGAAAAGTGTTTTGAAGAGTTAGCAGATTATTCTAATGCATTTAAAAATGCCATGGTAATGAAACGAGAAGTAATTGCCAACAAAGGTATATGGGTTGCAAAGAAAAGATATATGTTAAATGTTCTTGATGACGAGGGTGTTAGACTTGCCGAACCTAAACTTAAACTTATGGGTATTGAGGCAGTTAAATCATCTACACCACAAGTTTGTCGTGGTAAGATTAAAGAGGCAATCAAGGTCATCATGGGTAAAGAAGAAACAGATTTACATAAACTTGTTGCAGATTTTAGAAAAGAGTTTATGACATTGCCGGCAGAATCAATTGCCTTTCCTAGAAGTTGTAACAATCTTAAAAAGTATAGAGATAGTGCAAACATCTTTATCAAAGGCACACCAATACATGTGAAAGGTGCATTGGTTTATAACTATCAAATACATAGACTTGGTCTACAAAGTAAATATCCTCTTATACAAGAAGGAGATAAGATTAAGTTTATTAAATTGAAACCTGCTAATCCATTTAAATTTGATGTGATTAGTTATATGACAACTCTACCTGAAGAGTTTAAACTACAAGAGTATATCGACTATGATATACAATTTCAAAAGACTTTCCTTGACCCTATGCGTTTCATTCTGGATGCTGTGAATTGGAAAGATGAACCACAAGCAACATTGGAGGCATTCTTTGGATAATCCTGTTAACATAAGCGGACAATTACTAGAGGACAAAGTTGAAACTTATTGTAGAGAAAATAACATTAGTTATAAAAGAGCCAGGTCTGGCGAACATGCAATAGATTTTATTATTGAAAGTAGTAGAGGTAAAATATTTGCCGATTGTACTAATCAAAATTCAGGTGGTAGTGTAGAAGAAAAATTACCACACAAACTATGGAAATACTTTAAGAAATATCAATATAGAAATGTGTACATTATAAAAGGCGACCATAAAATATCTAAAAGTGTATTAGACCATTGTAATGAAATGGCAAGAGGATATAATTTCGATTTACATTTTGTAAACTATGAACAGTTTACGAATAACTTAACAGCTAAAGAGGAGAGTTTCTTTGGCTGATTTCCCAACCAAAAAATATGGAGTGATATATGCTGACCCGCCTTGGCAATTTAAACTTAGGTCCGATAAAGGCAAGGATAAAAGTCCTGAAAGACACTATCCTGTGCTTAGCCTTACTGACATTTGTAGGTTACCTGTTGACACAATTACTGAGGACAATGCAGTCCTTTTAATGTGGGTATGTGACCCTATGTTAGACCAGGCGTTTAAAGTTATAGACGCCTGGGGTTTCACTTTTAAAACAGTTGGTTTTACATGGGCAAAAACGAATCGAAAGAAGTTAGGATTTTTTACAGGTCTAGGTTACTGGACAAGAGGCAATCCTGAAATGTGTTTACTTGCAACCAAAGGTAGACCAAAAAGAAAAGCTATGGATGTGGCACAATTGGTGGTATCACAACGAGGTAGACATTCCGAAAAACCACTATTACACAAAGAGATAGAAAGACTTGTGGATGGTCCATACATTGAATTATTTGCGAGAAAAAAACCTTATGATAATTGGGACTATTGGGGTAACGAAGTTTGAGCTTGACATTAGCGATACTTTCTGTTATAATGATACTCTTATTACCAACAATTTTATTATGGATATGGAACAATGAAGACCCTAAGTAGAGAACATGCCTTACATGTGGCTAATATATTCTCAGACTACTTTGATAAGTTTAGTCGTATAGACCAGTATATGCGTGACCAGAAAATGGCACAGATTGAAACTATACCGACTTCTCTGCCAGGTATGGGTTTAGATACAGAATTATTTGACGATTTTACCATGTCACCACAGGTCATGGATTTACAAATGGTTGAACTAGATAATCATACATGGGACACCTGTATTAATATGATATCAAGTCATAGTAATATGGTCAGTATTCCAGGTAAAAGTTTAAAACTTGCCGTAAAAGAAATGAACACAGGTAAGTATGTTGGTTTTATGAGATTTGGTTCGCCAGTTATTAACATGAGACCTAGAAATGTTTTATTAGGTAATGTACCTGATTTGCCTGTCTTTAACAAGACGGCTATTATGGGTTTTGTAATTGTACCAGCACAACCATTCGGTTATAATTATCTTGGTGGTAAATTATTGGCTGCCTTGTGTTGTTCACATCAAGTAAGAGAGATGTTGAACAAGAAGTATGATATGAATTTAGTTATGTTTGAAACCACTAGTTTATATGGTAACAGTAAATCTGCTAGTCAATATGATGGTATGAAACCCATGTTGAAAAATAGAGGTTTAACTGATAGTGATTTTATACCAATGATACATGGTAAACCATTTAAAGATATGTTAGATTATGTTGAAGATAAAATTGGTGTCTTTATTAAAGAAGACGCTTCAAGTAGAAAGTTAAAAATTACAACTGCTATACAAGGTCTAGTAAAGAAAGCACTAGATGGTGATGACCTAGAAAAATTTAAGACTACAATTATTAATGCAAAAAAACTTACCGAACAGAAGCGTTATTATGTATCAAATTATGGTATAGAAAACTATATAGATATAGTAAATGGTAAGACAGATAAGATTGTCAGAGCACCAAACTACGATAGATTCCATGATAACGAACTAATAGAATGGTGGAGAAAGATGGCTACCAAAAGATTTGACAATCTAAATAGTGATGGTCGTTTACGAAATGACCTTGAAATATGGACAAAAGAAAGTGATATTGACATTATCAGATGACGCTTGACATTAACATCAAACTATGGTATATTATACACAACTAAGGAGAAAATATGAGCAATTTTTTAAAAGATATTATTAAAGAAACTGGCAATGAATATGCTGGTTTAGTAAGTGAGGGTGTTGATTCGGCAGATGTAACAAGTTTCATTGACACAGGCTCATATTCGTTTAACGCATTACTATCAGGCAGTATATATGGTGGTATGCCAGGTAATAAGATTACAGCAATCGCAGGTGAAGCTGCTACAGGTAAAACATTCTTTGCATTAGGTATTTGTAAAAGTTTTTTAGACATGAACAAAGAAGCAGGTGTCATTTACTTTGAATCAGAGGGTGCAATCTCAAAGAGTATGATTGAGAGTAGAGGAGTTGATTCAACTAGAATGGTAATTGTTCCTGTTGCAACAGTACAAGAATTCAGAGCTCAAGCAATTAAAGTAATTGAAAAATATTTAGAACAACCAGAAGACAAAAGAAAACCATTGATGTTTGTATTAGATAGTTTAGGTATGTTATCGACTACAAAAGAAATGGAAGATACAGCTGCTGGTAAAGAAACAAGAGATATGACAAGGTCACAAATTGTCAAATCTACATTCAGAGTTTTAACACTTAAATTAGGAAAGGCAAACATTCCTATGATAATGACCAATCACACATATGATGTTATTGGTTCTATGTTCCCACAAAAAGAAATGGGTGGCGGTTCAGGTTTGAAGTACGCTGCCTCATCAATCATCTACCTAGGTAAAAGAAAAGACAAAGACGGTACCGAAGTTGTAGGTAATATTATACATTGTAAAAATTACAAGTCAAGGTTAACAAAAGAAAACGCTCAAATTGATGTGAAACTAACATACAAAACAGGATTAGATAGACACTACGGCCTATTAGAATTAGGTGAAGAAGCTGGTGTATTTAAGAAAGTATCTACAAGATATGAAATGCCTGATGGTACAAAAGTATTTGGTAAGAGTATCAATGAGAATCCAGATAAGTATTTTACAAAAGAGGCATTAGATAAGATTGATGAACACACAAAAAGAAAATTCACATACGGACAAGACGAAGAGTAGAAGATATACCTTTGCTCAAAAAGAGGGCACAGATTATTCTTGTATCAAGTTAACCGAGGGTAAATTTAAAGATGTAATTTACCACTACGGTAGAGTTGCGTTTGCACCTGAGTCCGAGGCAAAACCTGATGGCAAGTTGCCAATGAAATTTGATTATACAATTGATAAAAATCCTAACAATCTAATCCTGCTTGACAATTCTGAGTTTATAGATTATATTGGTGATATTTTATTAGAACTACTGGAGGAGAAACTAAAAGATGGTACAGCAATCACGGATTGAAAATACAATACTAGCTAGCCTCTTCTATAATGAAGACTATACTAGAAAAGTTTTGCCGTTTATTAAAGAAGAATACTTTAGTAATCGTGTAGAACAGTTATTATTTGGTGAAGTATTTACATTCGTTGAGAAGTACAATAATCTTCCTACAAAAGACGCCATTCTAATTGAACTGAATAGTAGAAGAGATATCAATGAAGAAGAACTACAACATCTAAAAGATTATGTTGTTGCTATTGAGAATACAGAATCAGATGACCAATGGTTACTTGAAACTACAGAGAAGTTTTGTAAAGACCGTGCTGTACACAATGCTGTGTTGGCTGGTATTAAAATATTAGATAACAAAGATAAGAAACAATCGCCAGAGGCAATACCACATATTCTATCAGAGGCATTGTCCGTATCATTTGACAAGTCAGTTGGTCACGATTACATTGAAGACGCTGAAGCTAGATTTAAATTCTATCATACAAAAGAAAAAAGATATCAGTTTGATTTAGATTACATGAATAGAATTACCAAAGGTGGTGTTCCAAGTAAGACATTGAATATTGCTCTTGCTGGTACTGGTGTTGGTAAGTCCTTGTTTATGTGTCATGTTGCGTCAAGTTATTTGTTACAAGGTCTTAATGTATTGTATATCACACTAGAGATGGCAGAGGAAAGAATTGCAGAAAGAATTGACGCAAACTTACTAGATGTTACTATGGAAGATTTACATGATATGCCTCAACAATTGTATGATGGCAAGATTAAAAAATTAAGAGAGAAGACACAAGGTCAACTTATTATCAAAGAATATCCAACAGCGTCTGCTCATAGTGGTCACTTCAAGTCTTTGATTAATGAACTAGCATTGAAGAAGTCTTTTAAACCTGATGTTATCTTTATTGATTATCTAAACATTTGTGCTAGTGCTAGATTTAAGGGTGGTAATATATCATCTTACTTCTACATCAAAGCAATTGCTGAAGAGTTAAGAGGTTTGGCTGTAGAAGCTAATGTGCCAATCTTTAGTGCAACACAAACAACTAGAACTGGTTTTGTAAGTACAGACTTAGGTCTTGAAGATACCTCAGAATCTTTTGGTCTTCCGGCAACTGCTGACTTTATGTTTGCCTTGATGTCAAATGAAGAACTAGAACAACTAGGTCAGATGAAAGTAAAACAATTGAAGAATAGATATAATGACCCAAGCGTAAACAGAGCATTCATTATTGGTGTTGACAGGTCTAAAATGAGATTGTATGATGTACAACAATCAAGCCAAAACATTGTTGATTCAGGTCAAGTAGAAGAAAAAGAGGATGCTTATAATAAGTTTAGTGATTTTAAATTGTAGTATATGGTAAAGACTAGAAAAAAACAAAAAGTAAGATTTCATAAAGGCGATAAGAGACCAGGTGGAGGTTTAAGTAAAGAATTGAGTTACACAGTTGAAATGATTAAAGAGGGTAGAAAAATATTATGGCATGTAATAGAAGACCCTACAAAAAATATTGTTGGTAAATACTTCTTTGAAGAAGACGCTAACCAACTTGCAGATTTCCAAAATGAACATAAAGTCTGGACAGAAAACGGTGGTATACCAAAATTTCTGTGGAACTGGACAGCAGGTTCTTACTCCTAACACTTGCCAGAAACCCCTAAATAGTATAAGGAGTTTTAAATGGCAGAAATTAAATTTGACGATTTACTAAAAGAGTTTACAGGCACAACTGTGCCTAGGTGGACAGCTCTTGTTAGTAAGATTGCAAATAAAGACAAGTTTACCATAAACAAATCGACCACAGAGGTCACTTTAAATTATCTCACTAAAGAGTTAGAGGGGTTGTTTAAAGACGG
>Ga0213868_10001878_pt1 | contig 20247 bp, 19 predicted proteins | sample PICome_9_FD_160087 | JGI IMG/M metagenome (GOLD analysis project Ga0213868, IMG submission 160087) | Coastal seawater microbial communities near Pivers Island, North Carolina, United States - PICO127 | ecosystem: Environmental > Aquatic > Marine > Coastal | place: USA: North Carolina...
GTTTAATTCTCTATCTGGTTTAGGTGGTGTGTAAGAGTCTTTCGTCATTACACCTGGGTATGTATAGTTACCTTTTAGTATTTCAGCAAATGCTCTTTCACCTGCATATGTAACTATAATATCGCAAAGATCAGGATTGTCTTCTAACCAACTTTGTTTAAAAGGTACTTGTGGTCCACCCATTACTATTTTACAATTAGGATATTTCTTTCTGACTGCTCGTGCTAACTCGCAAGTTATGTCCCAGTTCCACACGTATGTTGATAATGCTAAGATGTCAGGATTGTCTATCTTTTTTAGATAGTCCTCTACAGACTCTCTTTCAAAGAAGATGTTTCCTAGTTCCCAATCTGTTACCTGTGTCTTACAATATTCCCATATGTAAGCAACACTTAACGGTAAAAAGATAGCGTCAGCAATTAGATTGTTTATTTGAGTAAAATATACCTTTTTCAAGCTTCATTCCTTAATTCTCTACTCTACCCTCTATTGATATTTATACATAAATATGTTATAATATATTATGAAAAATGTAAATATAGTATGTACAAGTAAACCAGGTGATGGTCTGTTTCATTACAGTTATGAACATTGTTGTTTTCTCAACGACCTAGGTATAAGTGCCAAACTGATTGTTATACCCAATAAAAAACACATAATACAAGATTATATTGACGCAATAAATGAGTGTTATACAAAGTTTGAAAACATAGTGTTTAATGACTATATGCCACGGTCAGATGACGTAACTTTGATTATGGGTAGAAGTATGTTAACACTTGCATACCTTGATTACAATAGTTATACTGAAGAACAAAAACTAACATTACACAGTTTGTTTAGTAATAAACTTATATCTGTATATTCAGAAAACCATGTTAAAGAATATCCTATTGCACTAGATTTTTACGGACCTGAGGAAGTAATTGACTTATGTGACCATGAGGTATATGTAAACGGTGTAGGCGATCAGTTTGAAAAGATAATAAACTTTAGTATATACAAACCTATAGTTGATAATATACAATTTAAATATCTATTTCTAGGAACAAATAGAACATACTATAGAGAAGTAGAAAAGCATATCAAAGATTATTCAGATCATGGTATTTTGGCATATAAAGATAAGTTTATAAATGAAAAACGCAATCACGTATATGTACCTGTCAAAAATTTACTAGGTCTTTTTGATACATACGTTTACACTAAACCTAATTTTGATCCTGCACCTAGAATTATACAAGAATGTAAGTGGTTAGGAAAAGAAGTGATTTATTTAAGAGATAAATCTATTAAAGATGGTGGACCTGTATATTGGGAAAGACCTGCAAAATGTTTAACTGAACAAAAAGATAAGATAGAAAACTTACTAAAACATTTAAGATGAGCGATATAGCATTTTATAGAAGATCAAAAAAAGGAATAAATATTGATATAAGCAATAGATGTCCACTTGAATGTATGAGGTGTCAAAGGCAGACAAACTTTACACTTGAAGGCAGAAAAGTTTATGGTCGGGATGCTACGATGGATGAAATAAGAAAGTTGTCTGATTATTTTTCATCATTTAATTTCTGTGGTCAGTTATCTGATCCAGTACATCATCCCAAGTTTGTTGAAATATTAGAGTACCTGTATAATAAAGATATACAAGTTACAGTACATAATGCCTCGTCTGCCAAATCTAAAAGTTGGTACATAAAAGCATTTAAGGCACACCCTAGAGCAAAATGGATATTTGCAATAGATGGCTTACCTGAAGAAAGTAACATGTATAGAGTAAACCAAGATGGTAAAAAGTTGTATGAAATTATGTTAGAGTCAAAAAAATATTTAAAACAAACACCATCATGGCAGTTTATAGTGTTTAGTTACAATGAACATAATTTAGAAAAGGCAAAACAAATGGCAATAGATGAGGGTTTAATGTTCATAGTATTACACTCATCAAGGTGGATGGGAGAAAGTGACCCATTAAGACCTAAGTCAAAAGAATATAATTTAGCATATAAAGGATACGTAAGACCACAATGAAAAAAGATCCTTTAAAAGGCAAGTTTGTTGCTCAATGTATGAATGGTAAAATGCAAATGGCTATGAGTAATAGAGGTCATTTATTACCTTGTTGTTGGTGTGACCAAGAATGGACATTAAGTACGCCTTTGTTTCAAAGATTGTTAAAAGTAAGTAAAGTAAGTGAAGCAGAAAATATAGATGAAATAGTATTAACAGATGAATGGAGAGAGTTTGAACAAATAATGAAAGATGGTGAGGCAGGCGATCACAGTAAAGTACCTAAAAATTGTCTATATCATTGTTTACAAAGAGGTGAAGATAAATTAAAAATAGAACATCATTTAGATGAGGAAGGTAAATCAATAGTAAAGAATAAAGTATGAAGAAACTAATAGTAAGTGGATGTAGTTGGGGAGATAAAAACTTTTACTCACAATTTCATCCTGAAATGGATTGCGATTGGCCTAAATGGCCTCAATTACTAGCAGAAAAACTAAACATGGAATGTATTAATTTATGTAAATCTGGTGCAGGACAAGAATACATTTACAGCTCTTTATCAGATGAGATACTAAATCATAATAGAGAAGATATAGGTTTTGTTATGGCTGCATGGTCAACTGCACCTAGACGTTGTTATAAAATAAAAAATAGATGGACTAATGATAGAGAAGATAAAAGAGGTGACTTGTCTTATTGGACAGAAAAGAGTATAAGATATCAATATGCTTTTCAAAATCTTATGGAACAAGCAAGACTTCCATATTTACAGTTTCAGATGATTAGTTTATATAGAGGCTACTTATGGGAAATAAAAGTGAAAGAAGAAAATTTAACAAGAAATTTAAGACCTCAACAAGTTGGTATATTACATAAAAACGTACAAGATCAATCACTCAACGTTTTAAGAAATACAAAATACAAGTTTAATAATAAATTTTTTAACTGGCCTACAGATGAATTATTAGGAGGTTCATCTTTAGAGTTTAGTGTATTAAATGAATCACATAAAATATCAGAAATAGATAGGCACCCTAATGCAAAAGGCCATGAGAAAATTGCGGAACACTTATATGAACAAACACAGAAAGAGAGGTAATTGATGACTGGATGGGATAGAGATTATCTAGCAAACAAAGATGAATACTTAAAACTTTTTGATAATGTTATGCAAAAAGAAAACGAAAGAAACGTTGAGTTTTTAGAAAAGAAAATACAAAAAGTTATCAACAGAAAATATGTTGTTGCCTGTGCTAGTGGTACAGACGCTTTACAATATGCTCTTATGTGTTATGCCATAAAACCTGGTGATGAAGTATTAGTTACAAACTTCTCATGGATATCTTCAGCGTCATGTGTAGCAATGAATGGTGCAACAACTGTATTTTGTGACGTTGATCCAAAAACAAATCATATGTCAATTGATAGTATCAAACGTATGTATTCAGACAAAACAAAAGCAATTGTATATCCTCATTTGTTTGGCAATATATCTGATATGACAGAAATACAAAACTTTTGTGAAGAAAAGAATATTGCACTAATAGAAGACGCTTGTCAATCATTTGGTGCAAGTAGAAATGGTCAACAAGCAGGTACATTTGGCGATATTGCAACATTAAGTTTCAATGCAAATAAACCTGTTGCAGGCATATCAGGTGGTGGTGCTATTTTATTAGATCAGAAAGGTAAAGCAGATTTTTTAAAAAAAGTAAGAAGACACGGCAACGGTGATGTATTAGGATATAACTCTAAAATGTTAGCAATCAATGCTGAGTTTATTAGTCATAGAATGGACAAAATGCACGAATGGCAAGATAAACGTTTTAGAATTGCAAAAAGATATACTCACAATTTAAAAGATTTGCCTGTGACTATACCACATGTAGATGAGATTGTAAATCATTGTTATCACAAATATGTCATAAGATTAGAAAACAAAGAAACAAGGGATTTACTAAAGAAAAGACTTAATGCTAATGTACATTATCCTATGCCTATATCAGAAAACCCCTTGTATAAAACACACATACATAGAAAAGATAACTGCTTGAATTCCCAGTTAATATGTGATACAATATTAACATTACCTATTCATCCATATTTAACAGATGATGAGGTGGATAATACATGTAAAATTATAATGGCTACAATATGAAAGAAATAATTATAAGCCCAAATATCACTAGTTTTTGTTATATAGATGATGACAATAATATGATTGATATAACAGATAAGATACCTTATAGATTACTTCAATTTGTTAAGAAAACAAAGTTTCTATTTGGCGATGATATAATTTTAGACAGAGCGTTAGTAAAAAAACACAATGAAGATATTTACGAGTATCTTATAGAAAAGGCTTATGAAAGAGAAGACTTTTTGTTTAAACAAACAAGATTTAAAACATCAGCAAAGGAACAATTACTAATAGCCTTTAATAAATTATTTTTTACTAAATTTGATAATAGATGATAACGTTAAAAGAAATACAACAGAATTATTTAGCCATAGATTTTTTTATGTCTATGTCTTGTAATAAAGATTGCCATTACTGTACAAGTTATACTTTAGAAATGAGAAACTTGACAGTTGATATGGATTTCCTAAAACAAACACTAGACTATTTAAAAAATTATAAGATACGTGTTTGTCTTCTAGGTGGTGAGCCAGGACTAATTAAAAATTTAGATGATGTAATTGCTGAAGTTAAAAGCAGACCTAATCACGTATGTTCAGTACTATCAAACTCTTTTGTACGTAAAAGATATCCACATATACTAAAAGATCCTGATATACTTTATGTTGAACATAATATATTAGATTTTTACGAAGACGGAATTAAAAAACTAGGTAATTTAGATAGATTAGAACCTTATGGTTTCATACAACCAAATGATTATAACAATTACAATCTATGTGTAAAAACACCGAATTACTTTAAATACAAAGATAAGTTTCCTGAAGAAATGATAAAGTTAAATCATAAAAACACAATGTGGAAATCATTTAATGGTAGAACACCTAACAAAGATGATGTTACAGCAGTACACGAACAAGCTGCAGAAATAGATCGTAAGATGTGTGCAGCTTTTCCTATGGTACCTGTTATCAATTTTGAAACAAGAAAACTTGTACATTGTAGTAAGAAGTTTGCCAATAATGCAATTCACTCCAAAACATTTGACATAACACAGGAGAATATAGATAAGATGATGAATTTTAGATTATTTAAATATGAGAACTATTGTAAAACATGTATGGAATGGGTTGAACCTAAAGGTCATTTTCCTTTATCAAAATATGCGAGTGTACTAAATGGATAAAATATTTGCAGTTGCTTTAAATCTACACGATCATAATACATATGATGGTGTGTATCATAATCAAAGAGAAAGAGAAACTAGATTTAAACATAATCTACCATATCACGCTGAGGCGTATGCTCATCAATCAGATATACTTAACGTAAGTGATTATAGATTGAATGATGAGTTTACTGAACAATACTTTAAAAAACCAGATGACGCCATACTAGCATTTACATATACGTTTGGTGGTATTAGAAAATCAAAAGAAGAATTGTGGAGTACAATATTAAAAGGACATAATGAGATATTTAATTACGATCCTAAAAAACTATGGGATCACTATCACAAAGATAATGTTTATTTTATAGATCATCATCAATCACACGCTGCTTATGCGTTTCTTAATTCAGGTTATAAAGAGTCTGACATACTTGCGATAGATGGTATAGGTTCTAAATTTAGATGTGTATTTTTTGATAAAGAACAAAACTTAATTGATCTATCAGACAAGTTACCTATTGGTTGGTTGTGGAATCATATGTCAGGTCTTACAGGTTTTGGTACATTAGGTGCAAGTAAACTTATGGGTAAAGTAGGATATGGTAAATTTAGTAGATATTACTATACATGTTTTGAAGTTATACTTGATAGTCCTATAACTGAAAAGAAACAAGAACACTTTAAACAAATAGATGTAGATACACACGGCCTAGATGACTTAGCATATACACTACAAAGATTTACTTTAGATAAAATAAAAGAACATGTATATCCATTAAAAACTTGTGATAACTTATGTATCGCAGGTGGTGTTGCTTATAATGGTTACATGAATGAAGAATTTACAAAACATTACAAGAATGTATTTGTACCACCTGCAATAGGTGATGAAGGACAAGCCATTGGTGCATATCAACATGCTGATTTTGTCTTAAATGAAAATGTACATAAATCAGAATTGTATGCTGGTAAAGAGTATGAGTATATAGGAGAAGAAAAAGTAAATTATAAAGAAGTAGCACAAGCAATAGCAGATGGTGCTATTGTAGGTTGGTTTCAAGGTAAATCAGAAAGTGGTAATCGTGCATTAGGTAATAGAAGTATATTAGCAGACCCTCGTAATCCTGATATAAAGAATATTATTAATCACACTATAAAGATGAGAGAAGACTTTAGACCTTTTGCACCTGTAGTGTTAGAAGAACATTACAAAGAATACTTTGATACAAAAGGCGGCCCTAGTCCTTATATGTCTAGGATATGTAAAGTAAAAACTGATAAAGTACCAGGTATCACACACGTTGATAATACTGCTAGAATACAGACTATAAATATAAAAGACAATGAAAAGTTTTACAATATAGTGAATGAGTTTTACAAAATTACAGGTATACCGATGTTATTGAATACAAGTTTTAATTGTCAGGAACCTATTGTAGAAACACCTCAGCACGCTATAAGAACTTTTAAAAAAACAGGATTAAACTTGTTGATAATAGGAGATTGGATAATTAGAAAATGATACCTAACTCAATGACACATTATAGTCTTTTAAAAAAGAAAAGAAGACACGTTATCAGTTATAAGAAAGACGTCCCATCAAAAAAAATTATAGACGGAGCTTTAGAAAAAGCATTGATAACAACATCATCTAAAAACAATATGTTTGCATATAGAATACATGTCTATGGTCCTGAACAACAAAAATGGAAAGAAAAGATATGGACTCTATCTAACAAAAATCATATTTACGTTGACAAAGATACAAATGATTTAGGTTTATCTAAAGTAACACATGACGCAAAAAAGAATCCTAATCCAAACTACAATCACGTAAGAACAAATCCTTATTTGTTTGTATTTCATAGCAGAGTTGTACGTAAACCAAATGCGTTTTATCAAAGACAGATAGATAATGGTAGTCATACAGCTGATGAACAATATCCAGAATATGTAGATAAGATTATAGATCACGTTGCTTTAGAAGTAGGAATGTTTGCAAATAATCTAACAATTTATTTACTTGAAAAGGGATTAGATGTATCATATAATATATGTTTTGTAAGAGATACACAAGAATGGCACGATTTAGGTTTTAGTTGGGTAAAAAGAAGACCAATATTAATTATGAGTTGTGGATATGCTGAAGAAACAAGAGAACAATGGTTGAAAAAAAGTAGTGAAGATGGAGATACATGCCCACCGTTAACAGATATAGTGAGTTGGATTAAATGATAGAACGAGATCAATTACAATACTTAAAAAATATTTTAAGTTTACACAATAACCACATAGATTATAATCTATTAGAAAAAATAATCTATACAATTAAAGAAGAACCTGATTTAGAGTATAATATACTAGACTCTTTTAGTAGTCCTCAAGTTAATGCAAAAATGAATATTATAAACCATTGTGATAAACTTGGTTTAATAACAGATCAATCAGAAATAACAATATTCGGTTGTTGGTTTGGCAGTATTCTAGTACCTGCATTGGCGCCTAGAGTAAAAAAGATTACAGCAATAGATATGGACGATAGAGTTATAAAGATTGCAAAAAATAAATTATTTTACAACTATGAAAATGTGAACTTTATATCAGATGACATATTCAAAGATTTTAGAAACGAATATGAGAAAACAGATTTATTCATTAATACTTCGTGTGAACATATGCGACCAATGTCTGAATGGGGACCTATAGGACCTAAATCACTATATTTCAATTCAAAATTTGGTGTGCCTGTTACACGTAAAGTTCCATGGTGGACAAGAATGAAAAAGACAGCACATTTTGCCTTCCAATCAAATGATATGTTCAATATTGATACACATATAAATTGTGTAAACAATGGCGATGAATTTAAAACACAATTACCTACAAACACCGAAGTACTTGTTGAAGATGAGATCAATGATGAAAGAGGAACAAGATTTACATTAATAGGAAAAATATTATGAAAAGAGTAATTTATAGTTTGTACATTGATATACCCACAAAAGATATTGATCTGTTTGATAAAAATATTTTAAAAACAGGTGATACGCCTATGAACATAAGAACTAAACAACAATTTGCAAAACACTATGGTGATCTACGTGCTTGTAAACAAATTTATGCTGACGCCATTGGTGCTGATTTTATTATGTATGAATATGATACAAACTTTTCACTATGGTCAGAGCAAATTAAAAACGCATATCCATATCTTACAATGTACAATATAATAAATTTCTATAAGATACATTTAATGTATGAATTAGCTATGAAGTATGATGAAATATTATTTTTAGATTTTGACGTTGTGCCTATGAAAAATGTAAACTTTTTTGAGGCGTGGGACTTAACAAAAGGTATAGCTGTACTAAACAACAATAATAAAATAAGTAAAATAGAATCAGTAACAGATACATCACAAACAATAAGAAGTCCATCATCAAAATATTTCAACGCTCAGGCAATGTTGTTTGAAAAAGGTTTAAGCACAAAGAATGATGTTATTAATACAGGTATTGTAGGTATTAACAAAGATCATTTAGTAAAACTAAATTACTTTGCAAACTTTGAAAACGACTTAAAAATGATGTCAGACTTAAAAGAAAGCTCTGATATTTTTCCTAAAAAAGTATTACAATATTTTGGTTGGGATAATGAAACATTATTTTCAGTTAAACTAAATGAGAACAATGTGCCAGTACAATGGTTAGATGATAAGTGGCATTATTTTTTATATATTCAAGGCTTTATACCTAAAGAAACTATACTTTGCCACACTATCAATAAAGACTTTGATCTTGTGTGGAGAAGACTTAATGCTTAAAATATGTACTGTATATTTTGATGGTTTCTATACACCAGATTATGTTTCTAAACTTTATGATAGTTTAAAAAAACATTCAACAGTTGACTTTGAATTTGTATGTTTAAGTGATACGGATGTCAAAGCCGATTTAGTCTTACCTTATAATCATCATAGTAATATAAAAAAACACTGGCATAAACTTAAATTCTTTAGTCCTCATTTTGCATATCAGAAACCAGATGATGATATAATCATTATGGATATAGATCAAGTTATTGTAAATAACATAGATGAATTACTTAACTATCCAGTAGAACAAGACGAACTAGTAACCTATGGTCAATGGTGGGAAAACAAATTAGGTATTAATGGTGGTTTCTATAAATTTAAATCAGGTAGTTTAAAGTTTGTATGGGACGACTTTGCACTTAATCCTGAATACTGGCAATTACATTTTTATAATAATGGTACTGTACATAAGAAATACTATGGCGAACAAAACTACGTTAAATGGAAAATATTAGAACACAAAGCAAAACTAACCAAAACACCTAGTGAATGGATTGCGAAATATACAGATGACTATACAGAAAACTTAAAATTAAATCAAATGTATATGCAGAAATTTGATACTGATTACATGATACTAGACAAAGAAGTGAACGACAAACTGAAAGTTGTACACTTTACAGGAGTAGGAAGAAAGATAAATGAGAATTATTTGTTGTAGATTTGGCGATAAGTTTAATCAATGGCACGTTGATAACTTAAAACATATGATAGATGAATACTCTGGTCTAAAGTATGATAGTTTTGAAGTTATAGAAGACGACCTATATGGTAATTGGTTTAACAAATTTCAGATGTACGATAGGTTCCGAGATGGGGAGAACTTGTATTTTGATTTAGATATGATTATCTACAACAAGTTACCTAATCTAGTAAGAAAAGATTTTACGTTATTAGACGATACGTGGTGGAGAGAACCTGCTCACACACCTTTAAACTCATCTATAGTATCATGGACTGGTGATGTATCTTATATATGGGATAAGTTTAAAGAACAAGACTCTTTCTACGTGGATACCTACACTAGAGGTAGTGATGAATGGTACTATAAATTCATTGACTATAAAACGTATGAAAGAGTATGTCCTTCAATTAAAGACTATCTCTATTATAAACCTTTGTCCTACAGTATGATTACACTTGGTCAAATGCAACATATAATGGAAAAAGGTTGGACTGGTTGGTATTCTAACTATTTTCTAAAATCTGACAAGCAGTAGCAATAATATCTTTTTTAGTTTTTGATTGTCTTAACTTTTTCTTTAATTCTTCTTGTTTAGAATCTTTGATTTCATTTAATTCAAATACTGCTAACTTCAACGCAAATACGTGATCTAAATTTTCATCATCACCAAAAATAGCTTCTACTACTTTAGGATAAAATTTAGTATCAATTTTATTTGAGTCCATTATTAGACCGTCTTGTTTTGCAATTTGTAAAACTGTATCTTCAAAGTCTTTTCTTTGTTGTTTCTTTTGTTGATATGTTGCCTCATGCAATTGATCTACAGTAAAAACAGTTTGTAACGCTTGAAACTTAACATCTTTTTCATCAAAAGGTATAACGTATGGTATAGTTGCTGTCTTATCTTCGTTTGTCATTAGTATTTCAATGTTTTGTCTTTCATTGTCAACAAAATGAGCAGTTATAAAATGATCTTTTAAATATTCTTCAGTTAACATGTTTGTTCTCCTTAATATAGTCATATAAATTAATTTTAGGTGACCAACCTATTTTATTTAGTAGTGTATTATCAGCAAGGTTATCTAATCTTTCGTTTTGTTCTCCCACAACACGTTCACAGTTAATTCCAAAGTATTCAATTAACTCTACAAGATTGTTTGTAGTACCAGAACCTAAATCTGTTACGCCTCTTAAATTTGATTTAATTAAAGTATCTATCCCTCTCACTAAATCGTCAACGTGTATAAAATCTCTACTATGATTTGTGTTGATATAAGGAACATCATTTCGTAATATTCTTGGTATCAACATTGTATCTCTAGCATTAGGACCATACACGGTCGTAAATCTCATACCCATACTATTATCAGGAGCAACACGCTCTAAAGCATATTTACTCATTGCATATGGATTTTTCCAAGGTTCGTGTGCTGTTGATGAACTTGCGTATAAGATTCTTGTATCTTTGAAATAATCAAAAAGTCTTTGACCTGCGATTACATTTTGTATCCAGTACTCTTCCGATTTATCTAAACTATCTCTAACGCCAGATAAACCAGCGAGATGTATAACTAAATCTACAGAATATTTTAAGTCGCAAGAAAGTAAATCATTGCCTGTTGTTTTGTCCAGACAAATTACTTCGTGTTTTTGATCTGTTAAGAATTTATTTAAGTGTTGACCTATGAAGCCTTCACTACCTGTTAATAATATTTTCATAATTCATAATATAATTTATAAGTCTATTAAGACTTATGTATTCTTAAATAATATGTTGCAGCTGTTGACGCAGATCCATTTGGAAATTCCTGCGCTCTATAGTCATCTGTATTTACAAATCTTGTTTGATAGTTACCAGAACCATCTAATATAGTATCAACCATACCAGAACCTCTAGTATTACCAGAGCCAGAAGTACCAATGTTATAACTTATAGAGTAACCATCTCCAGATGATACTGCTGTGTACTTCATCCATTCTTGTAACAATGTATCAAAAGCAGATGTTGTAAATTCTTTGATGTTATTAGAACCATCTAAAAAGTATGGTTCAGTATATGTAATTTGAGAACCAGTAATTTTTTGTAGATAATAGTTTGTAATAGTTGTAGGTTGGTCAAGTGTTTCAGGAATTGAACCTGCTGAATAAGCACCTGTATCTGCTCTTGTATCTGTAAATATTGCTGTTCCTGATCCTACGTCTGTTGATCCAGAAACAGAAGCACTTGTTGAAACGTGATAAGTTCCACCTTGTTGAGTACCTGTTGATCCTGAAGCCAATAGATCAATTGCTGGGTGTAAAAAGGTATCTTTTACATCCGTTAAATTCATTGCTTGTATTTGTCCTGATGAGTTGTAATACACAGGCCATGTTTTACCAGAATCAGATGTTGGCGATCCTGCTGTTCTAGTTTCAGTTACTTTATCGTAACTTACTGTAACAGTACTTGGTTCTGCTGTAGTACCTTCACCTGGTGTTGAAGTAGCACTAGTTGATTGTGCACCTGCTTGTTTTCTTGTGTCACTCATAGCACCAAGTGAACCACTTGAACCAACAACAGATAATGCAACACTAGGTCCTAATGAATATTGATAGACAGCCTGATCTACGATCTGTCCGACCATAGTAGTGTCCATCTCTCGTAGATTACCTGAATCTACATATAAAGGTTTTCTTACTGCCATAATTTCTCCATTTTCTTATCTGGTACCACTTATTTCAGTAAGTACCTCTCTTTACTTATTTATACTATTTATGCGCCTGCACCAAACATTGTTTTAACAACTGTTCCACCAGAGTTTAAAATCTGCAAGGTTACAACACTTTTTAGTTGATCTTGTCCTATGGCGTCATTTGCCATATTTGCCTCACCAACTGTATCTGCAGCAATCATAGTACCTGTAATACTACCTGTATCACCAGTTGTTATTACTGTACCTGTAATATTAGGTAATGTGATTGTTCTATCTGCTGTAGGGTCTACAACGGTTATTTTAGTTTCGTGTGCGTCTGCTGTTGATCCCTCAAATATCAGACCCCCACTTGCCAATGTTGTATAGAAGAATCCATCAGTTGATACGTTTTTACTTCCGAAGTCAACAAAAGACTGATTACTTGAAATTTTATCTACAGTTAACGTTTTAGCTGCAGGCATTGTTACGTCATCATTTAATGTAATAGTAGAACCTGAACTTGTAATTGTACTAGACGCAAATGTTAATTGACCTAATGTATGAGTACCTGTACCACTTGCAGTAAACTCGCCAGCGATTGTTACATCATCGGTTAATGCGTATGTAACCGTATCTGTCGCTGATACCGTTGCTGCAATTTGATTTGCTGTACCATTAAATAATAATGTATTTCCATTTACAAGTGTTTGAGTACTTGAGCCATCTGAAACTGTAAAAGATAATGCACCAGCAATCGCAGCGTATAATTCATTAACAGCGCCTATTACAGACGTTGCAGTAAGATTAGAATCAAGTGTAGCAATATCACCAAAATCAGTAGCCGATAGAGCATTAAACTGTGTTCTAAAGTCTTCTAATGTTTGTGTAGCAGTTATTTGTCGTGCAGCCATTACTTTTTAATTACCTCTTTTATTAGTCTTTTTATTTCAAACAATTCTTGTTTTAAAGTATTTATTTCTTTTATTGCGCCTCTTAATTCATCACCTTGTTTTTGTCTATTCTTATGACGTGACATATAAACTTGATATTCAGTCCTGTTTACGTTAACGATGGCATTTGAGTTGGTATCTCTTACTAGTCCAGAAAATCCTTCTACTCTTAATTTGCTCATCTTATATCGCCAGTGCTATTCCTCTCATATCTCTTAATACAGGTGGATATGATGAATTTGTTCCTTTCATAACTATTTTTAGTTGAAAGTTAGTAAAGTCATTTATATCGGTTGCTGTATATCTGTATTCTTTAAATGTTGTATCATCTTCAGCAGGCACAATAGATGAATCTGAACTACCATCTGAATTGAAAGGTGTCCAACTTAAATCATCTAGTTTGTCGCCATCTGTTGCAGCTCTAAAGTACATTTCAACTTCAGATGTTGCTCTTATGTTTGCAGTTAATCTTATGTCTAATGCTTTTGAGTTGTTTTCTAGTAATACTGGTTTAGTACAGTAAACAGCAGATGATGATGTTCCTATATTCGCTGTATCATCAACAAAATCAGGAGTATTACTTGATGTAGGTTGATTTAATCTGTTTTGAATAGTAAAGGCACTCATTCTTTGAGTATCTAATACAGGAGAAAGTTTAGTATTTGTAGTTGTCAATTCTAATATTGTGTAGAATGATTTACCACCAGATATACTTTCGTTTGTTTCGTTTATTTCACTTGCAACCATTTGAGGTGCTGTGAAAGCAATATTGTCGTTGTTGATAACAGCAAGTTTACTTGTAGCTGCTGTTAAACTAAATTCTGTTTCTGATCCATGTACTGATCTACCAGATGTTGTTCTTACAAAGTAATCAATATTTGTATCAGGTAAAGTTACTGTTTGAATACCACCTAGATTTAATACGTCAAAGACTCTGTTTTGTGTTGCTGTTACAGCAGCACCACCAACATCACCTGTTGCAGTAGCATTTGATGAACTTGGAGATGTAATATCGTAACTATCTAAAGTTACATTTGAAATACTTGTATATGTTCCATTAATATCAGAGTGTGCAAGACCATTGTGTGAACCACTAGGTACACCAGCGATTGTAACGTTATTACTTGTACCGTGCATACCATGGTTAGGATGGAATACTCTAATTACTTTAGAACCATTTGTTGTTCTTAAAGCATTATTTTTAAGTGTTCTTGTTCCTAATGTATCGTTAGTTAATGTAACTGTACCAGTTACGTTACTAAATTCTGCTCTTCTTAATTTAAATTTCATATCTTCATTTTGTTCAGCAGACCATGTCATACCATTCTGTGATTTAAATAATACACCAGCATATGGTTGAGCAGATATTGTTCTATTTGTATCTAAAGATGTTTCACCTATTCTTGCCACATAAGCATTGTAGTCTTGTGAGTTTGCCATTACAACAAAACAATACTCTACGTTTGATTGTATGTAAACAGGACTTGCAAATGTAAATTTAGTTGCAGTTGTACCATCTGTACTTGTATTTACTGAACCTGGATTTAAAGTTACTTCCGAGAATGGTAATATTTTCTGACCTGGATAACCATTTACAACATCTCTTACTTGAACTGTTACTGGTATCGCAGCGTCTTTTGTACTAAAGAATACATCAATAGATGTTAAGAATACACCACCTTCATCATCAATTAAGAAAGTTTGAGCAAGTGGGTCATGGTAACCAACTTGTCTTTCTTCCGTTCTAGTTGATGTTCTACTAATACTTTGACTTTCGGTAACACTTCTCATTTCTACACGTGCTTCTCTACTTGAAATAATAGTTTCTCTTACTGTTTCTAATAGACCTCTTGCAACATATTCAACGTTTGCAGCCGTTTCTACGTTTGCGTTTGTTAAACTGTTTGAAGATGAACTTGTTAATCTGAATAATCTTTGACCTGTTCTCCATCTAGGATTTGAATTAGTTTTAGGATCAGGTATTGCAAATGTACCTTCAACTTTACCGTTAGCGTCTGAAACTAGATTGCCACCTAATGCACCACCGTCTGGAGTTACATATGAAGTTACATCTATGTTATCAAAGTAAGGATAAACTCTTGTATTTGGTTTTAATCTTGTTGCAACAAATGTTAATGTTCTACTTCTAATAAAAGGAACAAATGCAACTGAAACAACTCTATCGCCGATAGATGTTCTTACTGTTTCAGGTACAGCAACTGCTCTAATTCCTGTTCTTGTTTGTGATACTTGTTGAGCAGTAGTTACTTCTTCTTTTGCAATTACTCTCCAACCATGACCACCTCTTTTCTTATATGTACCTACATTTTTTCTTTCTGTTTCAACAGGTCTTCCTGTCCATGTATCTTGCCATGAGTTCCAAACTGTTGACATAGGAAATTCAGATAACTGACTAGAGTTACCAGAGTTTTTAGTTAAGTTATCCCAACTACCGTTAGGGTTGTTGATAACTAATTCTGGTGCTCTTTCTGTTTCTTTCCATTCGTCACCTGGAGGTGTTAATTCTATTGCACCTATCCATGTAAATACACCAAATGGGTTTACATTGATAGCCTTACTTGCATAAGGTTGATCTATTAGTGTTGATTCTGAATAAGGTAAAGTTATTAAATCACCAGTCTTTTGATAATTAGCGTCTGTTCTATCGTCTGCTACTATTGCAGTTCCGTCTTCATCTCTTTCAATTAATGAAATAGCGTCTTCATGGAACGTAGGTCTTAACTCACCGTTTGCATAATCTATAGAAACTTTGTAATCATTGTTTCCTACATCACCAATACCGTGACCTGTAAAGTTATCTACAACGAAACCATTTTTAAATCTATCAAAGCCATTTGAGTCTTGTATTTGTAAATTCTGTGCAGCTGTTTCTAGTAAAGATAATTGAGTATAGTATTCTGTAGTTTCTATTCTCTTTTCTATTCTACCAATATCTCTCATTGTATATCGTTTGTTGTCAACGTGTTCTATACCAACTTCAGATGTATCTAATGTGTATGCAGGTAAAAATAATGTGTATAGGTGCATTGCGTTATCTAATGTACCAGGCACTCTTGGTTCTAATGAACTAGCACCTTTTAATACTTTAAAGTTACCATCTTTATCTAAAAATATTTTATCTACTCTTCCCAAATAGTATTCAAAGTCTGATCTTACGTCTGAATTAAATTTGATAGGTTGTACAACTGAATTACCAGTACCATCAAATGATCTATCTTGGTTACCTGAATTGATTGTACTTGCGTCATCAACTCTTGGTCTAAAGTCTAAACTATCTCTTAATTCATATCTAACACCTGTATTGTTTGAAGTGTAAGCAGGAATGTCTTCGTAATCAATTGCTGAGTATGAGTCAACATCAAAATAATCTCCTGCACTATGAGTGTAATAGTTAAAGTTTACAAGTAATCTACCTGTTGGTGTTAACTCACCAGTTTTTAATTTTATTCTACCAACATCATAAAAGTTATCTCTTTGACCTGTATCTAAATCAAATCTATCTGTAACGTCTGTATGTGATGTTGTTGCAGCCGTACTAAAGTCAGGTGCCATGTAAATTGAATTGATAGCAATTACGTCTGCCTTTGCTAAACTTATTGTACCACTTTCTATTGTTGCCTGTGTAGTTACAGCAAGTGTTGAATTACTAGTTAAAGTTTTTGTTTTAGATGTTCCTACAGTTTTATTTAATGTAAGTAATGCTTTAACATTGTGAGCAGCAAAGTTAGCACCAAAATCAATTGTTAAAGTTGTTTTAGCACCATTCAATGTAAATATAGCACTACCTTCATGGTTGTTACCTGTTAAACTTAATACATCTCCTACAGCGCCTGATCCACCAGAACCTGTACTTGTAATTGAGATAGTGTAATCGCCCTCTGCTAAATCAGCAAATGTTTCATTAACACCAGCAGAGAATGTAGCGATACCATCACCAGTTAGTGTTTTGATTTCGTGTTTTCTAAATGTGTAAGTTGTATCTGAAGCATTACCATTTGCAGTAGTTTTTAACGTTTTAATATTTTCATATGGTAACTTAAATACAGAAACATTTTTTTCAGGTGATTGGATTTTTGTTCTTCTTCTTGTTGCAATTGTTTTTGTAGATACGTCTGATCCACCAACAGCAGCAGATAATGTTATTGAACTATCATTAAGAATAGCCTCAACTATTCTAGTTAAAGAGGTACCACCGTTTGTAGTAAATGAGATTGAATCACCAACTATTAATTCAGATGTAAATCTTGTGTTGAAACCTGTAACAGCTGTACCACTATTTGCAATAGATAATGTACCTGTCAATGTTGCATTGTTACCGTTTGTAGCGTCTAATGCTGTATCAGCAGTAAACGTAGGACTACCTGCCATTGCAAGTTGTTTAACAGATGAGAAATCGTTTGAAGTTACACCTTTCATTCCTGCAGCGTCAGCTTGAATAACTGCTGTGTTACTAGATGTACCGCCTGTTATTGTTTCACCAGTAGCAAATGTACCTTGTACGTTTGATACTATAACTACACCATGTGCAGCTGCACCGCCTGAAGTATAACTAGTAAATCCTGATCCATCAATTGAAGTAGTGCCGTCTGTGTCGTATAATTCAAAATTTGACGCCGATGGATTTCTAACCGTATAAACGTTAGTATTTAATTCAGTCATTCCACCAACACCTGTAATTGTTACTTGTTGACCTTCTTTAAATTTATTTGAAGATGTAATAACTACAGGATCAGCTGCTGTTGCACCAGTAATTGTAGCACTTTCTGTAGTAGATACAGATTGAACTGTTGCAGTAGCACCAGAAGTACTACCAGTTACAGTTTCACCTGTTGTAAATGCTTGTGCAGTTTTAATGTTTAAGTGTGTAAATAAAACTATATCAAAAAGATAATGTTTGTAAACAGCACTTGTTACACTTGAACTTGAAAATATGTTTGAAGCAGCAGTACCTGAAGAATATTCAAAGCCTCTACTTTTTGCTCTACCGATTGTAGTAATGCCTGAACTTGATCCTGTGTTTGCAGTACCACGTGAACTTGTTGCTGTATTTTGTAAAGTTAGACTTTTAAATCCTTCTACACCTGAAGCAGTTGAGATGTCAGGAGAACCATAAACGTTTGTTACGTTTACAAAGTTACCTACATCAAATCTTGTACCAAAATTATTTTGTGTATCAAAATCTCTTGCCTTATCTACAGGTAAAAAAGTTGTTGCGATTGTGTCTATCTCATAACCTTTTACGTATGCTTTTCCAGGAGAGAATCCTACTGCAAGTTTAGTTGCGTCACCACCTGCTGATGATGTAAAGATACCTCTATTATTGCCTGAAGATAAATGTTCTCTAACATCTATATCAAAAGGTCTTACAATATAGTCACCACTTTCGTCAAATGTTCTACGAGCAAGTGTATCTTCTAATACAGCATATTCAGTTGTTCTAACTTGGTTTTGCAATGTACCACTTGATAGTCTTAATAATTCATAGAAGTTACTATCTTCCGTATTGTTTAATGCTTTCTTGCCTAGTGTTAAAAGTATTTTAAATCTGTGAGCGCCAGGGGCGTTTGAGTTTGATACGCTTTGTGCGTTATCGTTTAGAGATGTATCATCTCCAGGTGTAACAAAAGATTCTGTTACTGATAAACCAACTCTATAACTAGGAGTTGCTGAATATTTTTCTAATATTAATGTTTGTGCAGAAACTTGAACGTGAAAACCATTGATATAATATACACCTTCTTTAATCTGTGCAGCTGATCCTGTATGACAAGAAGCAACAACTGCTGTTGAAGTATTAGATGATGTTATTGTTTCACCATGTGTAAAAGGAATTTGTGCACCGTCAGAAGCAGTCTTAATGTATTTAACGAATAGTGTATCTGGATCAGTACCATCTGTAGCAACAGCGTTTACAACTTTAGCAGTAACGCCTGAAGTGCCACCTGTTAGTGTAGTATCAATATAACTATCTACAGTTGTAGCAGATTTAGATGTTAACTTAACAGCATAGTATTTTAAATCGTAACCAATTTCACCAGGAATGACCATTGATCCCTTATCAAAAAGGTGATCTGACATTCTCTCTATTTGATTTTGTAATTGTGTTTGAGATTGAGTTAATTCTCTAGCTTGAACAGCAAACGCAGGTCTAAAAAGAACTCTATGGAACTTTTTTGACTCTGTAAAATCGTCATAGTAAGGACTGACATTGAAATCAGTTGGACTTGGCATAATTTATTTTCCTTTATTAAAACTCAATGATGAGTTTGATGTTTTCAGTTTGGTCAGTCGCTCTTGCAATTTTTGTTCTATTTTCAACGTATAAGATTTCTCCAGTATCATGTTTCAATTCAGGAGCTGCATAACCAGAAGTAAATGAAACATTGTTTACAGTTGAAGTAGTATTTTCAGGAGTACCTGTAGCACTAGATGTTTGTCCAGTAATTACATTTGTACCACTAAAAGCAGTAACGTTACCATTTGTATCAGCACCAGCGTCATTGTGTCTAGTCTGAATATAATATAAAATTTTATTTGTGGCATCCCATTCAACAACTTTACCTACAGCACCTGTACTTGCCTGATTAATTTCTTCATCAGCAACAAATGTTCCTGGTGTAGGTGAAGTATTAATTTTAATAGCGTATGTGCCTCTTAATGTTGTTGCAGAAGCAGCCGAACCAGCTGCGATGTTTGGATTTTTGATTAAACTAATTTT
>Ga0213868_10001881_pt1 | contig 20241 bp, 19 predicted proteins | sample PICome_9_FD_160087 | JGI IMG/M metagenome (GOLD analysis project Ga0213868, IMG submission 160087) | Coastal seawater microbial communities near Pivers Island, North Carolina, United States - PICO127 | ecosystem: Environmental > Aquatic > Marine > Coastal | place: USA: North Carolina...
CTTTGACGCCACAGCACAAGCATAAAGGGGGCGAGAACGGTCTACTGTGCAGGCAGGAGATCGGTTGCGTTCCCCATATCGAGCGTACCGGTTTCGACCCGACCCTGGTGTTTCTGCATGGCATCGGCTCCAGCTCGGAATCATTCGCGCCGCTTTTTGAGGCTTTCCCCAAAGGTCCTAGATTGATTGCCTGGAATGCCCCCGGTTATTCAACGTCAAAGCTTCTTGCGAAAGCCACACCAACGGCCTCGGATTACGCCGAAGCCCTGGAGCAGTTTTTTGATAAGCTCAACTTGGATAAGGCAACGATTGTTGGGCATTCTTTAGGATCGCTTTTCGCAGTTGCGTTTGCACTCAGAGCGCCCGCGCGCGTTTCCTCGATCGTGCTTGCAGCCTCGGCGCAGGGCTACGGAATTGGCGCAGATGAACCCCTGCCAACAAAAGCCGCTGATCGCCTGAACGACCTTGCACGCCTCGGCCCCGAAAAATTTGCAGAAATGCGCGCTCCTCGCTTGGTCTTCAACCCCGAAGGAAATCCGTCTGTTGTGGCGCTTGTCCGGCAGGAAATGGCGCGGATCAATCCCGACGGCTATGCGCAGGCGGTGCATGGGCTTGCGTCCGGGGATCTGGCCGCCGCTGTCGTCCGACTCGACAAAAAACCGGCCTTTATCATCGGCGCACAGGACCAGATCACACTGCGCGATCAGACCGAAGCCGCAATGCATAGCTGGGCCAAGGCCCATGGCGAAATGCCCAGCTGCATCTCAATTCCAAACGCTGGGCATGCTGTCTATGTCCAAGAACCAGCCGCTTTTGCCGATGCCTTGATAAAGCTGGTCCCCGAAATTCACACACGTACTCCAAGTCATCCAGAGGGAGAAATTCATGGCTAATGAAATAAGGATGGGGCACCTGCGCGGCATCGTTATGCGGGCGCCGGGCATGACCGACACGGCAAAATTCTACACCGACCTCTGGGGGCTGGACATTGCCCACCGCGAGGACGGCATTGTCTATCTGCACGGTACCGGGCCCGAGCCGTTTCTTTATGGTCTGAAAGACGATGATACCTATGGCATCGAGTATATTCATTTCGGGCAACCCGATCGCGCAACAATCGATGCTTTTTACACGCAGGTCAAAGCGCGCGGTGCCACCGTTCTGGGCGATCCCGCAGAGATCGACGGCCCGTTCGGCGGCTATGGTTTTGAACTCCTTGACCCGGACAATCGACGCCTGCGCGTGACGGCTGATCTCAAGATGCGGGACGCGGAAGAGAAATATTCCTACCCCCGCAAGATCAGCCATGTGGTCTTGAATACGGTCGATATGGATTCCGCGCAGGCCTGGTACGAGAATGTGTTGGGGTTCCGCGCCAGCGATTATTCTGCCGACCAAATGGTCTTTATGCGCTGTAGCACGGATCACCATTCAATCGCGTTGGTGCGCAACAAATACCCGGCCGTCAATCATGTGGCGTTCGAGATGGCGGGTGTCGATGATTACATGCGCGGTATTGGCCGGATGAAGCAAAAGGGTCAGGTGCCGACATGGGGTCCCGGGCGGCATGGGCCGGGGAACAATCCCTTTGCCTATTTCGTGTCGCCGTCGGGATTTGTGATCGAGTTCGTTGCCGAGTTAAAACAGATCGATGAGTCGACCCATCAGCCAAAGGTCTGGTCCCGCACCGATCCAGAAGCCATGGACCAGTGGATGACGGCAGGTCCTCCTACACCCGCCCAAAGAGCGGTTATGGCCGGTCGGCCAGATCCCGGTTTTCCGGTCAAGGAATAAGACGTGGATCTTGGACTTCAGAACAAAACTGTCGTAGTCACGGGTGGGTCCTCCGGTATCGGATTGGCGACCGTCCGGGCGTTGCTCGCAGAAGGGGCAAATGTTGCGCTCTGCGCACGAGGCGCGGAACGTCTATCATCCGTAATCACCGAATTGATGTCGGAATTTGGCAAAGCACGCGTCATTTCCAGCGCTTTTTCGGTGCTGGATCAAGACGCTGTCAGCGCCTTTGCCAATGATGTAGGCGCGCGGTTCGGTGGATGCGATGCACTGGTGACCAATGCCGGTCAAGGCCGGGTATCGACTTTTGCAAACACCTCCGATGACGATTGGCGCGAAGAGCTGGACTTGAAATTCTTCAGCCAGCTTTACCCGATCCGCGCCTTTGAACCGCTCTTGCGGCAAAGCGCGTGCGGCGCAATTGTCGCTGTCAATTCTCTGCTGGCCTATCAGCCCGAACCGCATATGGTCTGCACGTCGGCTGCACGCGCTGGTGTCCAGAACCTACTGAAATCGTTGGCGACTGAATTTGCCCCCGATATCCGGGTCAATTCCATCCTGCTTGGGTTGGTGGACAGCAATCAGTGGCAAAAGCGGTTCGAGGCACGCGAAGACTCGCAGCAAAGTCGCAAGGATTGGTGCGCCGATCTGGCCCGTAAAAAGAACATTCCCCTTGGCCGTCTCGGTCAGGCAGAGGAGGCCGCGCGCGCGCTGGTGTTCCTTGCCTCACCTGCCGCCAGCTATATCACCGGTGCCCGGCTTGAGATTTCCGGTGGCGTTTCCCGGTTCTCCTGACATGCGCGATTTTGAAGGAAACAGACCTCATGACACAAACAGTGGGCCACCAGATCGCAGCGGGTCTCGCCGATGCAGGCGTTACAACAATTTTCGGCGTGATTTCGATCCACAACATGCCGATCCTGCATGCCGTGGCAGATCAGGGCCGCATCCGGTTTGTCCCGGCGCGTGGCGAAGCGGGTGCAATGAATATGGCCGATGCCTTCTCCCGCGTGTCGGGCGAAATCGGCGTGGCGCTGACGTCTACCGGCACTGCTGCCGGAAATGCGGCCGGTGCGCAGACCGAGGCGTTGACCGCCGGCAGCCGCGTCCTGCACCTGACAACGCAGGTGGACCGTCTGTTCATGGACCGTAACCGTGCCGCTATCCACGATGTGCCAAAGCAACCTGAAATGCTGCGCGGGGTTTCCAAGGCCGTGTATCGAGTCTGGGACGAAAGCGGGGCGATGGGGGCGCTTGCCGCGGCGCTGCGCGCTGTGGTGACGCCGCCGTCCGGTCCGGTCAGCCTTGAGGTTCCGGTTGACGTGCAGCGTGCGCCTGCAGTTGAGAATGCCCCGTTGACGCCTCCACAACCGGCACTTCCTGCACCAGACGCAGCGTTCCTCGATATGCTTGCCAACAAAGTCCGGACCGCCAAGCGCCCAATGCTCTGGCTGGGAGGCGGCGCGCGTGACGCAGGTTCCGAGGCGACAGCGCTGGCAAATTTCGGCTTTGGGATTGTCACGTCTACCCAAGGCCGCGCCACCGTGGCTGAGGATCATTCCGCAAGCCTTGGGGCTTTCAACATGACAACAGAGGCGCAAGCAATTTATAGCTCCAGCGATCTGATGATTGTTGTTGGCTCGCGGTTGCGCGGGAACGAGACCAAGAACAACCTCATGGCGCTGCCGTCGCCGCTGTATCAGATTGATGCCGAACCAACGCAGGCCGGTCGGAATTACCCGGTTGATGGTTTTGTCTGTGCGGATGCCAAGCTTGCCTTGCAGGGGTTACTTGAGCGACTGCAAGGCGGCCTTGATACGGACCCGAATTTCCACCACGAGATCGCAGTTGCCCGCACAAAGGCCGAAGGGGCATTGCGCGGACGGCTTGGCCCCTACCAGGTCGTAGCTGATCACCTGCTGGCTCGGGTTCCAGCGGGCAAGCATCCATGGGTGCGCGATGTGACGATATCCAATTCGACCTTTGGCAACCGCTATGTCCAGATCGCAGCGCCGCACCTGGGTGTGCACGCGCTTGGCGGTGGGATCGGGCAAGGCATCGCGATGGCGATCGGCGCCGCCGTTGGGTCGCCGGATGCGCGAACAATCGCACTCATTGGTGACGGCGGCTCACAGCTGGGTATCGCCGAGCTGATCACCGCAGTGGATGAGAACCTGCCCATTACTTTTGTGCTGATGAATGATGCCGCCTATGGTGTGATCGAAAACATCCAAGACGCGCAATATGGCGGCGACCGGCATTATTCGAAACTCAAGACGCCTGATTTTGGCCTGCTGTGTCAGGCCGTGGGCATGGCGCATAGCAAAGTCACCGACATTGAGGTCTTTGCAGAAACCTTCGACTGCACGCTGGCACAGGATGGGCCCGTCTTGGTCGAGATTGACATGACCGCGATTGGACCATTCGCAGAAGCTTTTGCAGGGCCGCCTGCCGGAGCAGCCGGTCAGTCGAAATGACGCCTTTGATCGGGATCATCGGGTTTGGATCGATTGCGCAGGATCTGGTTTCCATCCTGTTGGAACAAGACCCGGCCACACGGCTGCAAGTGCTCGTGCGACCGGGTCGCGAAAGCGCGGCGCGCGCAGCACTTGCCCAAGCCGGTCTGCCCGAACAAGCACTGATTACCGGCGATCTCTCGGCGTTTCTGGCGACCGGTCCCAATATTGTTGCCGAATGTGCCGGGCATGGGGCTGTCAAGGATTACGGTCCTTTGGTACTTGAGGCCCGAGCCGATCTGATCATCGCCTCTGTGGGTGCCATGTCCGATGCAACGCTTTCGCATGCCCTGCAAACGGCCGCCAAGGCCAGCTCGGCACAAGTTGTGATCCCATCAGGCGCGATTGGCGGCATTGACATTCTTGCCGCGGCCCGCCTTTCGAGCTTGAACAGCGTGAACTACACCGGGCACAAGCCGCCATTGGCGTGGTCGGGCACTCCGGCGCAGGCAGAGTTTGATCTGGGCGCCCTAGACCAGCCAACCGTCATCTTTCAGGGAACCGCCCGCGAAGCTGCACAATCCTATCCCAAGAATGCCAATGTCGCGGCCACCCTGGCGCTTGCCGGGCTGGGAATGGACCGCACGACTGTCCGATTGATCGCGGACCCAACCACGCGCGAAAACATCCACGAATTCAGCATTTCGTCATCTGCGGTTGAGGCCAGCATTCGCCTTGTCGGCCAGCCGTCACCGCGTAATCCGAAAACGTCGCAGACCACGGCCCTTAGCATCGCGCGAGCGGTCCTGAACCGGAACGCGGCAATCGTTATCTAAGGACCCTTTGAGCGATGGAACATCAATTCCGAGACGACCAGATTTTTGTTGCAGGCGAATGGCGGCGCGGGCGGGGCCCGGCGATCACGTCTACTTTTGCCGCAGAAGGGATCGACAACACCACCATCACAGGCGCGTCGGCGGCCGATGTAGACGAGGCGATTGACAAGGCGCGCACTGCTCAGTCGAACTTGGCCTGGCTTGGGCTGAAACCGCATGAACGCGCAAACTATCTCTATCGGATATCCGAGCGGATTAATGCCAACATAGAACGGATCGCCTGGGTTCAAAGCCGCGATACGTCAAAAACCCTCAACGAAACGCGCGCGCTTGCCACATCCGCGGCGGCGACGTTCCGCTATTTTGGGGCCGTTCTGGAAACCTCGGATGACCTGCTGACAGTGTCTCGCGGAACTTGCCAGACCACGTCAGTCCATGAACCTCTTGGCGTTGTTGCGGCGATCACGCCGTGGAATTCTCCTATCGCCTCTGACGCGCAAAAAGTGGCGCCGGCACTTGCTGCGGGAAATGCTGTGGTGCTGAAGCCTGCCAGTTGGTCGCCTTTGGTCAGTCTCGAACTCGCCCGGATCATAAAAGAATCAGGCCTGCCCACCGGTCTATTTTCTGTCCTGCCCGGTTCGGGGCGCGAGGTTGGGAACCGACTTGTCGAGCATCCCGATATCGCCAGGGTCTCGTTCACGGGCGGCACATCGACGGGTCGGCATCTTGCCCGCGCGGCGGCTGAAAAACTCATGCCTGTGTCGCTGGAGCTTGGCGGGAAATCGCCAACAATCGTATTCGACGATTGCGACGAAGATCTTGCCATCGCGGGTATTCTGTTCGGGATTTTCTCGTCGTCAGGGCAAAGCTGCATCGCCGGATCGCGGCTGTTCATCCAACGCAAAATCTATGACCGGTTTGTGGCGCGGTTGGTCGAGGCCACCCAGCGGCTGTGCCTCGGGCATCCGTTCGATCCGAACACTCAGGTGTCGTCCCTGGTGCATTCTGACCACCTGAAAAGTGTCGAGGATTACGTTGCCATGGGTCGTGCTGATGGTGGCGAAGTTTTGACAGGCGGCGCGCGGCCCGACGCCGCTGATTTGAGTGCGGGTGCATATTACGCCCCAACAATCATTGCCGGTCTGTCCAACAAAGCCTGCATTTGCCGCGAAGAAATCTTTGGTCCGGTGCTTGTCGCCCTGCCCTTTGATGATGAAGCGGATGTCATTGCGCAAGCCAATGACAATGATTACGGGCTGGCGTGCGGAATTTGGACAAAAGACTATCCAAGGTCGCAGCGCATCGGCAACGCCATTCGGGCTGGTACGGTCTGGATCAACACCTACAAACAGTTTTCGATCTCGACACCTTTCGGGGGCGACGGCGACAGTGGCATCGGCCGCGAGAAAGGCCGCGATGGACTGCGCGCCTACCAGCGGCAAAAATCCTTCTACACCGATCTAAGCGGCAAACCGCACCCTTGGGCAAAATGGCCCCCTGATGCGTGAAATGGCATCATCCGCGGCTTGGCGCACCCAGCAATTCCGACGCATCATTTGCGGCCCGGCACACGGCCTCGCTGATGGCTGCGCTGTATTCAGGGTCCGAAAAGCGATTGTCCGGGCCCGCCACATTGATCCCCCCCACGACAGTTCCGGTGTGATCAAACACTGCCGCTCCGCAAGAACCGATACCAGCCTCGAAGTTCCCAACGCTCCAAGCATAGCCCATCGCCTTGTCACCCATCGCCTGCGCAATCACATCTTCTACGGTCGTCGGCGTTTTGGTCGTAACGGCTTCAAGCGCCACATCTTCAAGCAGCGCCTCGATTCTAACGGGCGACAATTCAGCAAGGATGGCACGACCGATCGAGGAGGCATGCGCGCGCAAACGCGCCCCGGCATGAATGTTGCTGACAAGGTGCGACCTTGGCGCGACGCGGCTAAGATAGACAATGTCCACACCATCCAAAATTCCCATATGGGCCGACATTGCAGTTTCTTCGCTGAGCCGTTGCAGCAACGGCTGGCAAGTTCGGACAAGATCGCGGGTGCCTATCGCTTGCGCGCCAAGTGTCACAAGACCGACGCCAAGGCGATATCCGGCCCCCGCCGCAGTTTCCTCGATCATGCGTTCTTCAAGAAGCGTATGGATGAGGCGGATCAACGTGGTTCGATTGATGCCAAGGTCTCGCGCCGCTGTGCTGATATTTCGGCAGGAATTGCCATCGCCTATGTAACGCAACAGCTGGATGGCACGTTCCACCGGCGGCACGGAATAGGTTTTCTGGTTATCAGGCTCCATGTTGCCTTTGCTCATCTTGCCGCCTCTACAGAATGCGCAAACTGGCGTCTGACAAAACAGTTGACCGAATTTCACGCTTCGCTTATATTTGAACAATATGTTCAATATAGAACAATAGACAAAGGAAGCCCACTGTGTCCAGTCTAAATGTTGCGATCTGCGGCGGAGGAATAGGAGGCCTGTCAGCAGCTATCGCGCTGCGGCAAGCCGGGCACGGTGTGACGGTTTTCGAAAAGACCCGCGCCTTTAACCGTGTTGGTGCAGATATCAATTTGACACCTAATGCGGTCTTTGCCGTTGACCGGCTAGGGGTCGGTGATGTGCTGCGCAAAACAGCGGCGCGCCCGACCTTTCGCATCAGCCGTGACGGGGAAACAGGCCAAGAGACGTCACGTCTGCCGATGAGTTCAGCGGCCGAAGAGAAATACGGCGCACCGCAATTAACCATTCACCGCGCCGATTTGCTTGAGGCGCTTCGCGCCCAACTGCCGACAGACACGCTGGTGCTAGGGCGTGCCGTTGCAGGTGTGAAAATTGGCGGCACCGTTGCATACGAGGATGCAGCAGAAGAAACCTTTGATCTGGTCGTCGGGGCAGACGGAATTCATTCAGCCATCCGAACCGCGCTTTGGGGCAAAGATCAGCCCAAATACACAGGCATGGTTTCGTATCGGGGTGTTTTCCCAAAAGACACCGCGCCAGACCTTCCCGATCTTGACGCCTTCACCAAATGGTGGGGCGAGGTTCCCGAAAAACAAATCGTTGTCTTCCCGCTTACCGGTGGCAAAGAGATTTTCGTGTTCTCCACGCTGCCGCAATCGGACTGGTCGGAAGAAGGATGGACCCTGCCGGGCGACGTGAATGACCTTCGCACGGCTTATGCAAACTTCCATGACGATGCCCGCAATATTCTGAACAAGGTGACAACTGTCACGCGCTCTGCGCTGCATGTCCGCGATCCAATGCCACAATGGGCCCGCGGCCACGCAACTCTTCTGGGCGATGCCGCGCATCCCATGGTGCCGTTTATGGCGCAGGGTGCCTGCATGGCAATCGAAGACGCCGTAGTGCTGGCCCGCGCCCTAAATGGCGCGACCCGCACCGATATACCGGACGCGCTGGCACGCTATGAGGCCGAACGAAAGCCGAGAACCGCACAAATTCAGGAAAGTTCACTGGCCAATGAATGGCTCAAGAAAGGTTCAAACGCCGATTGGGTTTACGGCTACGACGCCTGGAACACATCACTGACCTAAGACTAAACAAAGACGCTAAAAAAGGGAGGAATCATGAAACATCTATTCAAAAGCGCAGTCATCGCCGCGGTCTTGGCGGCCGCTCCGGCATTCGCGGATCCGGTCAAGATGAACGCTGTGACGCTGGCACCAAAGCCGGTCTACATCAACGGGCCGTTCAAAAGCTTTGTGGAAGAGGTGAATGAAAAGTTTGCCGGCAAGATCGAGATCAACTGGCGCGGTGGCCCTGAAGTTATGCCGCCTTTCAAGCAGGCCGAAGGCGTGCGCAGCGGTGCCATGGACATGACCTACACCAGCCCAAGCTATTATCAGGGTCTGGTGCCAACGTCGGGCACAATGAATTTGTCGTTCAAGACCTACGATGAAATCGCAGCGACAGATTATCACGAGCGCATGACAGAACTGCACGCCGAGAAAGATCTTGTCTATGTAGGCGAAATTCCAGCGACCGAACTGAACTTCTTTATCTATATGGGGGAAGAGATCAGCAGCCTTGATGACCTAAAGGGCAAACGCATTCGTGTGTTCCCGACGCTTCTGCCGCTTGTTCAGGCATTGGGCGCAGAGCCGATCGTCCTTGGCATGGGCGAAATCTACACAGCCATGGAACGCGGCACCATCGATGGTTTCATGCAAGGGCCGCTTGGCCAGGCCGAACAGTTTGGCGATCTCGTCAAAACAGTCGTTGCACCGGGTGTCTACCGCGCTGGCTTTCCGGTTCTTGTGAATGCTGACACATGGGCCGAGATCCCCGAGGATGTTCAGAACGAACTGGTCACATTCCTGCGTGAAGACTTTGCACCGCGGATGGATTCGATCTGGGCCGGACCAATTGCTGAAAGCCAAACGCAGATGCGCGAAAAAGGCTGGACGTTTTTGGAACTGACCGGGGAGAATGCCGCTGCCTATGAAAAAATGGCAATGGATGCGGCTTGGGGGGTAATCTCCGAAAACGCTGGTGCTGAAATCGCCGCCGAGTTGCGCGCAATGCTTGACCGCTGATTGCGGTGTTCAAAAGCTATCAGTCGGTACCTGAGTCTGCTCTGGCGCCGACGAAATCAACCTAAGGACACCCAATGTCGCAAGCGCTTGATCCGGTGCGTGCCTTTTTCAGCCGCATCAACCTGATTTGCGCGATCACCGGCGCAGCCCTTCTATTTGGAATTGCCGCGATCGTGTGTTTTGAGGTCCTTGGGCGCGCCCTGGGCGCATCCTCCCAACTTTGGGTGATTGAGGTCAGCGAATATGCGCTGCTGTTCATCACCTTTCTGGGTGCACCTTACCTGCTTGAACTTAACCGCCACGTTATCATGGATCTGCTGATCAATGGCCTGACCGGCACGCGCAAGAAAATATCACAAGGCATCAACGCGGCCATCGGTCTGCTTGTCTGTGTGGTACTGACCTATGTTGGCGTCGATGTGGTGCTTGATCAGTTTGACACAGGCACGCGCGAAGTGACGGTCATGCGCCCGCTGAGTTGGTGGATTACCTCCGCCATGCCCATCGGCACTGGGCTGATGGCAGTACAATTTCTGGACGCGCTTGTCCAAAGCTTTCAGCCTAAGGAACTTTGATCTTGGAATGGTATTTCGTCCTTGTCGTGATCCTGGGCCCGCTTCTTTTGCTGATGATGGCAGGCTTGCCAGTGGCGTTTGCCTTTTTTGCGGTCAACCTTGTTGGCGCATATATCCTGATGGGTGGAATGGCAGGAATCGAACAACTGATCCTGAATACCGTTGACAGCATCAGCAGTTTCACCCTGATCCCCATTGCGCTGTTCATGATCATGGGCGAAGCGATGTTTCAGTCCCGGATTGCCGTTGACCTGATGGATACGCTTGACAAATGGTTCGGAAAACTGCGCGGCCGTTTGGCGCTGATGGCCGTCGGCGGCGGCGTTCTGTTTTCAACGCTGACTGGCAATTCCATGGGATCCATCGCGCTTTTGGGGTCATCTTTGACGCCGGAAATGGAAAAGCGCGGATACAAGAAACAGATGTCATTGGGGCCGATCCTGGGCTCTTCTGGGCTGGCCATCATGATCCCGCCCTCGTCTCTGGCGGTCGTTCTTGGCGTTATCGCAGAAATCTCGATCGGCAAGATCCTGATTGGTATCATCGTGCCCGGCCTTTTGATGGCGCTGCTTTACGTCATCTACATCATTGGCCGCTGCACAATTAATCCAGACCTTGCCCCTGCGTTCGAGGTCAAACCGGTGACGTTGTCCGAAAAACTCAACGCGACCATTGTTAACATTCTCCCCCTGACGCTGGTCGTTTTCTCGGTAGTGGGGGTGATCTTTCTGGGCATCGCCACGCCAAGCGAAGCCGCGGCGACAGGCGCATTTGCGACGCTTTTTCTTGCGCTGATCAAGGGGCGTCTAACGCCGAAGATATTCGGCAATACAATGCTGGCCAGTTCAAACATCTCGGTCATGGTTCTTCTGATTGTGTCAGGTGCGGTCACTTTCTCGCAGCTTCTGGCCTTTACCGGGGCGACCTATGACATGGTGGATGCAGTTCTATCGCTGGATGTCTCGCCATCGATGATCGTGTTCCTGATGGTTATGGTCGTTGTGGTCATGGGCATGTTCATGGGCCCGTTGCCGATCATGCTGATCACACTGCCTATCTTTGTGCCCGTGGTCATGCAGCTCGGCTTTGATCCGATCTGGTTTGCCGCGCTCTTTCTTGTGGCCATCGAAACCGGGGCCACGTCACCGCCGTTTGGTGCGGCACTGTTTGTGATGAAGGCTGTCGCGCCGAAGGGCACGACTATGGGCGATATTTACCGGGCGGCGATCCCGTTCATCATCCTTGATTTCGCCGCGATCCTGATCCTGTTCTTCTTCCCGGTGCTGGTGACAGGGCCGATCGGTCTGATGTTCAACTAACGCAGCACATGAAACAGCCGCCGAACTTCCTTGTGATCATGACCGACCAGCAGCGGGCCGATCACCTTGGGTGCTACGGAAACCCGATTGTGAAGACGCCAACTCTGGACACATTGGCGGCACGCGGGATCCGGTTCGACCAGTTCTATGTCTCTAACCCGATTTGCCAGCCCAACCGCGCCGCACTGGCCACCGGCCAATTGACCACCGTGAACGGGTGCCGCAAGAACGGCATTCCCCTGTCGTTGAACAGCACGACATATGCAGACGTCTTGCGCGGGGCCGGATATCGTACCGGGCTTGTCGGCAAGGCACATTTCCAAAACGTGTCCCCCATGGCCGCACTGACCCCGACGCATCGGGGCATTGGCAGGGCACCCACCTCTCCATTTGATCTGTCCATGCGCGCGCAACGCAGTGGCCCAAAGTATGAAAACGAGATCCGGACACACTGGACCCGCGATCCCGAACGAGACATCCCGCGTCCCTATTATGGTTTTGACCATCTGGCGCTGTGCATCGGTCATGGTGATCAGGTCGAAGGTCATTACACCGGCTGGTTGCGCGACAAGCTAGGCGATGCACCCGACCCCCGCGGACGCGACGCGGCAATAGGCGATGGGCCGCAGGATCGGCCACAGATATGGCGCACCTCCGTCCCCGAAAGCCTGTATCCCACCTCTTATGTCGGAGAGCAGGCACAAGCCTTTCTTGAGGACCCCGACGATCGTCCGTTTCTGCTGGTGGCGTCTTTCCCGGACCCACATCACCCCTTCACACCACCCGGTCGCTACTTTGACATGTACGATCCTGCGGATATCCCTTTGCCCGCCAGTTTCGGCCATCCGACCCGCGCCAGAAATGATCTGCCAGCGCATCTTCAGCGGATCTATGAGATAGGCGACGACAAACCGGATGCCTATTGGCCGTTCCATGCAGACCCTGACACCGTGCGCCGGATGACCGCACTGAACTACGGTTCAATCACCATGATTGATGATTGGGTTGGCCGCATCCTTGACACGCTCGCGCGAAGCGGAAAGTCAGAGAACACGCATATTATCTTTATGTCCGATCACGGCGATTATATGGGCGATCATGGCACTGTTTTGAAACACGGGGTGCATTCCCGAGGCCAGATTCGTGTGCCGATGATCTGGACGGCACCCGGGTCTGTGCAAGCGACGAGCGATATCCAGGGCAGCGCCATTGATTTTGCGCCGACCCTTTTGGCACGTGCGGGGATACAACAACCCATCGGCATGCAAGGCAGGGACATTTTGGCCGAAGACGCCGCAAACCTGCCGGTGCTGATCGAGGATGCGGGGCTCGCCTTTGCTGACAAGGCCGGGCAAACTGCCAGCCGGACACTGGTGCATGACAACTGGCGGATGACGCTTTTTGAAGGGTCGCTGCTGGGAGAATTATACGACTATGACCAAGATCCACACGAGCTGTCCAACCTCTGGGCGGACCCGGCGGCGTCGCAACGCAAGGCCGAAATGCTGCATCTGATAGCCGAACGTCAATTGGCGCTGCAATCCGCCACCCTAATCCCCACACATCAAGCTTGAGGGCACTTATGACGAAATCTCTTGATATCCTGATTATCGGCGGGGGCATCGCCGGGTGCTGCGCGGCAATTGCATTGTCTGACCAAGGTCACCGTGTGAAAATTGTGGAAAAACAAACCGAGTGGCGGTTTCAAAGCTCGGGCATCTTTGTCTATGCCAACGGGCTTGTCAGCCTTGATGCGCTTGGCTTGATGGACGATATCGTGGCCGCCGGTTTTGCTGTGCCACATGGGCGGAATACCTACTTCGATCACCATGGCGCGCCGATCGTCGAAACCAGATACCCGACGCCGGATCAGGATCGAATTCCTGCAATCCTGGGGATCAAACGGGCCGAGATGCATCGCGTCATGGCCGCTCGGGTTTCGGCGCTGGATGTGCCCCTGTCGCTGGGCACCACGGTCGAACGCATCGAACAAGACGCATCCGGCGTTGATGTGACATTCTCGGATGAAACGCAGGGGCGGTTCGACCTTGTGGTGGGCGCGGATGGCGTTCGCTCGAAAACCCGTGCGCAGATCGGGGTGGAGCTGAGCCCACGCTATACAGGGTTCGGGGTCTGGCGATCCGTCCACACACGCCCCGCCGATCTGACCGACAAGATCATGATGATGGGGCCCGCCAAACGCTTTGGCATAATGCCGATCAGTGACGATAAACTTTACACCTTTGGCACCATGGCCGAACCCGCCGGTGCCTTTTATCCGCCAGAGACGTGGCCCACTGAAATGCAGGCGCGCTTTGCCGAATTCGCTGGCCCCGCGCGCGCCTTTCTTGAGGAATTGGGCCCCGAGACCGAATTGCTTTATACGGCCGTCGAAGAAGTCGTGATGCCGCTGCCTTGGCATGCGGGGCGCGTACTGCTGATCGGCGATGCCGCCCATGCATCCACGCCATTCATGGGCCAAGGCGGCGCAATGGCGATGCAGGATGCGGTTGTTCTGGCACAGGCGTTGGGGCGGTTCGACGAGCTGGGCGCGGCCCTTACAGCCTTTGGCAAGGTTCGTTATCCCGTCTGCGAGTTCGTGCAGAATGTGTCACGCGCAGTCGGCGAGTCCGGAGCCGAGGAAATCGATGGCGACCTTGAACCGCGCAATGCGCGCATGCGCGAAACGGCGCAATCGGCGGTCGATGGGTTCTACACCAAGTTGGACGCGCTGAACGCCGCAGGCGATGCGCAATTGCGCAGTGCGGGCTAAACGTCCGGGCGGTTGATCCGCCCGTCAATTTCCGCACCCTCTGTTTGCACCTGCCCAAGCTGTGCGCCCTTGGCCCAGAAGCCCCCCATGACAACAGCATTCATCATGTCGATGCCGTCCACAATCTCGGCATTTTCCAGTGTCAGGTTTGCCAAAACGACGGCGTTGCAAAGGCTGACGCGTTGTGCGCGCAGGCGTTCCAGGTCCAGAACACCGCGCACCTGTGAATGGTCCAGGCACAGCACTTCCGTTGCCAGCCCCTCGGCCCGCAGATCAATGGTAAACTGAGCGGCAGTCAAATCGCATTTGCCATTAATCCGAGCATTGCCGATCCATGTGAGCCCCATAAAACGCGCGCGCCTGGCGCTGAGGCCGGATTTGAAATGTGCGCCCGACAGATCAAAACCTCGCAAGGTCATGCCGTCAAGCACAACCGGGGCGTCAAAGACTGCGCCACGGGCGTCGAAATGCTCGCCATGCTGCCACGGCTGCTGCAATTCGGTGATCAATTCTGCTGGCGTCACGTGAAGACAAAGCCGCGGTTCACCGGCAAAACCTGCCCGGTCAGTGTCAATGCCGCTTCACTTAGCAAAAAAGCAACGGTTCCGGCGATGTCTTCGGGGGGTTGCGGCCCCGGCACGGCGCGGCCTTCCTCATAATGCGCGTGGCGCGCGCGTGGTACGTAGTCGGTGCTTTGTGTCGTCAGGATGCCCGGCGCGATGGCCGTCACGCCAACCCCGTCTGGCCCAAGTTCGCGCGCCAAGGACCGGGTCATCGAAATGACCGCGCCTTTGGATGCGGTGTAAGAAATCAGGTTGGGGGCGCCCCAAAGCGCTGTGTCCGACGCCACGTTCACGATCAGCCCGCCTTCTGCTTGCCGCAGCAGTGGGGCCATGGCCTTGATCATCAGCCATGTGCCGCGCACGTTGACCTCCATCACACGATTAAAGGTGTCGATCTCGACATCCTCGAACCCGATCCCGCCGATCCCCGTCGCGATGGCACCGTTGTTGACCAGACCGTGCAGAGGTCCGCCTATCTTATCGGCCAGCATGGTGATGCTGTCGGGGTCACGCAGGTCCAGCAGGTGAAACGACGCCCCAAGGCCATCAGCAATAGCGCGCCCTTCCTCTTCAAGAATGTCAGCCAGAATCAGCTCTGCCCCGACGCCTGCCAGATGGCGCGCTAATGTCTCTCCAAGACCGCGCGCGGCACCCGTGACCAGAATACGCCGACCTGCAAGGCTCATTCGGCGGCCAACGCGGTATCTTCGGTGGCAATCTGCGCCTTGGCGGTCCTATGCAAGGCGCGGCGCAGATGCGCGACGCCGATGTCGTGCTGATAAAGCATTTCGTGGGTTCGGGCATCATCCGGCATACCCTCCAGCATCACGCGATCCTGTTCCAACACATTCCAGTGCCGCTCTTCCAGACGTGCGCGATAAAGGAACCGCCAGCTGTCCCTGTCAAACCCTTCAACCTTGCGCATGCGCCAGAAAAACACTTTGCATCTGCGCGGCCCAACTGGGGTGACATAGCCCAGAATGCGCATATGCCCGCCCGGACCCGCCGCAGGGGGGTAAGGGATGTCGAGATGGCAGAACATGCCGCCCTCTTCGACCGCAAAATCAACCCAGTCAAAGTTCTCGCCCACCTGGCCAACCCGGCTGATCCGGAATCCGTCATCGCGGTTGTCCAGTTCCAACAGATCCTGTTTCGACCCAAAGGCCAGCGTGAAACTTTCGGCATGCAGATAACATCCGTGCATAGGATCAGCGAGGTTATCCAGCGCGTAGCGATAATTCACGCCCCATTCAGCCGTGCACAGAAATCCGGTCCATGCAGGATCGGACAATTCCACTGGCAACGGCAGAGCATGCGGCGCGTCGGATTCATTGTCGGAGATGAAAACAAACACGGCATCGCCGGCCTCTTGTACGTGATAGGAGCGCAAAGCTTTGCGTCCTTCCATCGGGCAATCCGGCATGGCCGGAACACGTTGAACAGTGCCGGTGCCGTCGACAATCACACCGTGATATCGGCAGCCGATATTGCCGTCATGGACCTCGCCATAACTCAATGGCGCCCCACGGTGCGGGCAGAAATCCTGAATACAGCGAATGTCGCCGCGTCCATCGCGCCACAGCACAATCTTGCGACCAAGCGCCACCGCGCCATAGGGGCGATCATTCCGTATCTCTACCGACTTGGCCACCGGATACCATTGGTTCTTCAGGCCATCGTTCACGCGCTCTTCAATGCGTGCTTTCATGTCCACAGTCATCATGCGCAGGACCCTCCCTTGCCGTCCTTGGGGTCAGCCCCCGAAACCGTTCTCTTCATATGCCCTGTCCAGATCGGCATTCAGCGCGACAAGCTCTTCTGCCACGCTTTCGGCCGTCCAGTCCGACGACCCGGAACCGGGGGCTACCACACCCCGTTCCGTCAACCCCTTGGCGACCGCCTCCGGCCCAGTGGCACCGGCGGCGTAGATTTCCATCAGCGCGCCCGCCAGCGCGTCTTCCGCCGCTGTCAGGTCGCGGCCCCGGCTCTGATGCGGCAGGTCGGTGCGCCCGAAATCCAGTTTTTTCGCCGCTATCACCGCCTTGAAGGCGTCGGGCTTTTCAGTTTTGTCCTGTGCCATCGCGCGCCCTTATCCCTTACTGTAAACCGCGCCATCGTCACCCGATGACCCGGTCACTGTCCAGACAGTTGCCGCATCTGCACCGGGATTGCGCAGATAATGCGCCTGGCCCGCGGGCGTCTTGACGAGATCGCGCGGCCCAAGCTCGACCACCGCCTCGTCGCCGTTATCGTCGACCCAAACGAGTTCTACAGCGCCATCAAGGCAAAGATAGGCATCCTCGACATTGCGTGTAAATGGCGCAATCTTGGCACCGACAGGCAGGCCCCACATCTCTTTGCGGCAAGAGTCGTGATTGATCGCGCCCGGCGCGTCGCCCACATAGACCTTGCGCGTGAACCCGGCATCTTCCCAGATGGTTGGCAGTTCAGTATGGCGAACCACGTATTCAGACATCAGTTTCTGGATCGGATGATCCCCGTTCCGGTCAAACTTCAGCGTCTTGCCCGGCTCCGCACCAAAGGTGCGTGCCAGTTCGGTCGGATGCTCTTTCGGGTGATAGTGGTAGACTGGCGGCAAAGGCTTACCAACATCGACCGAGATTGACATCATCACCGGCTCGACACCGTCCACGCGGAAGCCGTGACCAATTTCACGTGCATTCAGGATCATATCCTTAGGCCCAAGATTGACTTCGACCACCTCTCCGTCTTTTTCCCATCCGACGATCAACGCGCCGTCGATGATCAGAAAACTTTCCTCGATCTCATGGCTGTGACAGGCCGCGTAGCGACCGGGCTCTTTATAGATCAGGCTGACGGTGAAGTTATCTGCCTTCAGCGTTGACGTGTCGCCCACCTTTGGCGAGCCGCCAGCCCCAACATAGCGCATCTGAGCGCGCGCAAGTTCGTCAAACCCGCTGTTGGAGGGAAAGGCGTTCCAGTCAAATACCTTGTCAGTGAAGCGCCCGGTGTGGGCGGATAGCCGGTTTGCCAATGTCAGCCCTTCGGTGGTTTCGATATTCATGAGGTTTTCCTTTTAAATCTGTCGATCAAATCTTGCACAGCCAGTGTTTTCCTGGGAAGAATGCGTTTTGTATATGAAACGCGAGGCATCATGAGTGACAAGGACCCCTATCTAGTACCTGGCCTCGTCCGTGGGCTTGCCGCGCTCAAAAGCTTTACGCCACAAAACCCGGAACGCGGTCTGGCCGACATTGCGCGCGCGTTGGGCGTCACGCGCTCGGCGGCCTTTCGCACTGTCCATACGCTCTTGTCCCACGGGTATCTTTTGGAAGTACCAGGCAAGGCGCGCTATCGTCTGGGTCCGCAGGTCCTGAACCTCAGCTACGGCTTTCTGGCCAGACGTGAATTGTTAGAGGTCGCTCAGAAACCCCTAGAAAGACTGCGTGACGATCTTGATTGGTCGACACATCTGGGCGTGCTTGACGGTCGGCACGTTCTTTACCTCATCCGCTATCCCGCCACGGATGGTCTGTCCTCTTTTGTCCACGTCGGCAGCCGCCTCCCCGCATCACAAACGGCAATGGGCCGCTTGCTCTTGTCCCATAAATCAGATCGCGACATCCGACGATTGATGGCTGACAGACCGCCCACCGAATTGGCAAATGTGCTTGCAAATGCCGAGCGGGACCGGCAGGCGCAAACTGTCCTGCACGAAGGTCAGTTCGAAAGCGGCCTGTGCAGCGCCGCGGCCCCAATCCGCGATATGTCCGGCGCCGTGGTTGCCGCAATCAGCGCAACAAAGACGGGGCATGATCTTAACGATTTGATCGAAAGCCAGACACTCCTGACCGCACATGCAATAAGCAAGGGTCTCGGGGCGTAGTATTTGACCGTCCAGCATGCGCTCGATCCGTCAGATTCGGTGCTTTCTCGTTGCGAATTCGACGAGCGGCGCGAACACCAAACCTACCATTTGAGCCCGATCCCTTCCATTTCGTCACAGCTCACAGATCAAGAACCCACGAACACGGACAGATTACTTTTATCATCGTGTGACGCCCAGGATGAATACGCAGCACTTTCCCAGGCACTGTCAGAATAAACCATCTTGCCCGACAGCGTGCTGAATATTAGACAATCATCTTTGCCTAATCCTTTATCCTTCCGCTACTTCAAAACCAGTCCTGAGATCATCCAGCTTGTGGTGATGCTGTATGTGAGATTTCCACTCTCACTGAGAAATGTGGAAGACCTGCTTCATGAACGAGGGGTGGATGTAAGCTATGAATCTGTCCGGTACTGGTGGCACCGGTTTGGCTCTAAGTTCGCAAGCGAAATTAAAAAGCGAAGAGCAGGGGGCCTGCAGTCAAGCAACTGGAAGTGGCACCTTGATGAAGTCTTTGTAAAGATAAATGGAGAAAGGCATTACCTCTGGCGTGCAGTCGATCATGAGGGCGAGGTGCTAGAAAGCTACGTCACCAAAAAGAGAGATAAGAAAGCGGCACTAAAGTTTATGAAAAAGGCTATGCGCCGGTATGGATCGCCCAATGAGATTGTTACAGATAGGCTTCGGTCCTACGGTGCAGCAGCAAAAGAGCTGGGCTGTGCAGATAGGCAAGTTACACAGCGATGGGCAAATAACAGAGCGGAGAATTCACATCTGCCGTTTCGACGACGAGAAAGAGCGATGCTGCGGTTCAGGCGTATGCACAGCCTGCAAAAGTTCGCTTCAATCCACGCCTCATTTAACAATCACTTCAATGCACAAAGGTCACTATCAACTCGCAGTACCTTCAAGCTAAACCGCGACGCTGCTCTAACAGAGTGGCGCTCTCTTATTGCCTCGTAGAATCCACGCTCTCCAGGCTTCTGATGCTTGAGTTGATTTGTCTTACAGGACCCCTTTTGACAATTCTAGGCGTAATGTTCATGCTGCCCTGTGCGTCGCTCTTCGGACTTGCGAAGTTAATTGAGGCGTTTGTAAACTTTCTTGCAAGAGGTCGTTTTCTTGCCTGCATGCCTGATTCTTCAAGCTAACCTCTTGGGGAACCATTTTGTGAGACAAACTTATGCCGCCAATTGATTTGACTGCCCTACGCCATGAATTTCATAGAATGCCAGAACTTGGGTTTGCTGAGGAAAGCACGAAAGCACGGGTCGCGGGTATCCTCGAAGATCTGGGAATTGAGACGCATATCGGCGCGGGCGTTGTTGGTGTCCTCAAACGCGGGACAGGTAATCGTGCCATTGGTCTGCGGGCTGACATGGACGCGCTGCCGATCCATGAGACAAGCAGCCATGACTATGCGTCACAGACAGCTGGCGTGATGCACGCCTGTGGCCATGACGGCCATATGACAATGCTTTTGGGCGCGGCG
>Ga0213868_10001882_pt1 | contig 20240 bp, 19 predicted proteins | sample PICome_9_FD_160087 | JGI IMG/M metagenome (GOLD analysis project Ga0213868, IMG submission 160087) | Coastal seawater microbial communities near Pivers Island, North Carolina, United States - PICO127 | ecosystem: Environmental > Aquatic > Marine > Coastal | place: USA: North Carolina...
GGAGGAGGAGAGAAGATCTGCGTCTCAATATGATTATTCCATGGATAGTTCTTTTGCAAATCGATCAGGCTTTGTTTCTGATGTTGATGTGGCACCTTCGCCATCTCTGTAACTGATCCATGTATGTTGTTGGAATACGTTCATGAAATTACTTACTTAAGCAGTTTCTTTTTATTGTCATTTTTTCACACATATGTTATTTCGTAATGTGTTGTCTTTCCAAAAAATTATCCTAAAGTCAGTAGTAGAATAAGCTAAAACCTCTAGCTAGAGCTGTTCGGATTTCCAACCTGGGTACTGGGTACTGGGTTCTTGCTTCTTGTTCATTGCCAAATAATTCTTATTACATACCTTACAACCATAATGGCTTCAGTAAATCAAACTCTTGAACACATTAATAGCACCTTAAAAAACTCCAAAGGGTATTACTCCAACTATTCATGTAAGACAGTCAGCTGGGATGATGTGCAACGAGGAACGATTGGCGGTGGATCCAACCTTTCTTGCTGGGGAGCAAATATCACAGACACGCGACTTTATGCCAAAGATGGTCGCTTATTGTACACCATTCGAGGAGATAATTGGAATGAGAGGCTAGGAAAAGTTACATCTAAGGATTTAACCTTGGTAGCCTCTCCAGATGGGAATAGAGGCGACGATTTGAAACCCTTCACTTTGAGACATGTACTAGAAAACATATCTAAATTCGGATCTTATGCTGGAATCAAAAACATAACTTCGTTATCAGATGATAATCTAGATGAGCAGGTGTCCGTTCGCTTTCAGACTACATTTCTCCCTGTTGAACAGCAGGTTAACGCGGAACATGTCGCCATCGAATTCGCACCCGAAGCATATAATTACAACACTACTTCTGACGACGATCCGCGCAATCTCATACTACTGTGCACAACCCAAGGTTTAGCTTTACAGCAAGATGGATCTGGGGCGAAAAAACTATTTCATCATACAGTGGAACCAGGCGTGAATGATAAAGACACGATTCATAGATACTGGTTGGAAGCAGAGTCGTCCTCTCATAAGGTTGGAGGATCGCAAATAGAAACCAAAGAAGAAAGAGAAGATGCCATACATAGAGGAAAGGCCACGTCTTCTGTCATTGGTGTTAAATCAATGGAAACTAGGTTCAATGTTCTCATGACCATTCAGATACCATTGAAACAACAAGAAAAAGAACGAAGTTTTGATGTAGACCTATACGGTGGTAGCATCATGTTTAAAAAGAAAAAGTCTGGCATAATGTTCAAATGTGGTGCCATGGCTTCTCCTATGGGGTTTTCTTCTGAGGTTGATGAACTCGAAGGTACGAACACGGAACTGCTTACACGTCCCCGTGGAAGGCGATTAATGGCATCACCCGAACCGCCCACCTTCGGAAAATCATCTGCCGCGCGCGTCTCCCGTGGATCAAAGGAGGATACATGGAGTGGTCTCTCTGTTACCAGTCCTCAAAGGCACCCTCAGGAACACATAACAGCGACCATTGTCATGTACTATACATGTAGTGGTGGAGTGCCTACAGAAGATGACGTCAAGGCTGCCATTGACGACTTGGAATCATTGTATAAGTCTGTCGAAGCATCGGGACATCTTGCTGATTCCGACTTTGATTTTATGAAAGGAGAGTTAACTGTTAAAGATGTGACTGATATCGTAGACAAAGTAACGACACAGCCTCCACCCAAATCTAACGAAGCACTATTATGAAACTAACTTCAAATACACCGGTGTAAAGATGTCTTATTCGGAAAATTATGTTTACCACGCATGTGTTTTCAACTCAAAACAGCAATTAATGAATAAGTGTTGATGATTTTCCTTCTGAAACTTATTGACCTGTATCTCGACGGTACTGAGCAATATCTACAATGCTTGTCAACACAAAACCATGCTTTTGACAGAACCGTTTTAATTCTGGCAATCTGGCCATTTCTGTCGGATTTTCTTCCGAAACAATTTCGCATAAAACCCCACTTGGGTGACGTCCTGCTAACCGCGATAGATCGACAGCTGCTTCTGTATGTCCATCACGAGTTAGCACTCCTCCCTCTCTTGCACGTAGGGGAAAAATATGACCAGGTCTATTGAAATCCTTCGCCGTAGCAGATGGAGTGGCAAGTAGATTTATTGTTTTTGCTCTTTCCGATGAGCTGATCCCGGTTGTGATTCCTGATGAAACAAAAAGACACAACGGATAAGGAATTGATCTTCAACTTGACCAAAACAGGATTTCACTACTATAAAAGCAACTTACCATGTTCTCGTGAAGCATCCACAGTTACTGTGAACGCTGTTCCTTTTGGATCTTCATTTGTAGCAAGCATGGCAGGCAGATTTAGCTCCTCCAATCGATCAGATTCCATTCCTACACAGATGACTCCACTAGAGTAACGAACTATTGTAGCCATTGTTTCAGGAGTTGCAAGATCTGCTGCCATGATAAAGTCACCCTCATTCTCACGATCCATATCATCTACAACAACGACAATTTCTCCTCGACCAATAGCTTCGATTGCAAGTTCGACGGACTTTCTCCCGAAACAGTAGCCATCATCTTTTGCTTTAACTCCCTTTTCATCGGTTTCTCCCGCAGTTTCCTCTGAGAGAGCCGACGTGACAGCGAGTGCTGCCATTTCTTCTCCTGCGTTGACATATTGCTCCGCTACAGGTATAGGTCTGCCTGACCTAAGGGAGCTAACAGTCTCATTCACTATATCCGATGTACTTCTCTGTTGATCTAATTGCAACATTTCACCAAAATTTCTATGGTTCATTCTGTCCTTCTTGGTCTGTAGATACCTGCGATTGTATGCATTTGGTTTTTGAACTACCATGGGAATTGTATCAACAACATTAATCCCCAGAGCAACAACGCGTTCAATTTTTCGTGGATTATTTGTGATGAGTTTTATACTCTCAATGCCCATATCTTTTAGCATGGACGGTACGACTCCATATTGACGACAATCTTCGGGAAAACCTAAATGTGTATTGGCGTCCACGGTATCCATACCAGTATCTTGCAATGCATAGGCAGCAACTTTATTTGCAAGCCCAATGCCTCGTCCTTCCTGTTGAAGGTATATGATTGCACCACCATACTTTGAAATGTATTCAAGTGACATTTTTAACTGCTCCTTGCAGTCGCATCTAGAAAATATATTTTTTGTTATTTTTAAAAGTGAGATTGGTGGAGAAAATCCATTAAAGATATCTTTTCTGTGGTTCAGTTTTACTCACCTTTGACTGCGAAATACTTCACTGGTAAAGCATTGATCATGGATTCGTACAGGAACCTCCTTTTGCCCAAAAGGTGGTTTTGCTGTTGAATAAATCACACATGGTTCCGATCCAACATGAATATTTTTTATGAGATGTTGCGCATTATCTTCCACCCGATATGCTCTTAAGCGAAAGTGGCCAATATCAGTTGGCAAATTTGTCTCTGCAATGTATTTGCACGGTAATTGCATATCTGGCTGATCTTCCATAAGTGTATGAGCGGTATCGCATTGTACTGTTTTGGTTTTTGCAGTTGACTTGGCACCATTGACTTCACTCGCAAATCCCTTTTTATTTCCTTTTTGTTTCAAAGGGACTTGGGTTTTCTTTTCTCCATTTATCTTGCTCGTCTTATCTTCTGATAACGATACTTTTAGTTCTGCATCGGAATCGTCGAAACAGTCAGACGGTGACTGAGATATACCATTCCTTTTTTCCAATGCAGAAAGCGAGAATGATCCTCCTCTAAAAGCAAGACGCTGACCATAACTATCCCATGGCTTTTGTGTGTGATGAACATGTTGATTGAGTTGGTGCAGATGCCCATTGCCATAACCAGAAGAACCTAAACTTCCGTAGTTGGTTGCAAGAGCTTCGCTATACGCCAGGACTAATACGACAGAAGAAATAAAAATGGAACTCGTTTTAATTCTACCAAAACTTTGAACCTTACTCCTCTCGGACGTTTTCCTCGCCTCCGGATGTATGTTGATCATAATTTCAAATATTTGTGATTCAATGAATTGCGGAATATTTCTGATATGTTCTGTGAAAACCTAAACTCAGTTTCAAGATGTGCCTTGATCAGTTGAATTAATATATCGTTTTCTTACAAATGTACCTTTATGAAGCACTTGATGATGTTTATGTTGTCGTTTTCAAATGAAAATGATGTGTTATGATTTTAGTAATTTGCCTACTCCAACTGGAAGAGAAAATCGGAAGGTTCCACCAACGCCTTCGTCGCCACCAACAATTTATTTCCCCTAAAAATGCGCGAATGCTATCAATCGTAAAAACGTCAGAGGCGAGGGTTTTTATAAAATTATCCAGTACATTTTTAACACGCGATGAGGCATTTGTCACAATTCCAAATGTTTGGTATTAAATATGTGCTGCATCTCTAGTTGGAGTCATTATCATCCATATCTTCGTCGTCATCATCATCATCATCATCATCACCATCTTCAGATTCGGACCAATTGATGCCTTCTTGAACTTCATCTTCTTCTTCCAGAGCCTCCACATTCTCACCAACAATTTCTTTCTGGGAGAAAATGCGCGAATTGTGGATAAGCTTTCAGGCCAATTAGCTTCATAGGCAATAAGGCTTTATAGGCTTTATTAGAAAGCCTTATTTCATACATTAGGCTCTTCAGTGAATTCAAATTGTTCTGGAGCCTGTTACTATTCTCTCACAAATCAAAAAGTCATTTTTTTGTATCTAATCTGTCAAAATGATGAAACTCGCTTCCTCCGTTATTAACCTTTCCACCCTTTCTATTGGTTTCATTCTTTCCTCTCTGGCTACCAATGCTGATGGTGCTTCTGTGCGAGGAAATGTTCCAGCAACTGTACTACGCGAATTGGCTGAAGAAGATGGTGCTGGTGATGAAGGTAAGCCTTGGGGGAAGATGCTCGGCTACACCTTCGCAGTGAACTTGATCACTCTCTCTGGTCTAGTATTTCTTGTTCCACTCCTTATCACGAGAGCTCGTAAACAGGATACTACGACAGTTTTCAAATGGATTCATATCGTCATTCCATCCTTTGCATGTGGTTCTCTCCTTGCTTTGGCATTTTTTATTGTTATCCCTGAGTCACTCTATTTGATCATGTCTGGTACTGCCGTTGAAGATGACACAGATGATCATGGTCATGCTCATAGGTTTCTCCAAGAGACCGACGATACTCACGACGAGCACGAAGGTGAAATCCCAACCTCTGTCATTTGGAGATTCAGTTCCGCAGTTCTTGCAGGATTTATGACCCCAATGTTAATTGGTCTTTTTCTCCCGAGTCACAGTCATGATCATGTGATTGTGCAAAAGGACGCCCCCGCTGTCCCAGATGAGGATTTTAAGTCTGACATTCTTGTTGAGGACAAGGCAAAAGACGAGACAACCAATAAATACAACTACCAGCTAATCTTTTCTCTCATAGTTGGAGATGCTCTATGTAACTTTGCAGATGGCATTTTCGTTGGACTTTCTCTCCTTCAGTGTGATCTTGCTGTAACTGCGTCTGTAATTGGAGGAGTTGTTTATCATGAAATCTCTCAGGAGGTAACGGATTACTTCTTGTTTACAACCGAAGGAGGACTATCGCCAGTACAGGCTCTAGCTATCAATTTCCTTGGTGGTCTCACTGTATGTTTGGGTGGCATTGTTGTATTCGCTACATCTGTATCAGACATGGGTGTTGGAGTGGGTCTAGCAATTTCATGTGGTGTCTACATTCATATTTCATGCAGTGAGGTTTTTCCAAGGATCAGAGGCGTGTTACATACGAGATTGGAAAGAGTTGTTTCCATGCTCTTTTTCATACTCGGGGTTGTTCCGCTCGGATTGGTATTGCTCAATCACGTACATTGTCATGCGGATCACGATCACGATCACGATTACTAAAAATATTCAATAGTCTTCCGTCTTCCGTCGTGCCACTCGAGTTTTAGAAGAACAGTAACCTGTAATACAATTAATTCGAAAGAACTACGATCTACGATCAACTCATGTCTGATGTGTATTTATAGATAAAGTTAATAGACGTTGCATCTATGATGTATGACCGGTACAATATCAAACGTACCTCTTTTGGCCAAATTTAATTGAAAATCCATAAGCATGGGACGAAGAAGCAGTACTTACAATTCCAAAGAAAATACAAATGCAGATACGGATAGACACTGGTCATAGGAGCTTGGCGGACGTGATGGAAGAGGGATCATGGATCATCCATCGACCGATGGATATTACAACACAAATTAATCAAGATGAATAGGGTTATATGCACTTGAATAATCAATTATTGCATAAATAAGCACCGATGGAAGAGATTCAAATTGTAAATAATATTATTTATGCGAAGATAGGTGTGGAAATTTCATCCAGTACATTTTTTAAAGGCGATTTGCCACAATTCCAAATGATTGATATGCGCTGCATCTCTAGTTTGAGTCATTATCATTCATATCTTCTTCATCATCTTCAGATTCGGACCAATTGATGCCTTCTTGAACTTCATCATCTTCTTCCAGAGCCTCCACATTCTTGAGATCATACTCATTCAGCTCCATCTTGTTCTTTTTCTTCTTACTATTCTTCTTTTTATCTGCGGCCTCCTTTTCTTCCTTCTTCTTTTTATCCAATACTTCTTTCTCGTTTTTGACCTTTTCTTTCGCAGCCTTGCTGATTTCTGGCTGAGATGCACTTTCAAGTCTTCTTTCCTTGGCAATTGCCATTTCATAGCGTTCCTTCATGGTTGGTGCATTTGATGGACGAAGTACTTCTAGAACTTTAATATCCTTTGGTGCTTCATGAAGCTTCGATCGAGTGAGTGTAGCTGCCTTGCTATTCTTTTCACAAATTTCAATACATCCCTTGGCATAAGCTCTGTATTTCCCATTTTTTGTTTCCTTCGCAAACTGAAATTTACATATACATTAGAAGAGATTCATAACAAATAACCAAAATTACATATCAATATCATTCAATACTATGAGCTTACCTTTCGTAAACGTTGACAAATTCTGACATAAAACTCCGGACAACCGGCTGAATACTTGTACAGATCTACTTCGCGATTGAGAAGCAAAAATACTTCACTCAAACAAGAATCCAACTGTTCTACTGATCGAAGAGGACTATCCTTTGGTAATTTTAGAATCACTGCAAGTCGAACACCACGAACGTCATCTTTACTTTTAGAGTCTCGTTTGGGTGCCATCGTCATCTCTTTCAAATCAAATACATCCAAAAGAATGGACGTCGTAGGAATGAATGTCTCTGAACATGCTGCAAGTTGCTGCAAATAACGGGCACAATGCAATCTCAAAGGCAAATGACGAGTTGTAGGAATTAATCTAGCAACACCAAATATAATTTCAACGAGTGGGTAAATAAGTGATCTCAAAAGTCCAGCTTCGTCATCTCCATCACCGGCTTTTCCGCATGTAGCAGCAAGGACGGCCGTCCATAGTTTCAGGCAGTGCATGTATTGCCAGCAATAAACAACCCGGAACGACTCAGGTGTCTTTTTCTGTAGTGCGCTTCTCAAGTGCAATGCAAGTTGACGAATGTATATGAATGCATGTTGATAAGACGAAGCATAATCTAAACTGTACAATTCAACGACGCAGTTTCCCATAAACGTGATTTGTGGTAATAAAGAGGATACGGAGCTTGCATTTGCAAATTTTGCAGATTTTGCGTACGAAAGGTATGCAGTTTTTAAGCACAGTTCAATGAACGGAAACGGTTGCGTCAAGGCCAATTGGCGTATACGAAGGAACGCATTGACACGAACACTTTGATATTCCTCAGAGGCATCACTGGTAGAAGACCATAGATTTGCAAGAGATTTCAACATCATCTTTCCAATATTTTGAATGGCACTAAGATATGGGATATAATTTGCCAATGATTTGAGAATAAAGACCAAGAGCTTGGCCTCTTTGGCCTCATTCATCAAATGAAGAGTAGCTTTCATAAATGATTTGATGGACACATTGAGATCAGCCCATCTGGCTGATTTAGTAAACGTGCGAGGATTGATTGGTTTGTTAACATCCAATTCACCATTCTCATCATTCAACAAGTGAAACCGAAATTCTTCGTGACACTTGGAGAGACATGAGACCATGAGCTTATCAAATACAGTAGACGATTGAATCAGATATTTTCTATTACTTCCACCTGTGTTCATTTCACTTTCATCTTTTGTATCTGCCATGTGACAAGCAGAGACGTATGCAGCAATCAATCTGCGAAGAGGTTTCAATCCATGGCTATGAAATGCTCCGTACTCGATAGAATGAAGTACTTTTGCATCTACCAGTACTTCGTTGGAAAGTGCATTCTCATCTGGTTCATTATCTTCATGGTCCATGTTATCATCGTCATCATCTTCGTTGGTTTGAAAATCAAGCAAAGAAGCTTCATTTTTTTGAAGGTATTCGTGAAAATCGGGGTCACTTTCAGCAAGTTTGGCCAACTCTGACTGCATCCTTGCCTCCGCAGCTTCGACATCTTCATCAGAATCAAAATCATCGTCTATGTCATCGTCTTCATCGGATGATTCAGATATATCCTGCATGTCATCGTCGTCATCTTCTTCAACCTGATCGACTGAGCTACCATCGTCAGAATGTGCATGAGTGATAGTATTAAGAAAACTATCTAGATCCAAGTCTCCTAGATTATCGGAACTAGTAAAATCATTTTGGTTTCTCTTTTCCTCTTGTTCTTGGTGATACGCTTCGGCTTTATGCTTTTCCACAGCTTGCTTCTTGGCTACCTCAGAATCATCCAGATTTTTCTTATTTTTGTTAGTGTTTCGCATCTTTTTACCACCAAGCGTGCCCTTTTCAAGAGCTTTCTTGACTCCGCCCTTGGCATTGAATTTCCTTGTTGCCTTAGATACCTTGACCATAATGATGTTTATTTAAGAACAAGGGATATATATATGTCTAATATATTCGTTTACCTGTACATAAAAATCGATCTTCCCTCCGCGCGCGGTCCAATTTGAGATGGCACAAAAAATGATTGGTTGTCAAAAAGGCCGTGCTTCGCCTACTCAAAGTGGATAAAATAACAAACGTTTGCTAATTTAGCCACATGACTTGTAAAATTCAGACAAATGCCTTCGCCTTCTTCGATTTTATGTCTTTTGTCCACATTTCTGACACCCGGCTTCTCGTTCCGTGTACCGTACCATACAATTTCGGAATATTGAAGTTGTTACTTGGTCGACGCACAAATCGAAGGTATTTGACGACCAAACTGTTGTCCTCATATACTTATTGTATTGATCAATCATCATGTGCATTGCCTACATAAGAAAGCACTCCTTTCCAAACATCAACACAAAGCAACGGTCAATTTGCAACAATCCCTGTGATGATGAATTTGATCGTACTATCACTCAAAGTGTCAGGTCCTCTGAGAAGAATAGAGTGAAGTTCTCCGAGGACCCCCCTGAAGTTATGTGTACCGTTACACCTTCATCAGCACAAACATGTGAGGAAAAGGCATCTGTTCACTGGCAACCTGAAGATTACGAACGCTTTAAGAGTACTGCAAGAATCATTGCCACCGAAGTGCTCAAGTTATCCTTGACTCAGCCATCGAAATCACACAGCTATGATGCTATACTAACAAAAGTTCTTCAGATTTGTACCTCCTCTTCTGGGACTGGTCTCAATGAAGATTCTAGCGCCAAGAACGAATCTTTAGATTCATTGCCTCTTCCACAGGAACTTTTTGCCTCTTTAGCGCACTGGATTAGAGCTGGTAGCTCTCGGAGAGGTTTGGAGAAGTTTTCTGTTCCTCGTAAGTTTTACCTTGCCCACAGTCTCATGTTTCCAAAGAGGCGATGTAATTTTTTTCTCATTAGTTTCATTTTGTCATATCTATTTGATTTCATTTACAGATCACATTCAATCCAGATCTCAGGACCGACTCGAAAGTGTGAGGGCCGTATTAATGACTCAAGACCTTTTAAAGGAAGTGAAACGGTTAAATAATCCCAATCACACAGAGTTCCGTATAGGAGAATTCAAGTTCTCTTTACTTCTACCAGACGATGAGATCTTGCGCATGGTCTCAGAGAGTTTTACAAATCCATCTGTACGTTATGCGACCGTCATGGGTCATGCAGATGCTGTTGCCGTTGGAAAATATCCCCAGCATTTCATGAATCTTGATTGTGGTGCATGTTAAATCTACAACAACCAATTTTTAATAGAAAATCACAAATGTATATAAAGTTACAACAAACTTTTTCAAACGTTATCTTTATCTGTATTGAGCATACAAATCATCGAAACTATTCGCACGATTATTTCCACTCAATCCGGAATATGCATGAGCTTTAGTACCTGCTCTTTGGGCAGCCGCCTGATTTCCAGCCTGAGCAGCCTTTTGAGCATCTCTTGCTGCCTTCTCTGCCTGAATCTTCATCTGCTTACTATATTCTGCAAAGCTGACATAACCATCACGATCATGGTCAAAATCATCAAATCTAGGATAATCCTTTTCAGTCAATCCAGGATAGTTGGATAGATAATTCTTGACATACATGTTAAATTCCGCGCGACTGATACGATCGTCTCCATCTACATCTGGTTGCTTGAACTCGTCGTAATCTCTCTGCATGGATTCTAATTCCCTTGACGTTTCAGTTTCTTGCAGCATTTTCTGAAGTTGCTGAATGGCCTGAACCAATTCCGCATTATGTTCTTGCAACTTGTAAACGTCATTGTAATACTGAGAGTATAGCGTCTTGGCCTCCTTTTGTGATTTCTTCTTGAAGGCCTTGATAGCTTTTCCACAGGAAATTTTAGCCCCTGCGATCCACCCCGTAGCTCCAAACATAACCAATTTCATAAGAGAAGGTCCGCCTCCGCCTTCTGCCTTGACCTGTTGCTTCATTGCGTAATCTGCATATAAATTATCTTGTTCATCACCGTAGGCATAATCTTGGTACTCTTCATAACCCTGTTGACCAGAGGAGAATGCGAGCACAGCTGCCAGAATCAAGGATTTCAATTGGCGTGAAAACATGATGGTACTAAATGTAATATTATGTATAAGGTGTATTTATTAAGATTGTGTTTGGTTATGAATACAGAGAGCTGATTGATTTTCATAGAAAGAGATAAGCAAGCAGTTAAACTTTCACGTGGAGATGATTTTGGCGGGAATGAATATACTAACCTGCACGAGATGGCTCATTTGTTTTCCTTGATTTTTTTAAACCTTGAACGCATCATCCACCCTTTCAACCAGACACATAGAGTACTAGTTACTTTCACATATGTAATCATACAAATACAAATTCATAGAAGAATTAATTCGCTCGAAATAAAAACTTCTCAAACTTGAAAATGGCAAATACGGGAAAGAAACGAAGCTGGGCGCGCGGAAAAGGAAGCTCAAATGGAATGAAAAAATCTAGTCACCTTGATACTTCTAGTGTGACAGGTAGTTATCATTCAACAAAGTTAAGGACACATTCACGTAAAAAACATTCATTTTCTGATAATCTATTGGACATAATGGATGGTCGCAAAGTTAGAATTGATGCAGGTAGTGATTTGTTTCAACAAGAAGTTCAAGTGAGTTTTTATACATACATATAAAACGATTCAGCCCCAATCCGACTGTTTGTCTGAAAATAATCTCTACTCACAAATTCATCACATCACCCCATCAAATAGATACGTACTAAAGCAAAGGCACCCATGAACCCCAAAGATAGAATTAGAATGCAATTTCAATCTTGGAAAAATCGAAAATTATGGAGACAGAATAAACCCACCAAGGCTGAATTAGAATTGACTGGAGTCCTTCCTTCTTCAGCTCTTCCACCCGAGTCTACCACGAATATTGCCGCTGCCAAATCATCCAGGAGACAATTTACTGTAACCAAGGTGAAAAAACCAACAACTGTGTCAGAAAAGATATGGAATAGAATCATCAATCCTGATGACTTTTCTTATACACCCAATACATATGTTGTCAAATATGTCAATTGGTCTTACACATCTGGATTTTTTATTGTCTTCCTATCCTTTCTTGCACTGTTTCTATTCATTATTTTCGTATTTGGCTTGTTCTTGAAATGGGCAGGTGAAGCTCAACCACATTGTATTGTTGTTGCTGGAGATCGCTTTGGAACGAATCAAGGCACGACACTGGCAGATGGGTTTGCACTTAGTTGGACCACATTCAGGTAAGAATACTTTTTTGTTTCTTTTTCTCTTTCATAGAATGTAAAAGATGAATACTTACGAATATTCCAAACAACAGTACTGTGGGATATGGTGCCGTATACACGGCCACAGGAAACGATGAAAATTTTTCACAACATTCTTGTGCCCTTATTACGATACTCTGCACAGCTGAAAGTTTCATAGGTTTATTGTATGCTGGTATATGCACAGCAATCATGTTTGGAAAGATTGGAAGAATTCAGAGTCATGCGCAAGTTACATTTAGTGATGTTATGTGTGTTGAATATGGAAAAGAGGCGGAACCTCCTTCTCCTTTGCCACAATCGTCACACGGTGGAGGGAACAGTAGCAGGCATAATCGCATATTTTCAATACCCAAGAGTACATCTGGCTTAAGAAAGTCTCAATTTAGTAATCACGTTGGCATGCCTTTAGATGCAAACGAAGCTGTGATTAGTGAAGCAGATGAAGAAGACGAGGAGGACGAGATGAGTCGTGACACAGGAGAAGGAAAAAGCATTCATGGTGTATCGGAAGAGGACGAGAGTACCAATCCAGACGAAAACAGTAACGAGAACGACTACGATGACGACAGTTATGACTCTACCAGTGTAGAAGGTTCCTCTTCAAATGTTCGATCTAAGCGAAAACGAATTTTATGCCCTGTGCTTCGTTTCCAACTGGTCAACCAGCTTGCAAATGATCCAGGTGGAGAAATACTTGATGCTCATTTGAATTTCATGGTTCGTAAAGAAAAGGAATCTTATCCTTATGAACCAATTGCTCGTTTCTTGAAGGTTGAATTGGAGGAAGCCAATCATCCATTCTTTAATAGAGTTTGGCATGGTCGTCACGTTCTTAATGAAGACTCACCTTTGGTTTCCATGGTTGCCCGACAACGCATTCGTGAAAACGACGGTTACTGGCCTTCTGATTTAAATGATCCTGATTCTGTTCGTTCAAATTTGAGGTTTAGTTCTGTTATCGTAACCATGACGGGTATTTCAAGTATTAGTGCCGAGAGTGTTCAAATCAGCAAGAGGTATTACCATCATGACGTCGTGATTGGATATCAATTTGCCCCATTGCTGTACAAGAACAATGACGCTGATAAGTTGCGAGTGGACATGAATTTGATCAACGATGTAGTAGAACAGCAGTGGAGTGTCGGAGAAATGCTGACAGATAAGGAGCTGAACAGGCCAAGTTTGAGGGCGAATCAAATCAGTTGGTGACAGTGTAAACATGTTTCCTAGCAAAACGTTAGAAATATATATTTAAAGGAAGTAGCTTTAATCCATAGATTGTAAATCAAAATAGTTCTGCCACCTATTATCAAATGGTATTGAAAAATCGAACATCCGGTTCTACGACAAAAGCTTGATCACCCCACTTTTCTACAAATTGTTCCCATTTTTGAAAGTGTTCTGTAGTGCAATGAAAATCGAATCCTTCTTTTCCTCCATTATCCCCAGCATACTCTTCATGGAAGATAAATTTATTCTGTTCATCTAAAGACTCTCCAAAGGCATATTGAAGACAGAGTGGTTCGATATCACTATTACTTCCCTTCATATTATTACGAATGACATCCAAGAACTCCTCTACTACATTAGGCTGAGGACACAACTGCACATGAACACCATATGTCGTATCAGATCTTGGAGAAACTTTACCAGTGCTGCCATTGACATTATACTTGAAGACTTGGTATTCTTCAAAAGGTTCAGGCGACGATGACTTGAAGGCTTTCCACTTGGCGTTGTGTTCGGTAGTTAAGTGAAAATCAAATCCCTCTGGAGTAGCAAATTGTTCGTGAATGTAAAAACAATTTTCATCCGTTGTATCCTGACCTACTATGTATTGAAGGGCTTCTGGTTCTTTCAAAGTTAAGTCCTGATTCGCCTTCACGATGCTTAAGAATTCATCTCGTCTTAAGGGGTTCACTCGGCAACGAAGATTGATACCAAAAGGCAATTTTTGGTTGGACATGGCTAAAGCTGCTGCCAAAGGCAAGGCAGAGACCGTAATCCAGATGATCAGAGTCTTCATTCGATGGCTGTTTCTATTTTTAAGATATGGAAAGGAACTTAAGAATATTTGAACGTGCGGACTGTGAGATTGTAATTACACATCCAATTTACATCTCAGATCTCAGGATCCTTCGGCCCCACTTCATGGGAACCCCAACAGTCGATTGTCATTTTTCACTCACAAAGTTATGCCGCGGGAAAGGTAGACTACATAAGAAGTTCATTCAAAACGTTTCATTAAAATTATTCGTTTCATCCAAATGCTTTCATTTTTACAAAGAAACAAGTTTGAATGGTACATTGTTTCATGTGATCCATTTCAAATCTAACCATGACAGGTTCTGAAAAAACAAAAGAAAGGAAACTTAAAAATCTGTCCAAGAATGTTGGACTTACTTAATCCGACAATGAGCAAGGGGATGACATGGTGAGGTCAATGAAATTAGAACTCTGAGAGCTATCTGCCCCTGAATCAGAATCGTCTTGTGTTGATGCGGTGTTATTCTCATCATTTTTCAACGGAGTCAAGTTAACAGCAGCAGTTATCTCGCTGCCATTCCTAATATCAATAATGTTCTCTTGCTTAGGCACTGGAATACTGTTGTCTTCAGATACACGTGCAATGTCTGTGTTCATTTCATTCCTCTCTTGCAAGTGTGTGTTATTCATATTTGCATGTTTCAGTGCAATTTCTTTCACACTGAGAGCTCCTGTACCAAATGCATACGAAACATCCAATGGAGCAGGGCACTCGGGAGCCTTTCTAACTGGTTTCTTCCAGCCATAATACCGCTTAGCAATAACCTCACAATTCTTGCTACAATGAATATACACATACTTTTTATCTGGCTCAAGACCAAACGTTGCAAATCTACCTACACCATCAATAATCTGCACATCTTCCGGTAAACAATCCTCACAAAAGGATCCGGGACAGCTTTGACAAGGGAATAGTAGTCCACCAGCAGTGCTTACATTTCTATCACAAGAGGAACATCTATGATGGCTGCATCTTAAGAATTGGCGTGCCGTCATTCCACAGCACTCTTCATGTACCGAGACAGGACACGATGGACATAAAATGAGAAATCCGCCATCGCCACAACATTGACAAAAATCTTGATTGTCTCGAAAGGCTGCAGCTTTCTTCGGTTTCTTCTTTGGTGGAGCTGGCATCTTGCGTTTCGTTTCTGTCCAAACGGATGGCTCTCCGCTATCCAGGTCGTAATTGTTACCGACCAAAACTGGAACAAATTCTTTGCCGTACCCTGATCCTTTACCTGCGATACTAACTATGCGATTCTTACGCTTGCGTTTTCCAGAGTCGCTTTCGGTACTTTCTTCAAGAATTCCAGCCCATTCAATCTTAAGAGAGTCCAACAACTTTCCCTTTTTCTTAAGCAAGTGTGGTTGTTGGGAATCACGAAACTCTCGGAAGTTGATTCCATCAAAAGTCTGTGTATCCGTCAGCTTCTTGTCTTTATCAAACGATTGAGCAGTATTCGTGACACCACCCTGGAGAATACCGCGAGTTTCATCTTCAGTACGGTTTCTATCTGTCAATATGGAAATATCGGCATCCGTGGGAAGATCGTTAGAGGATGAGAATATCGCATTGGAACCAAATTTCAATGCTTGCAATAAGTCGTCCGTGGATAATCCACCTCCACTATCGTCATCTGCGTTTTGCGTACTGGCTCCTCTATTCACCATTTGATCAAGGTATAACTTCTTTTCGGCCCTTTCCAACATTCGTTCTTCCACGGTCCCAAAACTTACAAGTCTATAGACATGAACCGTCTTCTTCTGACCAATCCGATGAACTCTTGCCATGGCTTGCAAGTCAGGCTGAGGATTCCAATCACTGTCGTACAAAATACACGTGTCCGCAGTCTGGAGATTGATCCCAAGTCCACCGCTTCTAGTACTCATGAGAAAGATGAAAACATCACTATTTGGAGCGTTGAATTGTTTGATAAGATGATTCCTTTGACTTCTAGGAGTACCTCCATCAAAACGACAGTATTTCCAGCCACGAAAAGTGCAGTAATCCTCGATAATATCTAACATCCCAGTGAATTGAGAGAATAGAACAGTCCTATGCCCTTTCTGAAAAAGCGAGCGTAACAACGCATCCAAGACAGCAAGCTTTCCAGAAGAAGATACAAGTTCTTGTAACGTAGTCTCATCCGGATTTCGTTCTGCAAAGTCGAAAAGAAAAGGATGCAAACACACTTTTCTGAGCTGCATGATCAAATTCCGTAAAATATTAGCTTTATTGGCATTATCTCCTTGGTTATCTTCCGTAGCTTTGATCAAAAGATCAATTTCATTCATAAGAAATCCTTTGTACCAAAAGATTTGATTGGATGATAAGGGACATAGAATCTAATGTTGATATAAGAGTTGAGTCAATGATTCACCGTGAAAAAATACGTAGCATGATGAATATAGTCACACGTGCTCACCTTGGTTTCAATCTTCTTCGGCATCAGCTTCTCTACCTCCTCCTTGAGTCTTCTCAGCATAAAAACTCCCAGCACTTTATTGGCTTTCAGAAGCATATCTGAATCAATCATCCCTTTTCCAATATCAAATGCACTTTCAAAATAACTAGAATCAGTGAAGATATCAGGACATAGAAAATTCAAAATAGCATGCAGTTCCACCAAATTATTTTGCAACGGTGTGCCAGTCAAAACCAACTTATTCTGACAATGAACTCTTCGTACAGCCTCACTGATTAGACTCGAAGAATTTTTAATGGCATGACCTTCGTCCAAAACAAGATAATGGAAGTAAAGTCCTCTCAAGAAGTTCTTCACACTCGCTGTTTTGAGCATGTCATATGTGGTTACTACCACATCATATTCCAAAAATCGTTCATTGAGTTCTTTCAGAACATTATCACGTTCGTTTTCAGTAGAATGCAATCGAAAATGCGTCAGAGATGGAGCACGGAGTTGGATTTCATTCCCCCATGAATAAAGTACGGACAGAGGAACGACAATGAGAGATGGACCTTGATATCCACAGGATTCCTTGAGATGAGCAAGGAGTGAAATGGTTTGGAGTGTTTTACCCAAGCCCATTTCATCTCCCAATATCATGGGCAAACCACGTTTATGATTTTGAAGCATCCACTGCATACAATGTTGGACAAGGTGGGTGAGACACGTTCTTTTGCAGGAAGTTGTAAAATATATTATCAAGAGATATGGCATTGACACGTACCTCTAAACCCAACATTTGATAATCTCTCAGAGTAGTGGTGACAAGATCAGGTTGAGAAGCAAGTTTATATTCATCCTTTTTTGATGATTGAGTGGAAGTTTGTTTCGATCGGAGAAAGGTTTGAACTTTTGCATCAATGAATGGAGATAGAGTGTCTACTTTGGAAGCAAGGTATTCATGACGCAAAGGAGTATCTTTTTCCATGCAAAGTTTAATGTCTTGATTATGTTGCACTCGATTGAGTTCCGCCTGAGATCGTTTGCGTGGTTGAGACTTCGTTTTCTTTGATTTTTTCTTAGACGAACGATGAGAGTATGGATCGACAGGTACATCTCTAGCTTGTGTGTCGAAGACATATCCACCGATGCCCTGAACGGAATAATTGTTCTTGGCAAGGACAGTGTGTTTTCCAATGGTAACTGTAGTGAGTGTTCGTTTGCGCCCTGATCTTCGTTTTGGCATATGCTCTTCTTCTTCTTCTTCTTCGTCTTCTTCTTCTTCTTCGTCTTCTTCTTCTTCTTCGTCTTCTTCCACTCGAAAGTCATCATCATTATCATCATGATTATCGCTAAGATCATCACCATGATCATCTTTTGCATCTGAGCTATCTTTATCACGTTCCTCCTGTTCAGGTTGGAGTGGATCCATCGAATCAGTGGTAACCGTCTTAACACTTTCTGCGTGTAACTTATCATACACGGCCAACATTCTAGATAAATCTCGTTCGTCTTCCGCATTCTCATCCTCGTAGTACACATCCTCTTCATCTCCATCGTCATATTGAATGTGAAAGATGGGATTTTTGTGATGCGACACGGATACCACCGTTCCTTCAAAGTATTCCCCAAAGATATGAAAATACCCCGCCACACGACGACCCACCAACTCGTTGTTATTGTTGTGAATCTTATTCGGCATTGTTCAAGTCTACTTCTACAGGAATATACTAACGTACCGACTTGTCACTCTTTTGAACAGAGGAGGAGTAGGAAAGATGGTAGAAAAAGAGAGAGGGAACACGTCCAAGGAATAATGGAGGAATACTCAATTTTTTTTTAGAGAGATGTGTTTTGGCGGACTACTGAAAAATGATGAGAGACCGATAAATATTTAAGCCCCGTTTGGGATTTTACTTTATTTCAATGCAACATGATGTTGCATGTTTGATTCAAGTTCCAAGTATCTACATACATATGGTCTGAATTCACTTTCATTTTGTGGAATGAATGGGATTGTTCACGACTTGATCCTTCTTCTTCATGTGCATGTAGCTCTTACGAGTATTGGTCATTTCCTCACGGCGATTACCTTCCAAACTTGACACTTTCCCTAGTTCAGATAACGCAGCAGAGTTTACATCAATACTATTGGAATTTTGCAAACTCGAATAACCTTCTCCTCTAAGATCAGATATGTCATCATACTCTGAACCGATTTCAGATAACAGAATGTCAGATTCAAAAGAAGTATGAGCAGGAGGACGAGGTGATTCGTTGGTTTCTTCCTCGACGAAGGGTAAATCGTTATCATCATCATCATCATCATCACGAGCAGGCTCCATGTTCACGGTCGAAATATTAGACACAACAAATGTAGGTGTATCAGAAGGGGACGCAAGAATCTGCTTGAACGCCTGCCATAAGCTGATTCTAGTACTGCTGCTTCTCCTATCCCGTTGTCGGATGAGATATGTCTTGTCATATAAAAAGATGAGCAAGTTCCAAAAGCCCTGCAATGGGAAAAGTACACTGTTAATGGCATCCAACTCAAAACTAGCAATATTGAATGCTCCTGACAATAATGTGAAAATCCAAGTTAAAAAAAAGGCACCGATATACATCAATGCTTGAGTGATCAAGACTCGAGTGTACCTTAAATCAGTCAAGTGATTAGTGCTCTTGATCTCCTCGTTCCTTTGTTCTTCCGAAATATCGTTGGTATTGCTTACCGATGGCGAAAAGGTATCATTCTGATGGTGGTGACGATTGATCCTGTTCTGTTGTTGTACCAGTAGTAGAGCAGATTTGATTTCTCTACTATTTTTGTAAGTTGTCCAAAGGATGATGGACATACCAAACACAATCAATGAAAATTGTAGACCGATCACGACGACGGCAATATTCGCATATCTAAAATAATCGTCTAGATCACCATCACTCCAGGTGCAATAATTCCAATCGTACCATTTCTCCTCATCACAACTCTCTGGATATGGAACAATGGTACAAAAGTTATCATAGGAGTTCGGGTGCAGTAGGTCATTGTAGAGATAAATGGATGGGAAGAATAAGGAAAGGAGCAATGTATAGGTATACATGATGGGTTCTACACGTCTTGCGACCTTGTTTGCATCCATTTTAAAAGTAAATTTACACACAAAATACCAAGAGAGAGATGCGTTTAAAGATGTACCGCCACATATACCAAACACAAACAACCAGCCCTGTATCCGACAGGTAGTGTCATTTCCCAACATGGGTCCTGCAAATTTATAAATGTTATCTGATGGCAACATGATGGTTCCTAATGATATAAATGCAGATGACATAATATCAAAGGTACTCATAAAGGCCATGATACGATGATAGGTCGTAGATAACTTCTGAGGGGACTTGCTAATGATGTAAATAATCAGACCCGAAGAACAGGCGGATATAACACCAGTTACCATGGGTACTACAAACCCAGCCAGTGTAGCGGAAAAGGGCTCATAA
>Ga0213868_10001890_pt1 | contig 20221 bp, 19 predicted proteins | sample PICome_9_FD_160087 | JGI IMG/M metagenome (GOLD analysis project Ga0213868, IMG submission 160087) | Coastal seawater microbial communities near Pivers Island, North Carolina, United States - PICO127 | ecosystem: Environmental > Aquatic > Marine > Coastal | place: USA: North Carolina...
CAGATCGATCGGTTCACGAGCGAGCGCCGTGAGTTTGACCGCAGCGTCGTCCAGTTTGCGGTTGAACGCAGCGTCGTCCCATGCGAACCCGGCGTAGGAGTTCTTGACTGCCTTGTCGGCTCGCAGATAGAACGTCCAATCGAAGTTGAATGTCGACGTTTCGAACCAGTTGCGCTGACCCAACGAGTTGGCAAACGCACTAGCCATGCCGCCCGACGTGTAGATGCCGACGAGATCCTTGTCGCCGGCACCCTGGGCGATCGCCGACAACGCCTGGTCGCGATCGGGAAGCTCGTTGTCGCCGACATGATGCGACGAGGTCACCTCGGTATTGATCACAAGATATGGATCGTCGGGGACCGCAGCCCGTTGCTCGCGTAGCCGCTCGAGCACCCGATCAACGCGTGCCTGGTCGTTGACCGCATCGCCTGACAGTTGCGCGGTCGCCTCGGTGTGGCGTTTCCCTTCGATCAGATCCACGTCGATCGTCGTCTGTTCGATCGAGCCGGCCTGACGGACACGAGCGTCGTTGAACCTGGCGAAGTCGGTGGACTCGGTGTGAGCCGAGACGAGGAGGATCTCGTCGCCGTTGAGTCGAGCAGTGGCGTTGGTTACGAGATCGTCGAAGTACTGCTGGTCAATCATGCGTCGGCTCCGAAGACTTTGATGTTGCTGAACCGGCAGGCCGGCGATGCATGGCCAGTACCGATGACCTGATTGAGTTCACCCTTGCCGCAATTGGGTGTCCCCATGACCGCAAAGCTGTCGAGATCGCCCACGCCGCTGAGATTGCGCCAGAAGTTACGGGAGATCCCTCGGTAGCCCGGGTTGCGCACGATTTCTGCGAGTTCGCCGTTGCGGATGACCTGCCCCATCTCGCAGCCGAACTGGAACTTATTGCGAGAGTCGTCGATCGACCAGGAGTTATTGGTGTGCATGAACACCCCGTGTTCGACATCACCCACCAGCGCGTTGATTGGTGTGGCGCCCGGCTCAATATTCAGATTTGCCATCCGGTCGATTGGGGGGCGATTCCATGAACACGCCCGTGAGTTGGCTACCCCTTCCATGCCCGAACGGGCCTGAGACGTCGCGCTGCCAAGTGGCCGCAGCAGCACACCGTCCTTGATGAGATACTGGCGGGTTGCCGGGGTGCCGTCGTCGTCGAATGCATACGACGCGAGTTGGCCAGGCACAGTTGGGTCGAATGTGACATTCAGCAGCTCCGAACCGTACTGGAAGCTACCGAACATGTCGGGCGTGACGAACGAGGTGCCCGCGTAGTTCCGTTCGTCGCCGAGGATGCGGTCGAGCTCCAGCGGATGGCCAATCGATTCGTGAATCTGCAGGATCATCTGGTCGGGTGCGACCACGATGTCCATGGTGCCGGTTGGGCAATTGGGGGCTTCGAGTAGCGCCACTGCCTCGGCGCCGATGCGGGGTGCAGCGTCGCGGAAGCCGTAACGGTCGAGCACTTCGACGCCGCCTTGGCCGCAATAGGAACCTCGACCAAACGTTCGGGTCTGGGCATCGGACCCGCTGGCGGCAGTCGCAACCAGCATGGGATACACGAAGTTGAAGGTCTGTTCGATCTGGCCGCCAGCACTGGAGAGCAGTAGCGATCTGACGTCACGGCGCCCCAACGATGCACGGGTGTCGACGATCCGATCGTCGACGACGAGCTGGGACTCGACATCGCGCAACAGGGTTATGCGGTCTCCTAGGTCGAGCTCATCCCAGGAACGTTCCCGAGGGCTCGCGTACGATCCGCTGTGGGTTAGCGACGGCGGGGCCACGGCGATGGCTCGTTCGGCAGTGACATCGGCCCAACGTTTTGCTTCGGCAAGCGCAGCTCGCAGTCCGGACTCACTGACGTCGGACGTGGCGGCGATTCCTGTGCCGCCACCCGACCAGACGGTGACCATGGCCCCTGAGTCGAACGAGGAGTGCACTGGTTGCACGGTGCCACGGGTGACGGCAAGCCATTCGGACTCTTCGTCGATGACACGCAGTGTCGCCTCGTCGATACCGAGGGGGAGTGCGTTGCGGAAACGCTGTTCAAGCGTGTCGGCACTACTGGGGGAGATCACGGTCGCCATCGACCGACCTTATCCCCGACCACGTTTATGCACCGATTGGGCGATAATTTCGCTCGATCGGTTCAGAAGCGTCAGAGTTGGAGGAGGAAGTCGAGGTAGCGGTCGATGGGGTTGAATCCAAGTGCGGTGTCGAAGCCGGACACGAAGTTCGAATATGGGTTGAAGTCGTAATACGCGGGTTCACCGGTGGTGGTATCGATGATGTACTCGACACCGCCAACGTCGGTGTTGGCCGCTTCCATGACCCGAGCTGCAGCGAGGACGACTTCGTCGGGCGGTGTGAATAGCTCGATCGCAGTACTGCCATCGGCATCCGCGCCGTCGATGGCGCATCCGTCGACGGCGCAGTAGTTGAAGGCGTTTGCCTGCAACCGTTGCTGGGTGCCGTAGAAGAATGACGAACCGAGCATCTCGACCCGATGGATCAGGCCATCGGCGCTCTCGATGATCCGTTGGACGACGCCGGTGCCGTCGATGCCGAGATCGACGGTTCCGGCCTGGATTGCTTGGGCTAACTCGACGGAGGAATCATGGCGGACAATGCCGCTGCCGGAGCCGCCAACATTGGGCTTGGTCAAAACAGGGAAACCCAGGGCGCCCGCAGCGGCGAGGGCATCGGCGGGCTGATAGATGCCGATAGTTGCTGGACTGCCAAGGCCGAGTTGGGTGAACATCGCAGCCTGAGCGATCTTCGACCCGCCGATGCGGTGGGTCGTAGATCCGTTGACGACGCGATGGCCGCGCAACTCAAGCGCCGACACGATGTGGCCGGCCGCAGCCACGATGCTGGACGGTCGTCCTGCCGACGGCATTGCATTCACTCGGTTCACCCACAGGTCGAAGCCGTCACCGAGGCCAGCGATCGAAAAATCGAACTCGCCGATATCGAACGGGGTCACGTCGATGCCACGTTCATGGGCGCGTTGGATCAGATCGATCGACCAGGCCGGGTGTTCATGTAGTAGTGCGATCCGCATTACGTGGGTGGTCACCAGCACCGATGCTGCGAAGCACAGATACTGGCGACTGCGTGGGTTTAACCCTTAGAGCGGAGCTTGGGGTCAAGGGCATCACGAAGGCCGTCGCCGATGAATGTCACACACAGAACGGTAAGCGAGATCATGGTGCCAGGCCAGATCACACGGGCTGGCTGCGAGGTGATGAGATCCTTGGCGTCGAACAACAGTCGGCCCCACGTTGGGAAGTCGGCCGGAAAACCGAGACCCAGGAACGACAGCGCCGACTCGGTGATGATGGCAGAAGCCACACCGAGCGAAGCAGCCACGGTTACTGGGCTCAATACGTTGGGCAGGACGTGGCGGGTAACGATCTTGCGACCGCTGGTGCCGATGCTCCGGGCCGCAAGAACGAACTCTTCTTCCTTGATCGCAAGCACATCGCCGCGCACGATACGGGCGGTCTGCATCCAGTTCGTAATGCCGATAATGAACACAACCAATATGAAGATGCCAAGGTTCTGGCCAAACTGGTCAGTGATTGGATCGCGGAACAAGACCACGACCAAAAGAAGCAGAGGCAGCTGCGGGATCGACAAGAACAGATCGGTCAGTCGCATGAGCACACCGTCGAGTCGCCGGAAGAAACCAGCAACGACACCAATGGCGGTGCCCAGGATGACTTGGAACAACATGGCAGCTAGGCCCACAGCGATTGAGACTCGACCGCCGGTCAGGACTCGTGCGAACACGTCGCGACCGAGGTTGTCGGTGCCCATGGGGTGTTTCCACGTTGGTCCGATGTTGCGGTCAGGAACGTTGTTCTCGAACGGGTCATAGGGCAACAGGACAGGACCGAGAAAAACAGCCAGAAAGATGATGACGAGAATGACGAGCCCGATCATCGCGCCCCGGTGGCGACGAAATTGTCGCCACACGTCAGAACGAAGCGAGCGGTACTCGGGTAGCTCATCGGGAGCTGTGTTGGTGACCTCGGAGTTGTCGGTGATATCACTCATAGCGAATCCTTGGATCGAGGAGGCCATAGAGGGCATCGGCGATCAGATTGAACAAGACCACCAAGAAGGCCGAGAAGAACGTGATTGTTTGCACCATCGGTACATCGCCGTTGCGGATCGAAGTGATGAGCAACTGTCCAATGCCATTGATGCGGAAGACCGTCTCGGTGATGATGGCCCCGCCAATAACACCTGGGATGGTCAGAGCCAGCAGAGTCACTACCGGGATCAGACTGTTGCGCATGACGTGAACATTGATGACCTTGGATTCGCTCAGGCCCTTTGAGCGAGCCGTGCGCACATATTCCTGGTTCAAGTTGTCGAGCGCCGACGCTCGTGTAAATCGGGCCAACGAACTCGCCTGGAAGAGCGTCAAGATCGAGACCGGCATGACTAACTGTTTGATCTGTATCCAGATACTTGACCAGCTCGTGAACTGCACATCGTGGGTGGTGTCATAGAACGACGGGAACCATTTGAGCTTGACGCTGAAGACGACGATGGCAAGAAGACCGGTGAAGAACACCGGCATCGAGAAACCAATCATCGAGATAAACGTGCCGACATTGTCGAACAGCGAGTACTGCTTGTAGGCCGACATGATGCCGACAGGGATAGCAATCAGTGTTCCGAACAGTGTGCCAAGACCAAGGACCCACAACGTCTGTGGAAGGCGTTCGTAGATCGTGTCCAACGCCGGGCTTCGAGATGACCATGAGATGATCCGGTCACGGGACTCGCAGCTACCGAAACATGTACCGGTCAGAGACTCGAACAGGTTTATCGGCTCGTTGATGAACATCAGCCGACACCATTTGAGCCACTGAAGGATAAACGGGTCGTTGAAACCTTGAGCTTCGCGCATGCGTTCGCGTACTTCGGCCGGCACCGTCAACGGCACGTTCGAAGTCGGGTCGCCGGGCGCCTGATCCATGATGAAGAACAAAATGAAGCTAATAACTATCAGCGTCGGTATAGCAACAAGTGATCTTCGAATGATGTATCGCAGCATCTGCTGGTAAGCCCTCCCCAGAGTTGGGCCAGTCTACAAAAAGAAACGAGGGCGTGTCGAAAGATCCGAAGATCTGTCAACACGCCCTCGATTAACGCTCTCGTGCGTTAAAGGCTTGAAGCCCTACTCGCGGGTCCATTCGTGGATGTTCCAGTATTCACTGTCCCAACCGTTGAGCGCACCGGCGGTGTTGAGTGAGTTGGCTTTCGCCGAAACCGAACCACGGCTGATAAGCGGAATCACACCGCCACTTTCCGCCGAGATGATGTCGTTCACTCGAATAACGAGGTCATTACGGCTGGGATCATCGATAGACGCAGCGTTGAGTTCTTCCCATGTCGCGTCGAGTTCCGCATTTGAGATACGAGGCATGTTGCTACCGCCCCAGCTGCTCTCAAGCGTCGGAATCTCGGAGGTCCGCCAGTTTCCGAGATACGAAGCAGGATCAGGGAGCGTCGAACCGTTGGTGAACATCTCGATGTCGAAGAAGAACTTCCAGATACAGGCATCGCTACCGCAGGTGCCATCGAAGAACAGACTTGCGTCCTCGTTCTTCATGTTGGCAATGACGCCAATGTCTTCCCAGTAACCCTTGATGAGGTCCTGGTTCGACTGGCGTACCGCATTGGTTGACGTTGCGTAGTCGAACTCGAGCGGCGTGCCGTCGGAAAGTTCGCGAACACCATCATCGTCGGTGTCGAGGTAGCCGAGGCCATCGAGGATGGCATTCGCTTCGTCGATGTCCTGGGTCAGGCACCAGTCGTTGTTGGTCGACTGCTGGCCCACAGGCCAGATGTTGCATGTTGGGATGCCGGTATCGCCGTAACCAACGATGACGAGTTCGTCACGGTTGATAGCAAGCGAGAGTGCCCGGGCAAACTCTGGGTTATCGGTGAAGAATGGGTTCGGGTTGTTGCCGCCGTCCCAGTTCGACCGGAGATCGCCGTCTGCGCGGTTGTCGGTCTGATTCAGGTTGATGTGCTCGACGTTCGCGGTGAACGAAACAATCACTTCACCGTTGCCGGCATCTGCCATTGGGTTGAGGATTTCAGGTGCAACCTGCAGATTCCACGCGTAGTCCGCTTCGCCGATTTCGAGTACGGAACGAGCTGCAGCTTCTGCGTCGCCGCCACCCTTGATGGTGACGTTGCCGAAGAATGGCTCACCCTGGGCGTTGCCACGCCAGAGCGGGTTGAACTCGTAGGTCACGGTGTCTTCAGGGCGAAGTTCGACCACCATGTATGGACCAGTACCGACAGGAGCAAAGTTCTGGTCTGAACAAGCTGCCGCAGCTGCGCCAACGCAGTCCGCAAACTGCGCACGCTGGATGATCGGATTCAGGTAGCCGACAAACTGGTCGTACGGGAATGGTTTCGGATCGTTGAAGGTGATCTTCACGTTGCGATCATCAACGGCCTCGACACTGGCGACAGTGGTCAAGTCGAGACTGCAGCCAGTGGCTTCGTCGGAGCAGTACTCATAGGTGAACACAACGTCGTCAGCGGTGAACGGCGTGCCGTCAGACCACAGGACATCTTTGAGGGTCCAAGTGATTTCTGTGAGGTCGTCCGAGATGCCGTTGCCAGCAGTCGGAATGAACTCAGCAAGAGCCGGTTGGAGCACCCCGTCTGGGTCGAACCGCGCCAGCGGCTCAATTACCAGGCTGGCTGCCAACGCGTCCTTGGTACCACCGGAGAGCAGCACGTTTGCCTGTGAAGGTGCCTGCCACTGCAGCAGGGTCAGTTCGCCACCCTGGCCAGCGGTTGACGCAGCCGGAGCTTCGTCTTCAGCTTCAGCGGGGGCTTCTTCTTCCTCTTCTTCGTCCATGGCTTCATCGTCCATGGCTTCTTCGTCGCCGTCGTCGCTCGCAGCGACTTCGGTGGTGTCATCGTCTGTCGTCGTAGCTTCTTCAGTGTCGCTGTCGCTACCACCGCATGCCGCGGCGAAGAGAGCAAAAACGGCAAGCAGAGCCAGCAATTTCAATCGTTTCATATAGGAATTCCTCCTCCAAGGAGCTGGCATTCACCAGCATGTCGAACATGGTAGACCGGAATTGTCGACCCGCGCTGCTCGCGCCCATGATCCTAGAAGAGGGATCAAACACCAAAAGCCCGAGTAGCAGGCCGATGACGTCGTTCTTAGTCTCGAGGATCCTTATTCAGCGAAGTGGCAGGCCACCCAGTGCGCAGGTCTGATTTCGCGCCACTCAGGCACTTCCGACGAACATCGCTGCTCAGCGATTGGGCATCGAGTGTTGAACACACAACCGGGTGGGGGATTTGACGGGCTTGGAAGATCGCCCTCGAGAATGACGCGCTTACGGATGTCTTCGGCTCGAGGATCCGGCACCGGCACCGCAGACAACAACGCCTCGGTATACGGGTGTTTGGGATTGTCGTACAAGCTTTCGACATCGGTGAGTTCGACGATGTGGCCCAGGTACATCACGGCCACGCGGTCGGCGATGTGGCGCACCATTGAGAGATCGTGAGAGATGAAGAGATACGTGAGTCCAAGGGACTCTTGTAACTCCTCGAGCAGGTTGACCACCTGGGCTTGAATCGATACATCGAGAGCGGCGATTGGTTCGTCGCAGACGATGAAGTCGGGATTTAGCGCAATTGCGCGGGCGATACCGATGCGCTGGCGCTGGCCACCAGAGAATTCGTGTGGGTAACGGTTCGCGTGCGACGGATCGAGGCCCACAATCGACAACAACTCGTCGATGCGATCGCGCCGCTCGACGGGGCCCATCTTGGTGTGCTCACGCAACGGTTCACCAATAATTGAGGCAACCGTCATTCGGGGATTGAGCGAGGCATGAGGATCCTGGAAGATCATCTGTGCGCGAGGGCGCACTCGGCGCATAGCTCCCGTCGAGAGTGTCGTTAGGTCTTGATCCTCGAAGAAGACGCTGCCAGAAGTCGCATCGTCGAGCTGAAGTAGTACGCGACCGGTGGTTGACTTGCCGCAGCCGCTCTCGCCAACGAGACCAAGTGTTTCACCACGATGAATGTCAAAGCTCACGCCATCGACGGCGCGGACAGCGCTGACCTGGCGACGGAAAAGGCCACCCATGATTGGAAAGTGCTTCTTCAGATTGCGGACACTGACGATGACTTCGGTGTCGGTCCTGGAAGCAGGGGTTTCGGTGAGGTCGGTCATGCTCGTGGCCTTTCATTCTCAACATCCCAGAAGCACGCGCTTCGGTGTCCGGGGCGTACCTCGACCAAATCTGGCACTTCGCTGAAGCACCGGTCGAAGGCATGGGGGCAGCGGGGGGCGAACGAGCAGGCCGAAGGTTCGGCATACATGCTCGGTGGTTGACCAGGAATGCTGACCAGCTCTTGGCCCTTTTGATCGAGGCGCGGCAGGGAGGCCAGGAGACCCTGGGTGTACGGATGCAGCGGCGTTGCGTAGAGGTCGCGGACCGGAGCCTCTTCGACAATGCGGCCGCCGTACATGACGAGTACCCGGTCAGCGAGGCCAGCGACGACCCCGAGATCGTGGGTGATCCAGATGACGGCTGTGTCGAGTCGCTCTCGCAGATCTTTGACAATGCCCACAATCTGGGCCTGGATGGTGACATCGAGGGCAGTGGTTGGCTCATCGGCGATGATGATTTCGGGTGAACACGCCAGTGCAATTGCGATCATGACTCGCTGACGCATGCCACCAGAGAGTTCATGGGGATAGGCCTTGAGTCGTGCTTTTGCATCAGGGATGCCGACCATGTCGAGCAGCTCAGTGGCTCGTTCTTTGGCGCCGTTCTTGTCGAGGTCGGTGTGAAGGAGCAGCGGTTCAGTGATCTGGCGACCAATCGTGAGCACCGGGTTGAGCGATGTCATCGGGTCCTGGAAGATAAAACCGATCTGACCGCCGCGAACCTTGCGGAGTTCCTCCGGAGGAAGTTGCAGCAGATCCTCGTCAGCGAACTCAGCGGTGCCACCAACGATCTCACCCGGAGGCATCGGGATCAAGCGAAGCAGCGACATCATTGTCACGCTCTTGCCCGAGCCGCTCTCGCCCACGACAGCAAGGAGTTCACCTTGGTGAAGATCGAAGCTGACGCCGTTGACGGCATGGACTGTGCCGTCTTGGGTGTGGAAATGTGTCTTCAGGCCCGAGACCTCGAGGACAGTTTGTGGATTACTCGCACTCATACTGGGCGAAGGTTAGCCGTCAGAGCTAGGTCTGGCCGTAGTTAGTGGGCTTAGACCATCGCAGACGCCCCATTTTGCACCCACAACTGCACCAAATTTGGCACAGTTACCGACGATTATTGCGGGCAACGATCATTGTTTCGCACTGGTTAACGCTCGACGCGTTCGGCCCCAACATTTGTATAACGGCTGAGCGGGCGTGCCATACGAAGGCGAAACCAGTCGCTGTCGCGAGCATGGGCATGCCAGTGATCAGGGATTGTGCGCATTTCGCGGTCGAGTGTGAACGGCTCGCGGCCGAAGCGAGTCTGACCCGCCGCCTGTAGCTGTTTGAGCATGTGTTCGACCTCGGCGTCGGTCGGTTCGGTGCCATGAGGTTTCCACACCACCATGGGTACCGAACAGACTTCGCAGTCCGCAATCCAACAGGTGTCATCCTCGTAATACCAATGCGTAAACCGAGCGGCCTCACACAGGTCGCAGTTGTGCTTCGCTCCGCTTGGGGGAAGTCCGCCTTTCGGCTCGTCCCCCGCCGAAACGCTGTTGACGTCGTCTGAGTCTGCGGTCCCGGCGGGCGATGGTCGCTGCGCAACATTCGTCGGACATGGTATGTCGTCCATGTGGTCGCCTCGTCCCTCGGCTCCGCCCGCTCCTCCGTCGCTCCGACTCGTTTTCACCGCATTACAGCTCGACGACGACCTTGCCGGTGGTCTTTCGGTGCGCGAGGTCGTCGAACGCCTGCTTGGCGTCTTCGAACGCGAATGGCGGGTACATGGCGGGCGAGATCTTGCCCGCGTCGGCCAGTTGGGTGAGCTCGTCGAGTTGGCGGCCGAGGGAGCTTGGGTCACGCTGGATCGATGCACCCCAATGCACGCCAACAATCGAGTAGTTCTTCAGCAATGCGTGGTTCATTGGTGAGTCGGGAATGGTGCCGCCAGCGAAACCAATGATCAGGAGCCGGCCGTCCCAACCCATGCAACGACGTGCATGCTGGAAGGTGTCGCCGCCGACGACTTCGTAACAGACGTCGACACCGCCGCCCGAAATCTCACGGACCTCATCGACGAAGTCAGGTGTGGCTCGGTAGTCGACGGTGAAGTCGGCGCCCACGTCCTTGCAGACCTGGAGTTTCTCGGGACCGCCAGCGACGGCGATCACGGTTGCGCCGCGGGCCTTGGCCAAGTCGATTGCAGCGGTACCCACACCACCAGCAGCGGCCGTGATCAAGACGGTCTCGCCTTCTTTGAGCTGGGCCCGTTCGTAGAGACCGAACAAGGTTGTTGGGTAGTTGACCAGAAGTGCGGTTGATTGGCCCGGGGTAAGCGACTCGGGTGCGAGGAATGCTCGTTTGGCCGAAGCGACGGTGTGCTCGGCGAGCGCAACACCATCGCCGGTCATCACCCGATCGCCGATTGAAAACGAGTCGACGCCGTCGCCCAACGACGACACCCTGCCAACAACAGACTCCGCGGGCGAGAACGGTGGTGTCGACTTGACCTGATACTTCCCCTGCGCCATCAGCACATTGGGGAAAGCCACGCCAACAGCTTCGACATCGATGCCAATTTGGCCAGGGCCGGGCGTTGGTGCCTCGGCCTCGTCGAGCTGCAAGTCAGTCCATGGATCGCCGAGTTCGTGCATTTGCCAAGTACGCATGGCAGGTCTCCTGTGTAGAGGGGGATATGGCTAGATACGGGTGATGAGAGAGGGTCGGTGCTCGGGGAATGGCCCTAGAGCGTTAGCCCCGAGCAACGATTCTGCTTTGCAGCACACCGATATCTTCAATTTCGATTTCGACAGTGTCGCCCGCAGTCAGGTACGTGGGTGGGTCCATCTTGTCGCCAACACCCGACGGCGTGCCGGTTGCGATCACGTCGCCAGGCCGAAGTGACGTGCCTGCGGTGATGTATTCGATCGTCTCGGCGATCTTGAATAACATCATGTCGGTGGTGCCGTCTTGGCGGGTTTCGCCATTGACCCGGGTCGAAATACGCTTGCCGTACGGATCGCCAAACTCGTCGGTGGTCACCACGACAGGGCCAATCGGCGCCGAGCGGTCGGGGTTTTTTCCAATCGCCCACTGATGGGTGCGTCGTTGGTAGCCACGGGCACTGATGTCGTTGAAACAGGTGTAACCGAGCACGCCGTCCATGGCGTCGGCCTCGGCGGTGTCGGTCAGGGGTGCGCCGATGATCACGGCCATCTCGCATTCCCAGTCGAAGCGGTCATCGCCGGTAGGCACCGGTACTTCGTCGCCATGGCTCGAGAGCGAGGCGTACCACTTGGCGAAGATATTCGGATAGTCAGGACGCTGGCTTCCGGTCTCGGAGATATGGGCAGCATAGTTCAACCCCAAGCACAGCACCTTGGCGGTTTGCGGCACGGGTGGGACGCGGGTGATGTCGTCGAGTGCGATCGGATCGCCACTGGCTTCAGCGTTTCGCCAATGGTCAAGGTCACCATAGAACTCGTCGATCGTGCACAGCCGGCGCACGGCTGCCCCGTCGACGAGACCGATCGAGCCGACACCATCAACATCAAATCCAAGAAAGCGCATACCTGCATTCAATCATGTCCAGCGGTCGCGCCCTAGAACGGTCTAGAGCGCGCCGGGCAGGAGCTCGGCCCGTACACGCATGCTGCGATCTGGGTTGTGTACTCCATGCCGGCTTTTGATGCCGCGTCGCTGGCTCACCCGCGGCCAGGGTTTGGGCGGTGAGCGACGAGGTCGAAATGATCGAGTCGGCTGGCGTGTCGGGGTGGTCGGCCACAATCTGATCAGTCACTGATTCGAGCTGGTCGAAGTCGGTGATGAAGCAGGTCGCACCGGTGCCGCCCAGGCGTTCAGCCAACTTTGATGCGAGTTCACTGCGCCGTTGGGTATCTATAGGGCGCTGTGTTTAACGAACAGCTCGGATGTGGGCACGCCGAAAACGTTGGCGCCACCGACGACGACAGCTACCTTGCCCTCGAGTCGTTTACTCAGGGACATCTCCGTGCACTCGTGCCATGTGGAAGGCCCACAGTACGCTCGCCGACGTGCAGATTCCGAAGCTGGTCGTGTTCGATGTCGACGGCACGCTTGTTGACTGGGACGGCAACGTCATGGCGTCGACAGCTCGCATGTTGTCGCAACTACGAACCCTCGGCATCCCGATAACGCTGGCAACAGGACGGCCAATGGCGGTCGCCGAGCACACATTGGACCATGTCGGTGGCGCTGATTGGATGGCCTGCGGTAACGGTTCGGTGTTGTTCGAGGTGGCCACCGGACAACTGCTGCGCGACCGATGTCTTCCTGCCGACGTCGTATTGCCGATCATTCACGGCATGCGGACGTTGTTGCCCGGTGTCGGGTTCGCTGTGGAACTGGCCGATTCGATCATTGAAGAGCCTGGCTTCTCCCGCCGGGTCCCCGAGCCTCCTGTGCGCCCACCGGTGAATGACGTGGTTGGTGCACTACCTGATGACTTGAGCAGCGTGCGGCGGTTAATCCCGTTTCACGACAACTATGACCATCGGCTTGATGAACTTGCGGCCATGGTGGCCAGTCTGATCGATGATCGCTGCCAGGTGCAGTTTGGTGGCCTGCCCATCGTCGATGTGTCGCCGCGAGGCGACAACAAGGCAGTAGCGCTGGAGGTACTCGTTGACCATCTCGGTATTTCCGCAGCCGACGTCGTTGCGTTCGGCGACGGCGGCAACGACATCGAGATGTTGCAATGGGCCGGTACGGGTGTAGCGATGGGCAACGCCGGTTCGCACGTGCAGGATGCAGCCGATCACGTCACGGCAACCGTCGAAGCTGGCGGGGTCGCTGCGTTTCTTGAGCCGGTTCTCGCCCCGTACCTGTAGCCACGGTCAGGCTTCACCGATCGCTATGTGAGAGAGTGCAACCAATGAGTGATCACGAATTTGGTTTCAAGACCCGCACTTTGCATGCTGGCGGCCAGCCCGACTCGGCGACCGGTGCTCGAGCGGTTCCCATCTATCAGTCGACGAGTTTCGTCTTCGAAGACACGGCCGACGCCGCTGATCTTTTTGCGCTCCAGAAGTTCGGCACGATTTACAGCCGCATCTCCAACCCGACCACGGCCGCGTTCGAGGAACGCATGGCCAGCCTCGAAGGGGCCATCGGCGCAGTCGCCACAGCAAGCGGTCAGGCTGCCGCCTTCCTGGCGATGTCGACGTTGGCAGGTGCGGGCGATCACATCGTTGCTGCATCAGGTGTATACGGCGGCACCTACACGCTCTTTGACACCACGATGCGACGCTTCGGTGTTGATACGACCTTCGTGTCGAACACCGATGCCGATGCATTCGCCGCCGCGATTCGGCCCGAGACCAAGGCTGTCTACACCGAGATCATCGGTAACCCGGGTGGTGCGGTCGCCGACCTCGAAGCCCTGGCCGATGTCGCGCATAGTCACGGACTTCCGCTCATGGTCGATTCCACATTCGCGACACCATGGTTGTGCCGACCTATGGAGTGGGGTGCCGACGTTGTGGTGCACTCGGCTACCAAGTTCATCGGCGGCCACGGCACCAGCATTGGTGGGGTTGTCACCGAGGCCGGCACCTTTGACTGGAGCTCAGGCCGTTTCCCCCGAATGACAGAACCGGTGCCGACCTACAACGGACTCCAATGGCACGGCAATTTTGGCGAGTACGCCTATTGCATGGCGCTTCGATCCGAACAACTCCGCGACGTTGGAGCGTCGTTGTCGCCGTTTAACGCATTCATGCTGCTGCAAGGACTCGAGACGCTTCCTCTCCGTATGGACGAACATGTGCGGAATGCGCAGGCGGTTGCAAAGTGGCTTGATGCAGATCCTCGGGTCAGCTGGGTCGCTCATGCTGACCTAGACGACTCGCCGTACCGATCGCTCGCAGCCAAGTATTTGCCGCGTGGAGCTGGCGCGATCTTCACGTTTGGAGTCAAAGGTGGACGCGAAGCTGGTCAGAGTTTCATTGAGAAACTCGAACTCATCAGCCATCTGGCCAACGTCGGTGATGCTCGTACACTCGTCATCCATCCAGCGTCGACAACACATCAACAGCTCACCGAAGAGCAGCTGGAGGCAGCGGGTGTCGGCGGCGACATGATTCGGTTGTCAGTCGGGCTCGAAGATCTCGACGACATCCTGTGGGATCTCGATCAGGCCCTGGGTTAGTTCGCCACCGCTACTCGTCGATGATCGACCGGCAGTCAGGAACGGCCACGTTCACACGGCCGCCGCAGGTGCCGCCAATCTCTTGAAACTCGCTGTCGATCGGAGATCGGTAATACAGGAAGTCGCAGGCTGTCATGTTGCCGTCGACCTCGCAAGCCTCGACCACTCTGTCGAGTCCGTCGCTGTCTGGATCGAAGAGGAACTCGTCGGCGCCAGCGTCTATGCCAGCAGTGCAGAACGAGACTTCGGCGTCGCTACGGCCGCCGCAGGTGACGGCAGTACGTTCTTCGTCAGAGTTGAACGCCGAGATCTGAAACAGGATGTCACACGCCAAGTCGTTGTCGTCCTGGCAATCATCCACCAGGCTTTCGATCTGCTCGGCGCCGCCAAGGCCGAAGCCCTCGGTGGCATCAGTTTCTCCCCCCGTGACTGTGTGGTCGTCATCTTCAGCTGCTGCATCCGCAGCGTCGGTATCTGCGGTCGCCGAGTCGCGGTCGTCTTCGGACAGCTCCTGTGGGGAGTCCGATGCGTTGTCTCCTGCAGCGTCGATGTCGGCAGCTCCAGCAGATGCGGTCGTCTGGTCGTCGCTCGACACCGCGGTGGTAGAGGAGCACGCAGCGAGCACCGTGACCGCAGCTACGAGGCACATGAGGAAGGGAAGTCTCGATCGCACCGTGTCAGTTTGCCCCACAGCTGGCGCAAATGCCGGGCGCAGGCCACAATTAGAAGGTGACCTATGACGAACTCAGCGCCAGTAGCCGCAAGAAGATCCTGGACCGAACTCGTTCTATCGCCGTGGTAGGGGCTTCATCGAATCCGTCGCGCTCTAGCAACTTCGTTATGACCTACCTGGCGTCGTCGATGTGTGACTTCGATCTCTACCCGGTGAATCCGAGTGAGACCGAGATCAACGGTGTCACGTGTTACCCGTCGTTGGATGCTCTCCCGGTCGTGCCCGACATGGTCGATGTGTTTCGCAAACCGAGTGACTGTCCAGCTATTGCCCGCCAAGCGGCCGCTCTCGGGGCCACCACGCTGTGGTTGCAGTTGGGCATCGTCTCCGACGAGGCCGCCGCTATTGCCACGGAGGCGGGGCTCGAGGTCGTGATGGACCGCTGCACCAAAATCGAACACGCTCGATTCGCTGGCGGATTACACCAGGCAGGCTTCAACACCGGCGTTATCTCCTCCCGCCGAGCCAGCTGACAGGTAGCTAGCAACTCGGACTTCTGCCGCTGCAGCGAACGGCACTGGTTCGGCTGCAGCGAACGGCACTGGTTCGTTAGTCGGTGTTCGTTAGTCGGTGGTCCGGTAGTCGCCGAAGGTTTCGTCTCGTTCGCTGAGTTTGTCGGTCAGGTTGCCGTCGGCGAAACCGTCGCGGTAAGCGAGCGACGATGGTTGATGGAACGCGAGTGCTTGGAGCTCGGTCGTGGCTCGGATGCCGTCGCGGATACCCATTGCTTCCATGGCACGGTGGGCTGATCGTTTGTTTATCGCCAACAAGTCCGGTGGGATCTTGGCAATGCGGTTGGCGATCTTCAGCACCTCGGTATCCAGGTCCCCTTCGGAGAAGGCCCGGTTGGCAAAGCCCGAATCGACCGCTTCGGTGCCTGACATTGCATCGCCGGTCAGCAGTGCTTCCATGCCCCTGCGCAACCCCATCATCCAGGTTTGCCATTGCATGTCGGGCGGCGACATGAGCCGCACAGGCGGATAACCGATCTGGGCATCGTCGGCGACGTAGACCAGGTCACAAGCGGTTGCGAGTTCGCTTCCACCGGCGAGACACCAACCGTGGACCTGGCCAATGATCGGTGTCGACATGTCCCACATCTCGAACCAGTTGTTGACCACGTGGCGGGCCCACCAGCCATCTTGATAGGCAATCGCTCGCTCCACCGGGCGGTTGGGCTTGCTCAGGTCGTACCCGGCGGAGAAGCAGCTTCCGGCGCCTCGCACGATCATGACGGAGACGTCCTTGTCACGATCACCAGCCCGTAGCGCGTCGAACAGTGCGCCTCGCAAGCTGTCGTCCAACGCGTTGCGTTTGTCCGGGCGATTCAGCGTGAGTCGCCGGATCTTGGGCGCTGGGTCGTCGACGAGTAGTACTTCTTCAGCCATGATCCGAGCCTTCACCGCTCAGCCGACCACCGTCAAATCGTGTTCGGCCAGATCGTGATCGGCCGGTCGGATCTACTCGCGAGGGATCGCTGCGGTCATGGATTGATTCGCCGATGCAAGCAGTGTGCCATCTCGGCGCCAGATGAAACCTTGACTGGTGGCGAACCCCGCAGCGATAAATTCGATGTGGCTTTCACACAACAGCCACTCGCTCGAGGCATCGGGCTCGACGGGTTCGACGAAACGAATCGTGTTGTCCAAGCTAGAGCAGTAGGTTCGTTTGTCGAGCGAGTTGCCGACGGCCGATGGCAGATAGTCGGCCATCAGCGCAAGTGCCGCGGCGTCATGGGAAACGTTTGGCATGCGCGTCCAGAACAGGGTCGTGGCATCGCCGCTGGCGGTACCGCGTCCGATCGCGTCTTCGGGAGCGAAGCCGAACATGCCCCGGGCCATACGGACCTCAGCATGATCATGGAACGAGTCGCTGTCTTGGGTGCGCTGCAATGGCTCACACGCTTCGGGTGGTGCGACCTCGGGCATGGTGCGCCAGATACCGCGCAGGTCTTCACGGCGATCACCCGTGGCCCCCAGCAACGCCAAGATCGTTCGGTCCCCACTTGTTCCGGTCAGCCGCCCCTGGCACGCGGTGCGACCCTTCGCCAAGACTTCGGTGTGTATCACCAACTCGTCCGGTGGCGAGATCGTCGATGCGAACTGACAGGTCATGTAGACCGGAGCCTGGCCGGTTGCAGCCTCAAGCGCGATGAGCCCCGCAGCAAGGCCTACGCCGCCAAACAAAGAACCCGACCCACCGCCGAGGAGTTGGTTCGTCATGTTGAGTGCGTGCGTTCCATCTGCCTGCGCAGTAAATCCTAGGAATTCGGCCGTGGTCATCGGTGTACCCATATCGCTGGACGACGCTAGCGGCATGGTTCAGGCGTTCTTCACTTGCTCATCAAGGTTCACTCAGTCGCTGACGCTGCCACGGCTGAGCCGGATGAGTTCACCCCAACCGACACGAGACCCCGTGCGGAGCAAGGTGAATTCGTAGACCCGGCTAGCGAGCTTGAACAGCAAGAAAACGCCGAGAGCGAGCAGCCCAACTGCCACGGCGGTTTCATACCGAAGCTGGCACGTCGACGACCTTGGTCACGAGTACTGCAGCGACCAGGCCGGCCACGATCAGCGTCAGCTGCACTACAGCCAAGGCACACAAATCAAGGATCTTCCCCGCGAGCAGCGTGCCAGTTCACCAACTGCTGCTCAATGGCGATTGGAGCGAAGACCTGGGCGACGTCAACAATGCTGAGGTCGAGGTCTTTTGCAGGAGCTACGCCCAGAAAGGTGCGCGGAGTTTGCGTTTGTTGATCTTGCCCATGGTGTTTCGGCCGACGGAGTCGACGATGTCAACTGACCGCGGGCACTTGTAGGAGGTCAGTCGTTCCTTGCACCAGGAGATAATGGCAGCTTCGTCGGGAAGGTTGTCTCTATCAGTAGGAATAACTAGTGCCTTGAGCGATTCGCCCATGTCGGCGTCGGGCACGCCGATGCAGGCGACATCGGCGATCTGGGGATGGTCGATCAGGATGAGTTCCGCCTCGGCGGGGTAGATGTTCGCGCCGCCGGACACGACCATGTCGCTGAACCGGTCGGTCAAGTACACGTAGCCTTGTTCGTTCATGTAAGCGATCTCGCCGAGCGTGAAGACACCTGGGGCTATGTGGGCTGCGGCTGTCTTTTCCGGGTCGTTCGGATAGACGACTCCTCGGCCGGTTTCGTCCTTGAAGTACAACCGGCCCTCGGTATTTGGCGGCAGCTCGTTGTTGTCGTCGTCCAAGATCATGGCAACGAAGGGAGAAATCGCTTTGCCGACCGAACCTGGATACTCGAGCCATTCTTCGCTGGAAATCGTGCATGTCGTGCCGACCTCGCTTGCGCCGTAGGAGTCGCGGAAGACCGGGCCGAACCATTCGATCATCTGGCGCTTGACGTCGATTGGGCACTTGGCGCCGGTGTGGGCGATGAGCTTCATCGACGACACGTCGTACTTGGCCTTGACCTCGTCGGGCAGGGCCAACAAGCGCACGAAATGGGTGGGCACCATCACGGTGGTCGCCGTCTTGTATTTGTCGATCGCGGCAAGTGTGGCTTCGGCATCGAAGCGGCCGCGGATGACCGATGAGACGCCGGCAACAAGCAGACGCATGCCGCTGAGCGGGCCGGTGTGGTACATGGGGCCGACCACTAGGTGGGTGCCAAATCCCGCGAGTTTGTTCTTCTTCAACCCGGCAAGGTGTTCGGCCATATTGCCGCCGCCAGCGAACATGGTGGGCGGAAGTTCTGTCCCTTTGGGAAGCCCGGTAGTGCCCGATGTGTACAGCAGGTTGGGCAGCGGGATGACATCCATCGGGGGATGTTCGGGGCTTCCGGCCTCTAACCAGGAAGTCCATGACTGCACGCCAGCGGGAACGTTGTCGCCCCACATGATCACGGTTTCCACGCCGGCTTCCGTTGCCGCATGTTGGGCTCGCGACACCGTGGAGTCATCGCAGAAGATCACTTGCGACTCGCTGTCGCTCACGATGTAGGCGGCTTCTTCGGCCGTGAGGTGGAAGTTCACCGGCACGGTTGAGCATCCGGCGAGCAGACCGCCAAGGTGGGCCAGTGCGGTTTCGCCAGCGTTCTCGGCGAAGATCGATACTCGACGCTTCGGTCCGAGGTCCATGGCGAGCAGCAGGTTTGCACACCGGTTCAAGGTGTCGTTGACCTCGGTCCAGGTCAGGTCGCGGTAGTGGTCCGCAAGCGCAACGGCGTGGGGGTCGGCGGCCGCAAGTGCAGCGGCAAATTCAGGCATGGCGGAGAGTCTTGCGCAGCGACGATCGGTGTCAGAAACTCGTCGCTCAAATCGGGCGCGCCGTGGTAGTTACGAACGAGCTTGCGGTTGGTGAACTCTCACTTGCCATCTTCGATGACATAGGCGTCGTTGGAGTGCGGAAGCACGATGCCGACAGCGCCGTCCTTGCGACGGAACGACTCTTGGATGTGCCACCGGCCGGTGCCGGTGCCAGCCTCCTGGTCGAGGTCACACGTGCCGTTCAGGCAGGTTTGGGTCACGGCATCACAACCTTGCATTGCTTTGTGCCAAAACTTGATGATCGCTTGGCTGCCTTTGGGTTCGTGGTCGAGCGCCCACCCCGCGTCCGGCGGCGAGGTCTCACCCCATTGTTGCCGTCGTAGCGCACGACTGCATCGGCGTAACGGTAGACCAGGTTCTCGATGTCGGCTCGGCTCGTCCGACCGTCTTAGGAAGCACGCCACTCGTAAACACGTCACTACGGCTGGTCCTCGCACCCTCGCGGCGGTGACAATCCGGTCTTGGCCGTTACCCGAATGGCTAAACGTCGCTGGCTCGTCGATCCCTAATGGCCGGCGGGGCCGCCAGCGTTGCGACCGACAACTGCAGCGATGGCTTTGGGAACGACAGCGAGATGGCTGCGAACGAAGCCTGTGGGGTCGATGGTGTATCAACGATGGCGATGTGGAAAGCCATGACCACTCAAGCCCTGCCGGAACGTGCTGTCCACGTCGGGGTCCAGTCCAGGATTCTCTTGGACCATTCTGGTGCGCTAAACCGAGAGCATGGTGATTTCAACATCCCAGGTCGGCATGCGTGTTGA
>Ga0213868_10001891_pt1 | contig 20213 bp, 11 predicted proteins | sample PICome_9_FD_160087 | JGI IMG/M metagenome (GOLD analysis project Ga0213868, IMG submission 160087) | Coastal seawater microbial communities near Pivers Island, North Carolina, United States - PICO127 | ecosystem: Environmental > Aquatic > Marine > Coastal | place: USA: North Carolina...
TCGGAATTTCTCGTATCAGGAGCAAGAGATTCAGATCTACTTCTACGTGATGAATTAGGAACCGATACTGGTTGAATAGGCTTTCCGGAGCGTTGAGATGGAAGTCTGTTTCGAGAAACTGTTTTATTTGCATTTTTGGTCGCCTTTGCAATTAGAGCCGCCATGGCATCTGAGTCAGAAGGGTCAAAATCATTTGGTAGTTCCAAAGTAATAGATCTCCTAGAGTTCACCGAGACGTCATCTAATTCTTCAAAGTCAGCAACATGTTCAGACTGAATGTCTTCATTAGTAGTATCACAGAAGATACATACATCATGAGACCCAAACGACTCTCGCATGAGAGGCTTCATACAAGTTGGGCAAGGAGACTCGGACAATTGCCAGCCTTCTAAAATTCTTCTACCAACTTCTCGACTTGCTATTGCATCATGACTGGTAATTTTGTGAGAAGGATTGATGTTCTTAAATCTATTTCTTTTTGAGATAAACGATCCTGTCTCATCATGCATGGCAGCTGAGCCTATTTCATCGTAGAATCCGTCGCGGCCGGTTCCTGTACCCTGGCAAACAACGCACTGCAACACACCTTTCTTGCCAACAAGTGGAGTAAAATTACACATTCTTCCTGAGCAATATTGAGGTAAAACAGCCCAGCCTTCAATCGCCTTTTTCGCAAGCGCCTTCTTTCCAAGCAGCCTTCGTGCCTCCCAATCATCCCCTGCCGCGCTTACACTAACATCGGACCCAAATCGAGCCTGTACCAGCTCGTTCTCGGCATTTTTCAATTTCATTCTTGAGTTATGTGCACTGAGTTTGGCATTTCTTTTCGCTTCTTCAAGGCCCCTTTCTGCTACAAGCTTTGATTCTGCTAGTTTCTTTTCAGTTGTAGACAAGATGTTTTCACAACTGTCAAGCTTCCTTTTCGCATCTACGAACTTAATCCTGGCCTCCTCTTCATCCTTTTCAGCTGAGGCTTTGAGTTTCTCCGCTTTCTTATACATACCCAAGAGTCTAGAATGATCTCCATATCCAAGTTCACGAGCCTTTTGCGCTTCGATGGCTAATTCTTCAGCTTCCATCCTAGCTTCCTCAGCTTCACACAACTGCTGCTGAGCCTCGTTCATTATTTGACGAGCATCTGCCGCTTCTTGCTCGGCCTTTGCTTTCCACGAACGAAGTTTCAAATCAGCATCTTTCGCCCGCTCTTCCGCCTTTCTTAGTTCTTCATCACGCCTCATCGCATCTTGCTTCAATGAAGCTTCAACATTTCTGAAGCTATCTACCATTCTTTGATATTCATCCAACTTGACTTTCATCATTTCCTCTGTTTGCTTCTTCTCCTGCTCGGCTTTATACAATTCCTCCTGACGACGCATGTCACTGCGTACTTTCTCTGCTTTTGCGATTCGCAGTTCATCCATAAGGCGCTCACGCTCTGTGGCAATTTCAATTTCTCTCAACTTAGCTTTACGTGATATTTCCTCCTTTTCCATCTGCTCTTTTATGAGTTTTTGTGCATTAGCCTCACGCTCTTCTTTGGCACGACGAAGCTCTTCGATTAATCTTTCGCGTTCATTGTCATACTTTTCTTCTTCTAAGCGACGGAGTTCTTCAATCAAATATCCACGCTTGTAATCGTAAGGATCCGAGGAATTTCTAAGCCTATCGCTTTCCATTGAAGCTCTGTTTCGGCTCTGAGTATCAGAAGTGTCTCTATCATATCTGTTTCGACTTGAAGCGGTTCTTTCGAGCTGCAATTGTTCTTCAATCTGACGAATCTGCTGATTTTTCTTGTACTCTTCCATCTTGCGATCTTGTAGTATCCTATCAATTTCTTTGTCTTCAAACTCCGTGCGCTGAGGGTGGTTATCTTCCATGGTGGTTGCCATGGTATCCTTCATAGAGCTTTCCGCAAAAGTATTTTCATTCTCAGTTGGTGCTATCTGGATAGTTTCCTCCTTTTTACTATTATCTCTTTGCGACTTCTCGTCCTTCTTCTTTTGGATCTTCTTTTTCAAAACAGGGCACACAACACAGCATTGATCTGATTTACCAGGCGTTTCCATTAGTGGCATCGTACATCTGGAACACTGAGACTCTAATAGCGAGTATCCCTGTACCATCTTGGACCCAAGCACTTTGGTGGCAATCTGACGTCTGTAAAAATCAAGTTTTAGTTAGTCTCTAATCATCTCGTATAAAATAATTGTTAAAGAAGAGCCATGCACAGTTCTTACCTCTTTTCATAGGGGACAGTAGTGACGTCAATATCATTCTCTTCTTCCGAATCAGAATTCAGAAGCATTGGAGCGTCTTGGGAGGAAGATGATTCCTGTTTGTCGGGGTTCGTAGTGGACCGAGCATGTTTGTCCTTGTCTTCATGCTGAATAGAATTGACTATCTTTTCCTCTTCATGAGTAGTCTTTCGGGAAGTAACTTCTTTCTCGATCTCATCGTCAGAGTCATCTTCAGTTCTGGATAGAAGAACAATGCCATTTCTCATCTGTTTTGTAACTGATGGACGTCTTGCTGGCTTTGTATTCACACTCATGGGCGCCTTTTCTGCTGAAGTAGGACGGGCTTTATGAACGGATGATGTTGGGCGATCATACTCGTCTGTCTGATTCATCGCCAGCAACACAGCACCCTTCTCTGCCATCAAATGCTTATGCTTCTCCTCCCACATAATTGTTAGTTCCTCATGACTTGTCACTACAACACATTTGCAAGAAACACAATAAGGAACGCAGCCAATGATATCACCTCGCTTAAATGGTTTTAATCTACGGACAGTCAAGATTTCAAGGTTAAGAAACCCACCTGCCTCGTAGTATTCTTCATACTCGTCAGGAGTTCTCTTCATACTCTTGATGAGTGGAGATGCACAGTCTGGACAAGTGCTAGGAACAAGTACATGTCCTTCCATTAGATACTTGGAAACTAAATCGTCCGTATTGGGATCACGGGCTTTCTTTGGAGGATTTTCAGTCTCATCCTCATCAAGAAAATTTTGGCTGCTATCATTAGATTCACTCTCCATTTGGAGAGAAATATCATCCCAACCCATGGTTTATGTTGATACTGTTAAGTGCTCGAAAGCAATGAAAGCTATTTTGTGAGAGATGAAAGAGATGAAGCGATGAAGATTTTGCGATAAATTTCGGCTAATTTAGCTCATCAACGGAATGCTCCTTTTTTCGGTTCGCGGATTTTTTGAATGAATTCGATCTCACTCTTTTTCCGTCCTCCAACAAAAATCTTTCTGGAAATAATCCATTTACCAAAATCAGATTCTTTTTTTAATTGAAACCTAAAGTATCTACTAGCATCAAAGATAAATAAAAACGCTACCATGTTTCGTACTTCTGTAAGTTATTTTCAGGTCGATACTTCTGATTGAAACAAAATGTCATACGCGCTACGCGGAAATCATAACTGATGTCTTCTTGCGCCGTGCTTTAAGACATTTTTTTGAACTGAATGATGGCGATAAGTGATGCTTTGTTTTGTTTTCTTTGAAAGATGATATTCGTATTATTGTGCTGGTTTCCATTTTCTCACATTCTTCTCTCTTATTCTGAATGTATTTTTATAGACTTTAGCTCGTTCACTTGCTCCTCTTGCCGACCGCGTTCTCGTTCGTCGCGCAGCAAAAGAGGTTCAGACTGCTGGTGGAATCTATCTACCAACAGATAAGGTAAAGAACCCTAACGAGGGTGAAATTATTGCTGTTGGACCAGGAATGAGGGATGTTTCAGGAAATCTTCATCCTTCAACACTTAAATCTGGAGACAAAGTTCTTCTGCCTGAATATGGGGGTACAAAAGTAAGCATTAATGACGAAGACCTTTATCTTTTCAGGGAGGATGACATTTTAGGAAAATTTGATTAATTAAAGCATGCCATACAAGGACCAAATCACTTTTGCATTGTTGTCAGGCAATACACGAGATTGATTCGAAGTAATTCTAGGCTATCATATATACAATCTCATCATATACATCATGGCATAATCCAACAGTGAGTCATGCGTTCATCTTTTTAAAATCAATATATCAATCATTTTAAAAAAGTAATAAAGTCTTGATTAGATTGTACTTGGTTAAGGAGTGAGGAGTGAGTGTATCACTCCCATTACTGTTTTTGTAAATATACATAATATCTTAAAACACTCTCTATCCATTCATTTTTTTACGATTTGATTCATTCTCTAAAATTGTGCCTGGTTTCATATTTCATATAGTACTTGTAAAACGGCATCGTCAAAAAACTCACATTCAGAATTGAATAAGTATGGACACATCCAATTGCAATGAAAAGAAACGTCGACGAAGAGGTGCGAAAGGTCAAACGTCAACAAACGAACATGTGAAAGACAATACAGTAGGCAAAGGAAAGCCTGAAGACACACTAACCATAACCAATGCTAATAATGTTCCGAAGGAAATAAACAACAGCGATAACAAAAGTAATAGTAAGAAGCGGAAAAGAAAAGGCGCAATACCGAAACAAGGAGAACCAGGGTACCTATCTGCATCCCAATTGAGAAATGCTCGAAAACGTCGTGCGAAACAGATACAAAAGAATGTAGTAGAGTCATCGTCCTCAGATAAGTCAAAAACCGACGTGAATTTAAAGAAAAGATCCAAAGACTATGATGATCCTTCTACCAGATATATTAAAAATCCGCTGTCATGTCCTTTAGTTCAGAAGGCTAAGGAATTCTTTGCTGATATGAAAAAAGACTTTCCAATTTACATCGGTCAACTGAACGGATGGAGAACAGTATCTAAACTTCCAGTGAGATGCGTAAATGACAAATGCACTATTGGATTATTCCGTCCAAACAGTCATAACGTAATTGCAGTACCAGATTGCCAAGCACATCACCCCAGCATCAACAAGGCAATCAAAATGATACAACATGAATGCGATTCACTTCATATTGACCCATATAGCGAGTCTGAAGGAACGGGATATTTTCGATATGTATGTTTAAATGTTGAAAGATCTACCGGTAAAGTTCAAACGACTATAGTTTGGAATTCAGCTCCTTATAATGATGGTGAACAAGTTGAAGGGAAGACGCAACTGGAAAAGCTAACAAAATCACTTTTAGCAAAGAAAGACACATTGCACCTGCATTCTTTATGGATCCACTTTAATGCTCAATGGAAGCACGCTGACAATATTTTTGACTATGGCTCCGATAAGAATGACTCACTGTGGACTCTTGTATATGGGCCACCCCATGTCACTGAAAGATTAGACTTGTTGGGATGCAAACTACCACCTATGAATCCTGCTGTTGATTTGCACTTCCCTCCGAATGTATTTCGACAAGCAAATTTGGATGCATTTTTGAAGATCATAATTTCAATTCGTGATTACATCAGCACATACAATACAACTCATCACCCAAACAAACTTCCTTCGTGTGTGGAGCTTTATGGTGGCGTTGGAACTATAGGGCTTAATATGGTTGACTTGTTTACAAAGTTTACAAGCTCTGATGAAAATCCTCATAACGAAGTTTGTTTCGAAAAAAGTGTTAGTATGCTAAGGAATCATAAAGATAAGTGCAATTACATCCCCAAGAATGCAACCGATGTGATCAGAGACGAGCAGGTATTGGACCGTGATTGCGATATAATAATTGTTGATCCACCGAGAAAGGGTTTCGAGAAATATGTGTGCCAAGCCATGGAGATTACGAAAGGACCAAAACTTTTAGTTTATGTATCATGTGGCTTCGATGCTTTCAAAAGGGACTGTGACAGTTTGTTGAAATCTGGTTGGGCCCTTGATGTTGCTGAAGGTCATGTGCTTTTCCCTGGAAGTGATGCAATAGAAACTCTTGCATTTTTCAAGAAGTAATCAATTTTAATGAAACAAAATATTTAAATCATAAGTTATGAATCATTCCTAAGGTATGAACTGGTTTCTGGTAAAAATCCTTTTATCCTCACGTTATCCTCTTGGACGTATGTGAGGTCAAGTAAACCTATTGGTGGATCAATATACAATATTTTTCTTTCGATGTCCACAGTGGGAACGATATTAGGAACCATTGGGACCAATACATATTCATCTCTCCAAGAAGGTGAACCATTTTTCCCTCTAGGAAGTACTATTTCTAGTAGATCTTGCCCAAGACCAGGAATTGCGCACATCTCTTCGGCCAAAACCACTCCCTTGACAACACCAACAAACTTGCCTCCAAGAGATTTACCTTCGACTGCAGTATTTTGTACATCGTCATCATGATCTTCACTTTCTTCGCCATAACCTGTCACTAGATAAACTTCACATTCTACCAAATCAGATACGAGATACTCATCCTTACCAAGCTCTTCTGGTCTTTCTTCCTGTCTTGCGTACAACGTTGACCCTCTTAGCTTAAGTGCTTCGTTTCTATCACCAATACTCTCTAACTTTATTAGATATTCGTTATCTATTCTATGCCGTCCCTCCAGCAGTCTAATCTCCCTTGGTGATCTGCGATTGGGCACTTTCAGATGGCGAATACCAGGTTTACACAACCGTTCAGGGAAGTCAGTCACCGCAGAAATTTTCATGAGACCATACACTCCATGGGGACCAATGATCGTTCCTAATTCCACATATCCATATGTGGAAGGATCATACGGATCGATCTGTTTATTATCTGGAAACTCTCTCTTGTTTCGTTCGCGCTTTTCGCTTTTCATAACTTCTTGTTCTTCGATACTTAGATTGACCCTTTTGTTCTTTTTCAACATTTTTTCATTTAAAAGTTCTTTGTTCTTCTCTTCTGACTCTGATATTAGAGAAGTAAATGGATCCACATCTAATTTATCAGTTTTAGAAAAATTCGAATATTTGTTTTTCTTTTTCCGACGCGTTTGTCCATCTTGAGTCGCCCTTAAAGCGCCGAATGTACGAGCACTATTCAGGGGTATCATGAACGATTGTGAGAGCGGTAAAAGAATGCATAATACAATGCATATAACATTAAATACATTCAAGTTGGGCATTTGTATTTCATTTGATTACATTAAATAATTTGGGTGGATACGGAATACGGAATACGGAAACTACTGACTATCTACTACTACTGCGTACTTCGCTATGTTTTTTTGTTTTAAAAGGTAACTAGTATTTGGAGACCAACTTTGGATTTTGGATCTATGATGCCTTTCTTGCAAACAAAACGAATGAGTCTGTAATAGTATCAAACAGAAATGAAATGTCATTGGGTGCACAGCACTGACTAAAAATATCTTGGAAGACAGAAACCTTCAAAAAACGCTTTTCAGACATTGAGTTTTAGGCATCAATGAGTTCGAAAGAGTCCAATGACAAAGATGATGAGGATTCTGAATATCAAAGTTATGAAAGCGATGATGAAAAGGAGAACATTAACCCATACTTTGAGAATGATCTTGAATTAGAAAACAAAAATCCTGGGACTGAGAGGAACTTGGCTTCCTCGTTGACTTCTAATCTTGGAGTGCTCTACTGTAAAGCTCGCGGGATGTCATTGGATCACATTTCATCGAATTCAATTCTTCATTTTAAACCCAGTGAAGAAAATTTACACGGAGCAGAGTTATTTTGCTCTCACAGTGGTTGCAAGGCCAAAGGGGTAAAGTTTAGATACTGTGCCCATTGCAAAAAGGCAGTCGCAAAAAGAAACTTTAGGAACAGACATGCACATCTAGGGTTGACGATTGGTAATGGAAACGAATCACGATGCCAAAGAACAAATACATGTGATACCCAAATTAATTTTAACGCATCCGCAGCTATTGCTCAAAAGCAAATGCAGCACACACATTATCGAAGCACTCTAGGAGATATTACTCAAATGAGTACGAATTCATTTTCCTTTTCAAACGCAAAAGGGCCTATTCCACAGAACAAAATATCTTCAATATCAACAAGTAAAGAGATAAATATGAACCACTTCTATATTCCGCCTAGACCTTTACCCGCAAAAGAGGAACCTATTCCGTCTGCTTGGATTGATCTATATCGAAATCGTCCAACAAGTGGAAAATTTTCTGAAGTAAGTGTTTGGCAACAACAAGTTATGAGTTTCTTGAGCTTCTCGCCAAGGATTAACGGGGGGTTTTCACACGTTTCCTCCGAGGCTAGTACTGTTAGCATGAATTCAAACCCTGTTCGCGCTGTCAAGCAGGAGTTTGAAGGTATGACATTTAGATACCATCCAAATTTGCATGTGAATACGGAGAATCTTGATTATGATAACATATCCCTACTCGATAGCAAAGGATCTGTCATTTCCTTTCCATATAGTACACTCTAAAGAATATTGATAAATGATTCATTTATAAAAGATATCAACATGGGCAGAAAAAGGATGGACTTCTTTTTGTCCTAATCACAATGAAAGCAAATCAAATTACAAATATTACTTAATTCAGTTAATTACTTTTGATATGATTTTTTCATCTCAGTTTTGAAGATCGACAATGACGGTTGAAAGATTATCATTCGAACCACGAGCTTTGGCAAGTTCATTGAGTCGACACGCGGCACCTTTCAGTTTAGCTGAATCCACCACTATATTCTTACATTTTACTGTGCATGCAAGAGATAGCGCCAATCTGGCAATATCAGAATTTTGAAATACATCCCAGATACCATCCGACGCAATGACTAGAAGGAGATCTCGAGGGCCTACGGAGTGCTCATAAATGTCCGGTGCTGATCAAGATGCTCTTCGTGAGTGTTTGGTTGTCAGAATTTAAAATGATAAAAAATGATAGGGGAATGTTTTCTACTCACTGGATGAAACAAAAGGTTTGAGCGATGCATCACCAATAGATCTTGACACAGCTAGCCGACCTTCTACTCTCCACGTTCCAGTTCCAACGTGCATGATACGACCTCCTAGACGGTATATTCTCTTTGTTTCCTCTGGCATGTTGGGTTTATGGTCACGAGATAGACAAACAATACTCCCGTCGCTTTGAATAATTATTGCTCTGGAATCTCCAGCATTCGCGCATATAACCTTTTTCTTTCCAACCACAAGAGTTACACAGGCTGTCGTACCATCGTTGTTTCCTGTAGATATAAAGTCATTGTCAAGTGCAGAAAAAGTGGATTTAAGTGCTCTTGGAAGATCTGTATGGAACATAACATCAGAAGTTAAATAGGACGAAAAGAAGTCGGAGCAGTATTGACTAGCGAGAGAACCTGCATGTCCATCGAATATTCCGTATATGCTAATCGGTTCAAAAGAACGTTGGTATGATGATGACGAAGAAGGAATAGAACCGATTCCTTCTACAATGAATCTATCTTCCATATAAGGACGCCTGTTTTGCTCTGCCCAGTACGAAGCATATAGATGAGATTGGTTAGGGTTCAAGGACTGTTCGAACATCTTCCCAGTTACCATTACTTTCAATTGAGAGGCGCTTGATATTTCTGATCGTTGAGAGTAGCGGATGCTGAAATCATTCAAAACATATTGTTGGCTACTCAGATCTGTCCAAAACGAATCGTCGTCATCGTCATCATCTGAAAGCGATTCTGTCGAACAGCTAAGAGTAGTAGGAGAACTCAGTTCAGATGATTTCACCCTCAAGTGTGCTCGCCCTAGCTTTTTCTTCAACGAATAAAGAGACGGAATACCAAAATGATCATAACAAACTTGCGTTTTGACCGGCGCAATACTATTCCTCTTGCTCTTCTTTGTTTTAAACAAACCTAGAATATTTGTCAAGGGTTTCGTTTTGTCTGCTCCGTCTATTGGGATATGATGGATGGTGAGCTTCGAGTCAGGAACTTTAGGACTTTTCACATGTGAGTTTGATGCCTTAGATTTATCCTTTGAACCTTGTTTAGAACTATCAAAATCAATGAATGTCCATAGATTATTAGACTGGGAGATATTTGTAGAGGACTTGTTCCTCCCTTCGTCTTGGTTCCATGAGCCATCAAACGTAAGAAAGTCCATAGTTCTAGGAGACACTTTCATATGATTGATGTCAGGGATAGTATCACAATACGAGTCTGAGGTTATGTAAACTAGATCGGTTTCGCAGGAAAATAAGTTACTTAGACGATCCTTTCGATGTACGTTCTTTTGCGATTTGTATCGATCGATTCCGCCCAGCGTGTTTCGATTGGTAGGAGTATCTCTTTTCTTCCTACCATATATTTTTAGTGTTACTCCGAAGGTTTTCATGTATTTTACTGTTTTTCCTTCAAATTTATGAGGAACAGATTTGTTGTAACATCAACCTAAACGTTATGAAAAATATCCATTTGTAGGAAAATCAACTCGTCATAACAGAAGAGTGGCACAGATTTTACATCGCCAAATGACATAACTGTTTTGAATTTCATGATACGTAGAATACATAGCAAACTTTCAAATTTCTACGTATTCCTACATTTTCGAGAGAAAGAGAGAATGAATAAGAGACAACTACTTTTAAGTAAGCAGTCCTGGCAGGATTCAAAACACTCAACTCCCAACATGACTAATGATAAGATATTTCTGACCGTTCTAACTTTTTCCACACGGCGAGACGCGAGCAACGAGCAACTACAGGAGCACTACATCATTGCTCCTTAGGTTAATTAAATTCTAGTTTTGTACGGAATCATAGTTATTCCCCAGAGGTTGAGAGAAACAATGGAGAGCACTGGCAATAAAACGAGTCTGAATAGGTACATGGATTTTAAGAGAAATGCGCTCTTGAAGGGACCACCCAAAACACAGACTACAAACATGCTGGAATCACTGTTGGACGACAAGCAACCACATAAAAAATCACTTGCCAACAAGAGATCAAACGCAATGAACTTGAGTGGTAAAAATAGAATGGACAAACGAGATACTATTAGATCCAAAACAATCAAGTCGAATGGAAAAGATGACGAAGCTAGTAAGTCAGTCTCTTGTATGTGGTCTAAAGTGAAAAGTGCTCCTATCGAAGATCGTTCAAAGAGTTTTCATACAACGAACAAAGTACAATTACAATCAGCAGCAACTTTAGACGATTTATTAGGTAGAAAAAGCACGAAAAAATCGCAATGTAAATTCAAATATGATTCTCAAAAGATAGAGTTGTCCAGATTAAAACAAGAAAGCAACAAAACTGAATTAGAGGATGTCAGGTCCAATGTTAATGCACAGCAAGGAATAAATCATAGCGCTGGCTCAACAATACCTGAATCTGCAGAATGTGATTCGACTAGGTCGCTTATTACCACTTGCAGGCTACCAAATATAAAAAACCAACAGAACTCATTGAAGAGAAAACGATCATTTACATCATATACGCATACCATATCTTCAGACTCCAACTGTTCAACCCTCCCATCTCTCATCGGAAAGAGAAGTATGAATGAGGAAAATCATATACATAGTACTACACAATCTGATATGGTTGAAGCAAATGATGTAGAGACCAATCATCCAAAGATGGCCCCCCTCGAATTGAATCTAACGAAGGCGCCAGTCCCACAGTCAAATCATTCCACCGGTGAAAATATTTCTTCTACTGCATTGGATCTAAATCATGGAGCTATTCGAAATTCTAACCTAGCATCTGCTCAATCGTTTGATAAAATCAAATTCACAAAAATTGATGAGTCATTCGAATACAAACCAGTCAAAAAGAAAACAAAAGTGGTCAATAATGATAATTTTGTGAGGTTAAATCTCCGCAATTCAGCCGGTGCATGTAAAGGCGCAAGAAGTTTGAAAGCTCATAATCGTATGAAAAAGAAAAGGGCCTTGTTCCGTCAACAACAAGGTGACTTTAATGCAGAAGTGGAAGATGACGACGATGATAACAATCAGAAATCCAGAACGACGTTTCCCGCTCCATCACAAAGGAAACCAATATCGATTGAAACCGTCATTGATCCATTGGATGACTTTCTTGATGGTTCTTTTCGTACCGCAAATAATAAAAGTAAACAGACTATCAGCTCAGATTCGAAAGATGCGTCGTTGCCAATATGTCCGCGACATCAAAGGCCCTGTAAACTTTTAGTGGTGAAGAAGAACACAGGAGGTAACAAGGGACGTAAATTTTATGTTTGTTCTTTACCACGAGGGGAGCAATGCGATTTCTTTCAATGGGAGGAAGATACCACCCAAGCCGCCCAATCTGCATTACTGAATTCTTCTTCGACTAGTGGGTTCATCACTAGACAAGTGGCAGCTCATGTAGATCGATTTCATTCTCTTACTTTACCTGAGCTTCGTAACGAGGCAAAACGGAGAGGGTTAAATACGCAAGGAAAGAAAGGTTCGTTACTTGCAAGATTGTCTATATGGATAAGAGACGAAGTTAGCAAGAGTGTCGGAAGCAGCAATTCAACTGGTGAAATTAGTGAAAGGGAGGATAGTGTGCAGAATGAACACTCTCCATCGGACTTCAATGTTAGCATTGCGGAATCCGAGGATGAATCAACAAACAGGGAAATGCCCTCAGAGGATGAATACTCTAGTGATTCTTCGGAAGATGAACTGGAGATATGTGATGAATCATGTCCTTCAGAGGCAATGAAAGTTTATGACCCCAAAGCCACACCGTCAGCCGATGATAGCTTACAAAATAGTTTAGTTCGAATATTTGGCCATGATAAATTCCGACCTGGGCAAGAGTGGGCAGTTTCGCGTTGTATTGAGAATAAGAGATCATTACTCGTAGCTCCAACAGGACAAGGAAAATCTTTATGCTACGCTTTACCCGCCGCTATAAAATCCGGCCTTTGCATTGTTGTTTCACCATTAGTTTCTTTGATGGAAGACCAGCTGAGACATCTACCCCCTTCCATTCCAGCAGCGACGCTATCTGGTCAAATGTCAGCGAAGAAGATGGCGATGATTATTGATGATCTCATCAAAAATCGATTAAAAATTCTTTTTGTATCACCAGAACGACTGGCAAGCTCTGCTTTTCGACGCTTATTAACTCCTAAAGTGAACTCGGTTACTAAGCAATATGAACGACAACTGCCGCCAATATCTTTACTTTGTGTTGACGAAGCGCATTGTCTCTCACAATGGGGACACAACTTTAGAGTTTCTTACCTTCGTCTCCGGACAATTCTTTCTCGACTCGATCCAGAGAGCGTTCTTGCGTTAACAGCCACAGCAGGGCCAGCTGTAGTTCGCGATATTTGCCATGTACTTGATATTGACCAAGGAAATGTCGAAGATCCCTTAAGTATCACCACAGATCAAGGAATAAAAGTTCTCAGTTGTGATAGAGACAATATCGACGTAGCGGTACACTTTTCATTAGACGAGGAAGAAAGGTTGAACATCTTACTTAAACTTCTTCAGAAGCCGAAAAATGGTGCCGAATTGAGCGATCAAAGTATGATTGGATGTTTATCAGAAGGTAGCGTCGTCGTCTATGTTTGGCGTCAAAAGGATGCAGAAGTTGTTTCCGAGCAGTTGAGAGGATTTGGTGTTCCTGGAGGTATTGTATGCTATCATGGTGGTATGGATTCAACGTCACGAAGCAAAGCTCAAGGCAAATTTATGAGAGGCAAAGCTCGAATCTGCGTTGCGACTGTTGCCTTTGGCCTTGGTATCAATAAGGCTGACGTAAGAGGCGTTATTCATTTGTGTCTTCCACCTAGTCCTGAGCATTTTTTGCAAGAGATTGGTCGTGCAGGACGAGATGGAAAGCCTGCAAAAGCAGTAGCTCTCATTTTGGTGAACGAAGCACAACACAAATTTTCTCTTTCTTATTCTGATCGAATCTCTGAGGAACAAGTAAGAACAGTTTTAAACATCATTGCACATTTGACGACGGAATGCATGATGCTAGCAGTACCATGGGAGTCATCTTTAAAGGCATCTAGAGTCGATATTGCTCTACCGATTGATCTAATGGTCCATGCCACTGATTGTAAAGAAGAAACCATTCAAACAATACTGTCAATACTTGAAGAATCTTCTTCATATTGTGATAAAGTATTGGACATTGAGGGGACTATACCAGATATTGTGACTATAACATTGAAACGTCGAAGTCTAGAAGAGCTTGCTCACGATGAACCTATTGCAAAGTGCATACAGGATTGTGGGACACCAATGGATGGCTCCGTGAGAAATAATTCTTCCGAATTTGGAGGAACAGCAAGCCAGAGAGGGTTTACAGCTTACAGTTTCGGAGTTATAGAATTTTCAGTCGTCAAGTGCTCACGTTTAATAGGACCACAAGCTGAGCCTCGTCACATTTATGCCACCTTAAGACGACTTCAAATGAAAGGAGAGATTGAATTAGCCTTCAGTAAGACAGGAAAATCGATCCACATCCGACTCAATACTGGCGGTATAAATCTGTTCAATAATCACAAAGTTGATGATTGCCGTTTGGAGACAATTTCGAGTGCGATATGTTCCCACTTTCAAAAGCAGGATTTTATGCGAGCCGCAAGATTGACAGCCATGCACAGTATTATGCAGAAAGTAGCTAACGTCCAGAACATAGACGACACCGAAAAAGAAGAAATCGGGGGAAAATCAAAGAAGTTACAAGTATTTCAGGAATTGGTGAAAGAGTACTTTGCAGAAGAGAATGCAGATACTTCACCCAGTGACTACGTCAGTATGGGCGTTACAAACATCAGCAATTGCGATCTATCTTCCCTGAACATCCTATCTTCCGATGTAACCTCGCTTATCCTTCACCCAAATCTACGAAAATCATATGAATCACTGCCATTTAGTGTTGACTTTGCGCATGCTCAATGTACTGAATATTCAGCTACTGTGTTGGCAAAAATTTTGCATGGCATCGAGTCACCTCGAACTCCTGTTCTTGAATGGTATATGCACCCTTTATGGGGGAAATGGAGAAGAATAGAATTCAATGGTCTTGTGATCCACATCAAAAAATTTCTGCAATCATAAAATGAACATAATATTTCAAACTAAGTAAGCAATTTGCATCACAACTTCAAGTACTAATGTCATTATTCGCCTTCCTTTTTGAAACTTCCCTTAAAATGATATGTCTATCCAAAGTATCGAACCCTAATGCTTTCAGCCTCCTATCTGTCATATTGTACAAATCTTCACCAGTTATGCTATAATTCATCATTTTTTTTCTTGAGGAAGGAGTGAGAATACCTTCGAACCACCCATGAAAATTCAGCGAATTCCACGGGTGAGATGGTTTTGAGTCCCTAATAACCTCATAATTCCTTGTTTCATAGTAGTAATCATCACTTGCTTCATCATACAGAAAAGAAGTTTTCCAGCCGCAACTTTTGCATGTAAAAACACATGTACCATATGCATCACCGTTATGTCTAACTCCAGCAACATGATTAGATTCTAGAATGGTCCCTTCGTTGTTCTCATTTGTACAAGACTTATTGGGGCATTTTCTGAAACCCGAACGCCAAAATACTTCCTTGCTTGCACAAGATTGATCACCAGTGGAAAATTGTGATCCTACGTTCATGAGATTAACGCTTTGATAGTGAAATCTTCAACTTATCTTTGTACAAGCTAATAAAAGACGCTTTGTTTTGTCTTTTGGATTATGATGATGGATGATGGATGATGGACCCGAACCCCGAACCCCAAACAAGACCCCGCAACGCTCAAATAACCGCCATCGCCCTCAACGCATAGAAAACTACAGTACGTATTTATTCCATCATCAATCCATCATATATATTGATATATTCACCTGTTCAAAAAGAAACAGATGGACTGTATAGAGACAGAAAATATAATGAATGCGCTTGAGTGCTCTTACTCATATGTTCAGCAGCAGGTACAATCCGAGTACTTAAATGCCGAGAATGTAGGGCAAGAATCGGATCAAGCTTACAATGATAATCACGACTTCAGTTTGAAAGGGTTGAGTGATAAGACTAAATTGTTACCAAAAAGAGCATTGCCAACAGTGAATAAAGCGAGAGCAACAAGCACTGGTTCTTTGCCTCCAACCATTCAAGAGCATGATGTTTGGCTTGAATTCGATTCGGATAACAAGCCAAGAGATAATTTACACTTTCAAAGCATTTTCAATTCGACATCAGACTGATTATAACTGATTTGAAGCATTCATTCCTGTCAGGTATACAAGAATAAACATTAGTAATAGTATTTGTGAAAATGGAAGCTACAGAAAATTTAATGTCAATGTTTCGGAAGTAAATACATGTAATATATGTTATTTTAAAAAATATGGAAGCGTTCAAGCAGCCAAAGCATAATAAAATAATCACAGTTCACAGTCCTTACTGAAATTTACTGATACTGACCCATAGTTATGACATCGTCAATTTTGAGAATCATCTTGACTACCTGTGTAGCAAGACTAATTTGTTCTTGCTTACTGTTCAAGGTCTCAAAGACGCCAACATCTTTCATGTTTGCAGCATGACTTCCATCCTCGGCAGCATCTTCATTCAAACCTAATCCAATCAAAGGATTCTGTTCTGTTTTTTGACGTGATTTAGCAGCGGCCATCTCCTTGATTGGATCAAGACCACTGTTCTCAGCAAGAGCCATGGGAATATCATCAAGAGCATCAGCAAATGCGCGGATAGCAAATTGATCAACGCCCACAACGGTCTCAGCATAGTCACTGACTGCCAAAGAGCATGCAATTTCAGCAGCTCCTCCTCCATAAACTACGCGATTATCCTTGATGAGATTCCGTACGACGCACATGGCATCATGCAGAGATCGCTTGGCCTCTTCTACAATCATTTTGTTCCCTCCTCGAACGAGCACGGTAACAGCATTGGAGTTGGCACAGTCTTCAATCACCAACATTCGCTCCTTGGTGTTTCCAAAAGATATTTCACGAACGGTACCCGCATGACCAAGTTTATCCGCACTTAGTTCTGAGAATCGTGGAACAATTCTGCCTCCAGTCGCAATGGCGATATGTTCGATCTCAACTCCACCAACCCAACGAACGGCAGATAATCCATTTTGTAGCAGCAGATGGTTGGCTTCATCATCAAAACCCCACTGACAAATGACTAGATTAGCACCACTATCTTTGACTTGCTGTACCATTTCTCTGAAATACTCTTGTTCTTGCTCATACAACTTTTCATACGCCTCCTTGGACGAAATATCAAGTTTGTGCTTTGTTTTTGGTTTGGGTGGTTCAAAGGGACATGTCAAGATACACATCTTAGCATCCTTGATGTTTTTGTTCATTTGTGGATGGGAAATATCCTTGTCGATGATGATTCCATTGACGAGTTCAGTGTCCTCCAGAGAGCCTCCAGGCTTACCTTCCATACGGATCATATCAAAGTTAACATCCTTGCGTTCCAAGTCTGCTACTCCAACGACAGCTTTCACGGCAATCTCTGCCATTTTACGTTTATCTACATTGATAATCTTGGAACTGAGTGTTGTCATGGCAGTAGTAATGAGTGGATCAAGATTATCAGCGGAAAAAGGAACAGTATCACAAATCTTGTCCAATGTCTGAATGGCAACCTCTGCAGCCTTTTCATACCCCTCTGCGATACGAACAGGATGTATTCCCTTCATCAAAAGTTTCTCCGCTTGTTCCAACAATGCACCAGCAAGAACAACAACTCCAGTCGTTCCATCTCCAATTTCATCGTCTTGTGAAGCAGATAATTCGACTAAAAGTTTCGCAACTTGATGGTTGACTTCCATCCTGTCCATGATGGTAGCTCCATCGTTGGTAATAGTAACATCTCCATCGGGTGAAACAAGGATTTTATCCATGCCCTTGGGACCAAGGGATGTTCTTACAATGTTGGAGATGGATTTCGCTGCAATGATATTTGCCTTGGTGGCTTCGAGACCCTTGACTCTGGCCTTGGCTTGCTGTTCCTTTAGAATGATAAAGGGTCTTCCATATTCGTCTATTTTTAAATGTCATGTAAAGAGTCAAAAGGTGAGGAGATGGATCATTATGTAAAAAGGAACCAATGAAGGTATTGATTTGGGACTATTGGTTTGATTATTTTTGAAACCTCCCATTCTTGTTACTACAACCACGTACCGTAGATTAAAGACATTGTTACAAAATATTGATTCGACTACAAATCTCTACTTCTTGAATCGATTCGATGTTAGTTTCTTCTCTTTACAAAAGGGAAGGAAGGAGCAACAATGTTTCTTATTTTTGTGAACCTCAAGGTATTTTTAGTTTTTAGTTTTCATCGAAACCAGTCGAACGCCGACTTCGAGAGTTCGACTCTCGAGAGCTCGAGATAACGACTCTCGATCATTCCCAACTCAAAACGGTTTCGAGACAACATGACGTCAGCAGAAGCGTTCACGCTGAGCACATTCTTTCGTAGCGACGAACTCTTCGAAAGCACTCTGCACTCTCAGCACTCTCAGAGCACTATCAAACTTACCATATATTTCAAATTACACCCAACAGAAAATGTTATCACGAACAGCAAATCTCATTTACAAATCATCCCCCCGAGTAATCAAGACTTCATTTCCATCTGTTGTCCTTGCCAGAGGGTACCATGACGATATTGTAGAGCATTATGAGAATCCCAGGAATGTGGGATCCTTAGACAAGAATGATGTGAACGTGGGAACTGTGAGTGATTTTTTTCCATTGACTCTTGTTTAAATAGTATTCATTTATACCTTACTCATCATCATCATCATCATCATTCCATTGCCTTTTCTATATATTCAGGGACTTGTCGGTGCACCGGCCTGTGGTGACGTTATGAAACTTCAAATCAAGGTGGACGACAATGGAAACATTGTTGAATCGAAATTCAAAACATTTGGATGTGGATCTGCAATCGCATCCTCTTCTGTAGCAACAGAATGGGTCAAGGGTAAATCTTTGGATGAAGTCTTGGCCATTACCAATTCAGATATTGCTTCACATTTAAAGTTGCCTCCTGTTAAGTTGCATTGCAGTATGCTTGCGGAAGATGCAATCAAGGCTGCTGTAAAGGATTTGAAGAGTAAAAGAGAAAAGTCGAATGGTATGGATCAAGTTTCTGCTTCTGCTTAAGAATGGAAGATTGCACTTATGACATGAAGGATGATATTCGCTTTGTGTTTTGTTTCCCTTCTTTTTATGAAATAGATACAAATCTTTAGAACAATGTATATTATAAAAACATTAGAGTTCCCATTCATCTGCCTCTTTGTATGTCACCATACTTTCAACTTTATGTACAGAAGTGGTAAAACTACGAAGTTTCACTTCTTGACTATTCATAATATATCTAGGATCTGAATCCTCCCACTTTTGAGGTACGACTGCATCCTTGTCGGTGTATACCAATAAATCAAATGAACATGGTTCATTCAGCAATGGTAAAAAGGTGACCTATATCAAACAATAACACAAGATAAGAGAATGAATATTAGAACCCATAGTTTCAATGGAAATATAAAACACAATGAACTATGCGCATTCACAGATATATTGAAACTTACACTAGCAGTAATTTGACGAATGATGGCTTGTATCTCATTATGAATTTCTTTCAGACTCTTGTGTTTCTTGGTATTGGATCCTTGTTCTACATTTTGTTTCTCATCCACAGTCACTTTACTACTACTACTAGGATCATAATTCTCATCTGATCCAGAATTCCCTCCATGACGCTTCTCCTCTTCTTCATCCACAGAAACATGAAATTGCCATCTCTCCAATGTTTCACCAGAATCAACCCCAGTCACAACCACAACTAATCTCTGTACATTTCCTTCAAGAAGCCATGTTTTCATTTGTTCCATGACATTATTAAGATACCCCAACAATCCTTCATCGGTGGTAGTGAGTACAGTGAGACCATATTTGGATTCACGGCGAAAGGTTTCCGGTTGGTATATTCCTCGTTGGTAAAGGATGGAATTTATGGCGGTGAAGAAGAATTCAGATACAATTGACACAGAACCAGATAGAGTGATGATGGTTTGAGTATCAGTGGATGCCATTTTCGTGTTGTGATTCTATATATATGTGTGTGTGTGTGAGTGAGTAAATAAATGACTTGTTATCTTTCCTCCTCTGTCCTTGAAAAAAAGTAACGAACTTTTTCTCATCACACCACACGTTGGGAAAGAGGTTTGATAAACTCGAAAAGGAAAAACCCCTCTGCCTTCCTTCGCAGAAACAAGAAGGAACATGCGCGTTTTTTGGTGTTTGCCTACCCTACTATCTCTACTTGTGTACACACAATTCAATAGATTGAATACTCCAAGCCGAACA
>Ga0213868_10001892_pt1 | contig 20208 bp, 21 predicted proteins | sample PICome_9_FD_160087 | JGI IMG/M metagenome (GOLD analysis project Ga0213868, IMG submission 160087) | Coastal seawater microbial communities near Pivers Island, North Carolina, United States - PICO127 | ecosystem: Environmental > Aquatic > Marine > Coastal | place: USA: North Carolina...
ACCATCTACAAGCCACATACTACCAAAATAAAGAGCAATTGCGCCGATGAGTAACCACAATATAATTTTAAAATTAGAAACAACAGCCAACTGTCCATCAACCTGTTGAGAGGCATCACTATTAGGGTTATTATTTGCTCTACTAATCAGCAGCACCAAATAAATAATTAATATAGCCACCAAAGCAACACCTTCTAGGCTAGAAATTTCATTACCACTTTGCAAAATAAAGTAAAGGCCAAAAGAGAGTAACATGAGTACCGGCCAGTTAAACTTGTAGAAATATTTGTCTATGGAAAGAGGAGTTATAATTGCTGTAACCCCTAATACTAAACCAATATTAGCAATATTAGACCCAATCACATTTCCTAAAGAAATGTCGCTAAAGCCATCTATGGCGGCTTGAACACTTACTAGTAATTCTGGGGCAGAAGTTGCAAAAGAGACCACAGTTAACCCTATGATCATCTTAGATAGTTTTAGTTTTAATGACAATCCTACGGCTGCTCTAACCAAAAAATCTCCACCAATAACCAGTAACCCTAAGCCAAGAAAAATAAACAGTATGCTCATATAAGTAATATATACTGCGAAGATAAATAAACGGTGTTTATTTATCTTAAAATATAGGCTACAAAGTGATGAAAAGAGATATGTAGGCTTTTTTTTATTTTGTATGTTTACACTGTGAAAAACGTACTATTTAAAACCCTAGCCAAAATAAATAAAGCGATACTTCCAAGCTTTACAAAACAAAGGCTTGATTTAGCAAAAGCTTCAAAAATGCAACTAGCCCTTTTTGGTTATAGATTATGGGTTACAAAAAATGCCTTAGATTAGTATTGTAGTATTGATGTAATAGGGTATTGATGTATTTTTTTGGCTCCTTGTAAAAAATCTAACTCAATTAAAAAATTACACTGCACAATAACTCCTCCTAGATTTTCTACCATATCACACACAGCCCTTGCAGTGCCTCCTGTGGCTAGTATATCATCATGAATTAACACCCGATCTCCAACAGCAATGGCATCTTTGTGCATCTGCAGGGTGTCTGTGCCATATTCAAGATCATAGGTTTGAGAAATAGTTGTATGAGGTAACTTGCCCGGTTTGCGCACAGGTACAAATCCTGCGTTTAATGATTGTGCTAGCGTATTTCCGAAGAAAAAACCACGGGCTTCTACACCCACCACTTTATCAATCTTTTGATTGCCAACAAGCTTAAGTAACTGCTCTAGACAAGCCTTAGAGGCCTGGGGGTTTGACAACAAAGGTGTAATATCCTTAAATACGATTCCCGGTTTTGGAAAATCTTTAATATCGCGTATATAATCTTGTAGTTGTATCATATGTACTGAGTAAAACCAATAAAGGCTTACCAAAGTAAGCCGAAATACAAAAAATGTATGGGGAAACTGTTACTTAAAGCTCTCGCTCACCATAGCTATAATAGCTAAAACCAAACATACTGCTGCAGTTCCAATTACAAGTCCACCTACTCCCATATTATAATATTTAATGAATAACAAAAATAATTGATTCTTACCAACTCTCATCGACTTGTGCCATTTTATTTTGTTTGTTAGAGTGTTTGTGTTTTTACATAAAATGTAAGGCAAATTAATTGAAACCTCAAACAAAGTAAAATGGTATTTTATGTATATATTTATACAAGTAGTTTTAAACTATACTAGTATAAATATATATGTATAACACTGATTCTATACAACACCAAGTGCACAACAATAACTTATTATAATGATTGAGGAATTAAAAAAAAGTTACAACCATCTTTTTGAAGATGCATTAATTAATGAAATAGTGCAAGTAGGAACATTTAAAGAAGTTCCTGCTGGTTTTAAAATGATGGAAATAGGCTCTTATGTAAAAGCAATACCACTGCTTGTCTCTGGAGTTATAAAAATATTGAGAGAAGACACCAATGGAGATGAGCTATTGCTGTATTACCTTGAAAAAGGAGATACCTGCTCTATGACAATGACCTGCTGTATGGGGCAAACAAAAAGTGAAATAAGAGCGGTTGTAGAAACCGATGCAAAACTTATAATGATACCTGTCCAAAAAATGGAACAGTGGACTGCAAACTTCACGTCTTGGAGAAATTTTGTTTTTGAGAGTTACCACAACCGTTTAAATGAAATGCTTCATACCATAGATAGTATTGCATTTGATAATATGGACCAAAGATTGCTTAACTATTTAAAAGAGAAAGCCAGAATAACGCAAAACAAGGTAATAGAAAACACACACCAAGAAATAGCCTATGACCTAAATAGCTCAAGAGTCGTAATCTCTAGACTTTTAAAAAAATTAGAGAACATTGGAAAAATCAAACTCCATAGAAATTACATACAAATCATTACTTTAGAATAGCAATGTAACTTAAGTTACCTCTAGATAAAAAAAGTAGCCCTACTTTTGCATAGAAAAAATACAACAAATGGAATTAGTAGAAATTTTTGGATATGCAAGTGCGCTACTAATAGGCATCACTCTTGGGTTAATTGGTGGAGGTGGGTCTATCTTGGCAGTACCTGTGTTGGCTTATTTGTTTTCTGTAAACGAGAAAGTGGCTACGGCATATTCTTTATTTATTGTTGGGGCTAGTGCTTTAGTTGGAGGGGTTAAACAACACCTAAAAGGATATGTAGATTGGAAAACAGCCCTTGTTTTTGGAACACCTGCTATCATAGGTGTCACCCTGGTAAGACACTATGTAGTTCCAGCCCTACCGGATGTGATATTTACTATTGATGCGTTTGAGTTTACAAGAAGGATGGGCATGTTTGGCCTATTTGCCTTATTGATGATTCCTGCTGCTTTTTCTATGCTTAAAAAACGTAAAGAAAAAAAGAAAAAAGAAAATAGTACTGTTAATTATAGGTACGCCTTAATTTTAATTGAAGGTTTACTAGTGGGCGGGGTTACAGGAATTATTGGTGCAGGTGGAGGATTTCTTATCATTCCTGCGCTTGTGATTTTAGCCAATATAAACATGAAAGTTGCCGTTGGTACATCTTTAATTATTATAGCTTTTAAATCCTTACTTGGGTTTTTTCTTGGAGATGCATTAACCATGGATATAGACTGGAGCTTCCTCTCTATATTTACTGGAATTTCTTTAATTGGTATTTTCATAGGGAGCTACCTAAGTAATTTTATTGATGGTAGTAAGCTAAAAAAAGGTTTTGGATATTTCATATTTATAATGGCCATTTTTATATTCTACATGGAGTTTTTTGTGAAACAATAAAACGATCAAATAATGATTTTAAAGAGGCCCTGATATACAAGGTCTTTTTTTTTGCGAAATATGTTCTTATGTAACCTAAGTTACTGCGAGAGGTTTTAGTTCCTATTAATTTTACATCCTAAAGTAAAATAATACTGTATGACCATAAAGCAAATTTATACTGGATGCTTATCTCAAGGAGCCTATTACATTGAGAGCAATGGAGAAGCAGCCATAATAGATCCACTAAGGGAAGTTCATTTCTACTTGGAGAGAGCCCAATTAGATAAAGCAAAGATAAAATACATTTTTGAGACACATTTTCATGCAGATTTTGTGAGTGGACATGTAACCTTAGCCAAAAAGACAGGGGCTCCTATAGTTTTTGGACCTAACGCTACTCCAACATTTGATGCTTTAATTGCTCAAGATGGTCAAGAATTTAAGGTAGGAAACATAACTATAATTGCCATACATACCCCAGGACATACCATGGAGAGCACCACGTATCTATTAAGGGATGAAAATGGTCAAGATCATGCTATTTTTAGTGGAGACACTTTGTTTTTAGGAGATGTAGGAAGACCAGATTTAGCTCAAAAAATGGGTGTATTAACAGAAAAAGATTTGGCTGGATTTTTATTTGACAGTTTACGAGAAAAAATAATGCCATTGGCAGATTCAGTGATTGTATATCCTGCCCATGGAGCAGGTTCTGCTTGTGGAAAAAATATGATGAAGCAAACCGTTGACACTTTAGGTAATCAAAAAAAGATGAACTATGCCTTAAGAGCTACCATGACTAAACAAGAATTTATTGAAGAGGTTACACAAGGGCTTTTACCACCACCCCAATATTTCCCCTTAAACGTATCTATGAATAAGCATGGCTATGAAGATAGTAGTGAGGTGCTAAAACGCGGTACCAAAGAGTTATCTCCAGAGGCCTTTGAAGCTATCGCAAATCAAACTGGGGCAATCATACTTGATGTAAGGCACCAAGATGCTTTTGCAAAAGGCCATATACCAAGGGCTATTTTTATAGGCCTAGATGGAGGTTTTGCTCCATGGGTTGGCGCTTTAATAGCAGATGTCAAACAACCACTTTTATTAATAACAGAACCTGGCCAAGAACAAGAGGCTGTAACAAGGCTCTCTAGAGTTGGTTTTGATAATACCCTAGGGTATTTAAAAGGAGGTTTTGATGCATGGAAAAAGACAGCCAGAGTATATGACAACGTTAGTTCTATAACTGCAGAAATTTTTAAGCAAAAACAAGAACCTCTTGTAGTATTTGATGTACGTAAAGAGAGTGAATACATAAGCGAGCACCTCGAAGATGCACTAAACACCCCTTTACATGCTATACATGAGCATTTAAATCAGTTTCCAGAAAACAACACTTTTTACCTTCACTGTGCTGGAGGATATAGAAGCATGATTGCAGCATCTATATTAAAAAGTCGCGGCATACATAACATAATAAATATAAAGGGAGGATTCACTGCTCTAAAAGAGAGTGGCATTAAAATTTCAGAATTTGTATGCCCATCGACATTATAATTTAAAACAAATCATAAAATCTAAAACATGGCTTTATTCTCTTTTCTATTTGGTAGCGAGAAAAACGAATCTGTATTTCTTATAGATACGCATGAACTTAAAGAGGCTGTTACACAACACAATGTGCAACTCATAGATATAAGAACACCTAATGAATTTAGCAGCGGTCATATAGAGAACGCTGTGAATGTTGATTTTTTTAATCAAAATAACTTTACGGCAACTTTTACAAAACTTGATAAAAAAAAGCCTCTATATATCTATTGCCGCTCTGGAAATAGAAGCAGTAGAGCTGCCAAACAATTAGCAGGTCTAGGTTTTGAAAAAATATACGACCTAAAAGGTGGGTATATGAAGTGGAGGAATCAATAAAATATTAATTACAACATAACTTAATAAAAATGAATTGGATTTACGAGCCATGGCCTTGGTATATTGCTGGCCCAATGATAGCTTTTATTATGTTCTTGCTTATCATGGTAGATAAGTCTTTTGGAATGTCTTCAAACTTAAGAACCCTTTGCACTATGTGTGGAGCAGGTAAAAAAACAGATTTTTTTAAATTTGACTGGAAAGCACAGAAATGGAATTTAATTGTAGCTACAGGAACAGTAATTGGAGGATATATTGGAGCTCATTTTCTGTCTAAAAATCTAGTTGTAGGTATCACACCAGATACAATTGCTGATTTAAATACACTTGGCTTTAAAAGTGCAGGTAATGCATATCTCCCAACAGAACTATTTAGCGCAGAAATCATAAAAGGTACATTGACAAACAATTACTTTATAGAGCTTAGAAACATTCTACTGCTAGGTATTGGAGGTTTACTCGTAGGATTTGGAGCCAGGTATGCAGGGGGATGCACTTCAGGGCATGCCATATCTGGCTTAAGCAACTTACAGCTCCCTTCATTAATAGCCGTTATTGGTTTTTTTATGGGAGGACTACTGATGGTTCACCTAATTTTCCCCATGATATTTTAAAAAATGAGAACAGGTATATATCTATTTATCGGTATCCTTTTTGGAATTACTATGTTTAAATCTGAGGCTGCTTCATGGTTTAGAATCTATGAAATGTTCAGCTTTGATTCATTTCATATGTATGGTATTATTGGCTCTGCGCTAGTTATTGGAGCAATAGTGGTTAAAACCATAAAACACTTTAAAATAAAATCTTTTTATGGTGAAGCAATTACATTTCCTAACAAAGAAAAAGGGTTTAGCCGTTATTTTTTTGGAGGAATTATTTTTGGATTAGGCTGGGCTTTGGCTGGCGCTTGTCCAGGACCTATGTTTGCATTACTGGGAGCCGGTTTTTTACCTATTGGTATTGTAATACTCGCTGCTGTTTTAGGAACTTTTTTGTATGGCGTAGTAAGAAAAAAACTACCTCATTAAGGTTACTCTATCTCTATTTTGACCTTTTTTAATGTAATATTCCATCTGTAACCAACATTAATATTTCCTACTGTAAAGCCTTCTCCTAAAGGACTACCCTCAATAGAAGCGATCCAAGATTTCTCTTTAGTAGTAGAAAAACTAGTTTGCAAGTACACAGTAGGAGGCCAAGGTCTTACTCCAACAACAACATTTGTATTATTAAAACGTTTTCCTACTCCAATTTTTCCGGTAACAAGGGTTGGAAATGCAAAACCAACTTCATACTCAAAAATAAGATTTTCTTTATTAATAAATGTGGTACCCCAAAGTGCAGAACCACCAGGAAAAGGAATAAGTGAGTCATAAGAAAGAAACGCAACACCAAAATTCCACTCAAAGAAAGAAGTTTTTGTGATCCCAGTGCTAGGGTCAGTGTCTGAGAAGGTAGTAGATTCCTGCGCTTTGATGGAGAGCGAAAATAACAGTACAAATATAAAAATGGGTAGTGATTTTTTCATGATAAATAAATTGGTTAATGCTTTAGATGTAAATAACAACTAAAATATAGTAACAACCAAAGTATTTCAACACATATTAACATCCATAAAAAAAGGAATTACATCACTGTAACTCCTTTTTTAATGAAAGTTATAACCTTCAATATTTAATAATACATGCTATTTATTTGGTATTCCGTTACCTCCTCCAAAAGGAGCCCAGCTTGAATGCATTATTTTCCACCCATTTTCTGTTGAAATCCAAACAGAAGAGGCTCTTGTACTATAATCTACTTTATCTTCTTCTCCTACTGTGTAATCTCCTTTGGCGTAAAAAGTAAGTACAGCAGTTCTTGAGTCTGGTGAAAGAGCTACATTGATGTCATATAAATCAAACTCTCCCCATTTGGCTGCTGGTGCAGTATTAAAACCTTCAGTACTCATTGTATAAAACTTGCTCAAGTTTGAGTCTCCAGTTGAAAAAACGATGTTCTTATCAACATACTTGTTGAATTCTTCTGAGTTTTGTGTGAGAATAGCTTCTTGAAGATTTACAGCATTTTCTTTTAAAGTACTGACAATCTCTTCGTCAGAGATTGAGACTGTTGGCTCAACTGTTTGTTGACAAGCTGTAACTAATATCACAGCCATTAATAGAAATAAATTTTTCATATTTTAATAAATTGGTTAATAGTAAATTTATACATATTAATTATATAAAACAAGTAAACTATAGGCCGTATCCTCCTGCTTTCAGTTCAGCTATTTCTAATCCTCTAACATAGGCTTAAATACCCTAAAAAAGACAATTAAAGTGTACACAAAATAAAAAAGGGAACTAGATTTCTCCAGTTCCCTTGTCTATTTCTTACAAGAACTATATAATCTTTAAAGGAAAGGTAATTGTATGTTTTAGGTAGGATTGGTTATATTTGGGTTATGAAGAAAATCATAATAACAATAGGCTTGCTAGTAACAATTACTATCCCATTTTTTATTTTCAATACTAATTATGAAAAGAAACAACAAAAAGGGTTTGGATGGGTTAATTTAAATGAAAACTGCAACGTTTATGATTTTAAGTATCAGCAGGGAGACAGTTTGTTATGGAATGGAAATTGTAATAAAGGAAATGCAAATGGTGTTGGTGTCTTAAAAAAAATAAGAAACAATAATTTGCTTTACAATTTCAAAGGAAGTTTAATTGATGGAGTTAAATCTGGAATTGGCCAAGAAAACTATCAAAACGGGTTATCTTATAATGGTAAATTTTATTATGACTTTCACGGTAAAGGAATTCTTGAATTCCATAATTCAAAGAAATCTGAGGGCATTTTTGTTCTAGGGACACTCTTAACTGGAGTTACTAAATATGCTAATGGGGATGTCACCTATTCATACAACTATAAAGAAGTTGATTTAGACTTTGCATTAAAGAAAGGATTTATTTCTAGAGAAGATTCTTTAACCTTCTTAGATAAAGAAAAAATCAAACCTGAGATAAACAAAAAGCAAATTTATTTTTATGATAAAGATTTTAATAGGCTTGAGACATCAACAGATGCAATATTCAGCAGAACCCTAACACTTACCTCTGAAAATATTCCTAAAAATAAATTAGTTCAAGATTTTTGGCCAAATGGAAATATTCAGTCAAAATATTATGTAGAATATGTTGACGTGAATTATTCTTGGCTGCTTGATGTATATAATGGAACACAAGTAGAATATTACGAGAGTGGCAAGCCCTCAGACACTACAAATTATGTAATGGGAAAACTTGAAGGCCCAAGCTTGTCTTATACTGAAGATGGATTATTAAAGATTAAAGAACATTACAAAAACGATGAAATTGAAACCAGAAAAGAATATTACGTCAGTGGAAATGTAAAATCAAAACGAATTTATAATAACAAAGAAGAAAGTAATAATACTGAGTCTGACTATTCAGAATATTATGATGGCGGGAAAAAGAGATTAGTAAAGAGATTTCAAAATGATAATGAGATTCCAGGACATACTATTGAATATTTTTTAGATGGTTCTGCAAAAAAAACTTATAAAGAAAATTTTTATTTAAACAAGAAAAAATGGCTTGGGGTTACTCCTGGCTGGGAAGTTGACCTTAACGAAAACTTAGTAGTAAACAACGACGAGTTAGTACTTCAAGTAATTCCAATTAGTTACAATTACAAAAATGATTATTCCATTCAAATTGAATTTGAGAAAAACGCGGGGGAAAATTTATCTGGTTCAGGTATGGTTTTTAACTACCTAGATAATGACAATTATATGAAATTCCTTTTTTCTAGTGATGGATATTTTTCTATCTATAAAATCAGTAAAGGGATTACTTATAGTTATGTAGACTGGAGAAAATTATCAACTATTGAAAAAGAGAATCTTCCAAATAAATTGAAAATTAATAAAAACTCAAAAACAACAACCTACTATATAAATAATCAACTTGTTTATGAACATTCTAAGTCTTTGACAAATGGAAATGAATTTGGTTTTGTAGCAGATAAAGGTAAATATCTTATAAAAAAATTTGAGTTTGTTGAATATATTAAAAACCTAGAACCAGAACCTGAATCTTTACCTAAGGACAATATAGAAGAAAAAGAAGCTGCTGAAAAAGAAGCTGCTGAAAAAGAAGCTGCTGAAAAAGAAGCTAAAGATAAAAGTTCAACGGAAAAACAAATTAGAAAAGAAAAGAAAATTTTTAGGAATTGGAATTCAAGCGGAAGTGGAGTCGTCATTTCAGAAGACGGAATGATTGCAACAAATAATCACGTAATAGAGGGGGCCAAGCACATTGAAATTGAATTAGAAAATGATAATGGAATTATGATTTCTTATAACGCAGATATCATTAAGGCAGATGAAACAAATGATCTAGCAATCATAAAAATTAATGACAATAAATTTAATAATCTAAGCTCTTTAAAGTACAATTTCTCCTCAAAAACAGCAAAGACAGGCTCTATGGTATATGCACTAGGTTTTCCTTATGCTATCGATTTTAAAAAGAATAACAAAGAGGGCTTTATGGGTAAAGAAATTAAATTTACCGATGGTAGAATTAGTGCTAGAACTGGAATGAGAGGCAACCCAGTAAATTATCAAACAACAGTCCCTCTACAGCCAGGTAACAGCGGTGGGCCATTATTTGATAAAAAAGCAAATTTAATAGGAATTAATGTAGCGAAGCTTAAAAATAAATTAGCAGATAATGTAAGTTATTCGATAAAATCTCTTTTTTTAAAAAATCTTATTGATGTAACAAATAAAGACTTTGAATTCCCTTCAAATAAAAGAACAGGATATAAAACTATAGAGAGTCAAATTGAGATTCTCAGAAAATATGTTGCTTTAATTAAGATTGTGAAATAAGCTAACCCTTTCTTTTTGCAGCAGGTGGAGCTGGTTTTTTTACAGCTGTTTTTTTGCGTATTCTCTTAGAATTAGACTCGTTTTCATTAGTTGTGTTGTTTTTTAAAGTTGGTGGGTTATCTATTTTTTTTGGGCTAAACAACTTTTTGAAATAAGCATTGAATTCCCAATCCATTTCATCTGTATCATAAAATACGAAAAACCCTTCTGAGTTTTTTAAATAGCCATCAATATTAGTACTAGATAGGCTGTTATTTCTGTAACTATAAGTTAAACTAACACCATTAAATTCTTTATAGTTATATTCGTCGTTACTTATTTTATATCCACTGCTCCCAATATTCTCATAACCCCCGAATGCTACTTTTATCGGAAAATAATTTTTCTCTGAATTAAATTTATTAGAAGGATCAAAGCTGCACTCAAGTTCAAAATTATTAATGATATCTGTTTTATATATCCTACCTAAAAGATCTCCAATTTTAAACAATTCATTCTCTGTATTTTGCTCTAAGTTATTTAAATAAAAAATATTGTAGAATACATTAGAATCGTCTAGCATAACTACAATTTTAAAACGTTTATTATAAAACGAACCATTTGTGTTGACTGTTGATGTGTTTCTATGATGATAATAACTAGTTTGTTGGTAAATTCCTTCAATTGGATCACCAGAAAAGAAATTCCTTGTCCAATATTCCTTAAACATTTTTTCAGCCGCTCTTGGGTTATCTAATATAATTTTTTTATTGCCTAAATATAGGGTCCTGTTTTTTACTATTTTTAAGTCTTTTCTTTTAATTAAATTTTTAAAAGTGAATGATTTTGCATCTATGATGCTGTAAATATTAGACTCATTAAGCATTAAAAAGGCTTGATTATAAAAAAGTCTTTTATTCCAATAATCATTCTTTTTTTTCTTCAATATAAATCTGCTTGCCAATTCAAATTCTGCATCGCAGCTGAATATTGGAATATTTATAGGGGTATTTATATTTTTTGATTCATAATAACCCATTTGAATATTCAAATCTGAAAGATCTATATAAAGGGCTTTGCAATCATTAATGTTTAATGGAGATAGAGATATTTTAACTTTAAAATTCAATCTTTCAAAGCTGTGTCCTAAAGCATTTGCTAGGTTTGATTGAAAGCTTGTTCTTTTGTCATCTACTGGCTTACGAGGCATAGTTTTACCAGTAGAAAACTCATTTGTGAAGTCCTCAACGGCTCTGATGTGAATTGTAGTTATTCCACTAAACAAATCGATAGGTTTTTTTGATGTAGAATCCACATCTTCAATATATTGAATTTGTGATAATGAAATTATCGGGAAGAAAATAAAAAATAAAAAATAAAATCTCATAGAATGATTTTTTGTTTAGCAAATATAGTAAAAGATATTACTAGTTTTAATAACTAAACCATAGGCCGTATCTTCCTGCTTTCAGTTCAGCTATTTCTAAACCTCTTACATAGGCTTAAATACCCTAAAAAAGATAATTAATGTGTACAATAATGTGTACGTTAAATAAAAAAGGGAACTAGATTTCTCTAATTCCCTTGTAAATAGTAGTGACCTCGACAAGATTCAAACTTGTAACCTCTTGAGCCGTAATCAAGTGCGCTATTCAGTTGCGCCACGAGGCCGTTTAGAAACAATAAAATGATTTGTTTCGGGGTGCAAATATAGAAAAATAGAATAAACCAATGCTAGTATTTTATATAAATAATTGTTGATTTGATATTTATTTTTACTTGGGATAGATTGACGTAATTATACTTTTAACAATCTAAGACAAAGGCACTAAATTCAGAATTAATAGTAGTAAAAGTAGCTACACCTTATTATTGGATTTCTGCGCTAAGACCAGCCTCAAGCAAGATACTGCATCGCTTTTCAAGCTCCTTATAAGGACCTGTTTTAACGCCACACTTGCCTTTGTAATGAACAATCAAAGAACATTGCTCTGCCTGTTCAGGAGTATGATCACAAGCATATATAAGCATCTCAATAACATGATCAAAGGTGTTTACCTCATCGTTAAACAAGATAATTTGGTGCTCTGTGGCTTCTTGCTCCAGGGTATCAAACTCCTCTTGTGTTTTTTCTTTAGTATTTATCACAATTAAAAAGTAAATTCAAATAATACAATCAATCCTTAAAGGGTAAACTTTGCCCCTACCCAATTGTTACGCTCTTTGTTTCCAACAAATGTAAAACCTAATTTGCTGCAGGCCTGTTTTATAATAGGTAAATCTTGAGTGTAAAACCCACTCAAAAACAAAGTACCACCAGCAAGCAAACTCTCTTTATAGACTACCATATCATTAAGTAGTATATTTCTATTAATATTGGCTATTACAGTGTGGTATTTATCTTTGGGTATTTTCGTGGCATCCCCTAAAGAAACCGTAATAAAACTACACTTATTTCTAGAGATGTTTTCCTGGCTATTTTCTACACACCAAGGATCAATATCTATAGCATCTAGCTTCGTTGCACCTCTTTTTTCAGCAAGTATAGCCAACACTGCTGTCCCACATCCCATATCCAAAACAGTTTTTCCTTGAAAATCATTTTCAAGAATATGCTGCATCATCATAAAGGTTGTTTCATGGTGTCCTGTACCAAAAGACATTTTAGGCTCTATAATTATTTCATAGGCGCAGTTATAGGGAGCATGAAAAGGAGCTCGAACAGCGCAGGTGTCGTCTACAACAATAGGATCAAAATTTTGTTCCCAAGCTGCATTCCAATTTATTTGTGCAATCTCTTTTCTTTGAAATGTTATTTCAAATTCTGGAGAGCCCAACACCTGAATGTCTTCTAATATAGCCGGGCCACACTCCTGTTTTTGAATATACGCCAAAACCCCCGTTTGATCTTCAACAAAACTCTCAAACCCGGCATAGCCAAGCTGAGCAATTAAAATTTCTGTACCTGGTTGCAAGGGAGACACTGTAAAATGATACTCTATATATATAGCCATACTATAAAATTTGGATGGTTTTAAGACCTATTCAAACGCATTAATAATAGCCGTAAAATCTGCAGCATTTAGCGCCGCGCCTCCAATAAGGCCTCCGTCAACATCATCTTTACCAAATATTTCTTTAGCGTTGCCAGGTTTTACACTACCACCGTAGAGTATAGAAACATCTTGAGAAACATCTGTGTCAAAAACCTCAGACAAGGTATTTCTTATAAAATGATGCATTTCTTGGGCTTGGTCTGGGGTAGCAGTCTCTCCAGTTCCTATAGCCCATACAGGCTCATAGGCAAGAATTACATTATTCCAGTTTTCTTTTTCTATATGAAAAATCCCTTCTTGTAATTGTTGTCTAACAACATCAAAATGGTTTCCTGCTTTTCTGTCAGAAAGTTCTTCCCCAAAACAAAAGATAATAGTCATCTCATTTTCTAGAGCAGTGTTTACTTTGGCTGCAAGAAGCGCATTGGTTTCACCAAAAATAGCGCGACGTTCACTATGTCCTAAAATAACAACCTCAACGCCAACACTCTTTAGCATTGCTGCAGAAACCTCTCCTGTATATGCCCCTGTAGCCTCTTGATGCATATTTTGAGCTGCTACTAAAATCTCTGTATCCAAAAGAGCTTGATTTGCACTTTGTAAATTTGTAAAGGGTGGGGCTACAATAACAGATACATCATCTGTGATGTCTTGTTCCTTTAAAGCGTCTAAAAGGTGATAGGTTTGCGAGATGTCACAATTCATCTTCCAGTTTCCTGCTACTATATTTCTTCTCATAATTCAGTATTTGTTTTACTAATTGTTTTTTAATGCCTCTTGTATTCTATAATCATCTATGGCAATCGCTCTGTAGAGTGAAATTTTACCTGTTGTATCAATAACCATGTACCTTGGTATCCAATCCAAATCTATGGCGGTGGCAAAAGGACCTTTCCAACCAGATGACATAAAATAATGTTCTCCTACAAGGTTGTATTTTTTAATTCCTTTTTTCCAGCTGTCAATACCTTTATCTAGCGATAAAAATAAAAATGTTGTTTTTGGGAAATCTTCCTGTAATTTCTTTAACTGCGGCATAGACTTTATACAATCTCTGCACCAGGCCGCCCATATATCAACAAAAATAGTTTCTCCCTTGTGGGTTTCTAGAACACTTCCAAAACTAGTTTGCACTCCATCTATAGACACAAAAACATCTGCCAGTGCCTTGTCAGGAAACTCTACAAGATCTTGCCCCTTAGAGCAACTAGAAAAAAATAAGAAAAGCAATACCGCTATATATTTCATTGTTTTGTTTTTTAGACTCTAATTTTTGGATCAAGCCAACCGTATAGAATATCTACAAAGATATTGATTACTATAAACAAACTAGCAATAACAATAACCGTTCCCATAATAACAGGAAGATCACTTTTATTTAACGCGTCTACTATTTCTTTACCTATGCCATTCCAACCAAAAATAAACTCTACAAAAACAGCACCCGCAAGCATAGAGGCAAACCATCCAGAAATAGCTGTCACAACAGGGTTTAAAGAATTTTTTAAAGCATGCCTTCCAATTACTGCTGTTTGTGAGAGCCCTTTTGCTTTGGCCGTTGTAATATAATCTTGGTTTAATACCTCTAGTAAAGAATTGCGCATTAATTGACTAACCACCGCAAGAGGTCTAATACCTAAAACAATAGCAGGTAATATTAGGTTTTTCCATTGTATGTAGGTACCATTTCCAAAATCATCAACCTCATACAAACTGCCTGTCATTTGAAGACCCGTGTACCTGTGCAACACAAACCCAAATACCCAAGCAAATAAAATAGCACTAAAAAAAGAAGGAACGCTCATCCCTAAAGTGCTTATTAGTTGAATAGCTTTGTCTAGCCAACGATCTTTATAAAGTACAGATATAATACCCAGAAGCACCCCTAACAACATTGCTATTACTATAGAACTTACAGCCAACACAACAGTATTAGGCAAGGTTTGCGCAATAACAGCACTCACTTTTTTTCCGCTCTTTTGAAAAGACTCTCTTAAATAGGGAAACTTCACTACAACACTTCCGCCACCAGCGGTAAACAAATGTAGAGCACTGTATTTATTGGGAGCTAAAAAGGTATAATCTGAAGTTTTATTGCTATGGTATGATATAGGCGAAAGATCATTGATGTATAACAAATATTGGGTGAAAATAGGTTTATCAAGGCCGTACTTTTTTTGCACCGCAGCGATTTGCTCACTATTTTGATTTTGACCAAGCATCATTTTGGCTGGGTCATCAGGCAGCATGTTAAATAACATAAAAATCACAGATACTACGCCAAAGAGCGTGAGGGTTGCATATCCTATTTTTTTAAATGTATATTTTATCACGTTGTATTAGTTTATACTATCTAAAGTTGTAACTGGAATATCATTAGTCAAAGAAGTATTTTTTAATGTTTTGAGTTTTAATTGATCAACATCATTAAAATGTAATTTTTGCAAAATGGTTCCTTTTTCAAGGCTCATGATACTTGGATTACTTCTAATAATAGTTTTTAGTGCAGTCATGTCACAGAAATAGAATTTAAAATCGAGATCGTATTTGGCTGCAAGTTTCTCTGTCTCTGGGGTAGATGATGCAGAGATACCAATAACGGTATACCCTTTTTCAAGGGCGGAATCTGTAGCCTCTTTAATAGCAATAAAGCCTTCGTTTTGTGCTACATTAAGGTTGTAAGCAATCACTACCAAAAGATGTTCTTCTTCTAGCATTTGGGTGGTATAATCTGTACCATCACGCTCTATACTAAAATCATGAATAGGTGGCTCGTACCCTTTTTGAAGTACACTTGTCTCAACGCCAAGTAATGTACCATCTATTTTGGGATCCTCTCCCCTATTTATAACTGTTTTTTGCTGGCCATTTACATCAAAGCTCCAATTGTATTGATATACTGCTCTAGGTGCATTTGCAGGTGTTTGCATGCCCTTGGTTATGTTTGTTCCTACTTTATAGGCTCTAAAGTCTATCACTGGCAAATGCTCCAATACATGAAGCCCTAACCACAAACACAATATCAAGGAAATAAAAACAGTAATACTCCTCACCCCTTTTGAGAAAAAAGGCTGTATATACCTACTTCCTTTGTACAAAACTAGTATTAATACAAGCAGTACAACATCCTTAGAAAATGATTCCCAGGGAGTAAGTTTGAGCGCATCACCAAAACAACCACAATCTGTAACTTTATTAAAATATGCGGAGTAAAAAGTTAGGAAAGTAAAAAACACTATCATGAGTAGTAAACTCCATAGCGTGAATTTTTTGGCATATCCCACAATGAGCATCACACCCAAGAGTACCTCAAGAATGACAACCAAAACTGCAATAACTAGTGCATATGGTTCTAAAAAAGGAAGGTTTAATACCTCTGGAGCAAAATAATCTCCAAGTTTAAAAGAGAAACCAACAGGGTCGTTTAATTTAATTAAACCACTTATAATAAATAAAACCCCTACAAATATTCTTGAAACTCCTACTAATACTTTCATACACTTACAATTTCGATACTATTTCTTTTTAAAAACTAGCCAAGCTGGCAAAAGGCAGTTTTAGCTCTCTAGATGAATCATAGCAAAAACAGCATAATTAATCATGTCTTGGTAGTTGGCGTCTATACCTTCGCTTACTAGTGTTTTTCCTTGATTGTCTTCGATTTGTTTTACCCGTAATAATTTTTGAATAATTAAATCTGTTAGGCTGGTAACCCGCATGTCTCTCCAGGCCTCACCGTAATCGTGGTTTTTATCCATCATGAGCTGTTTGGTGGCAGCTATTTTTTGATCGTACAGCTCTAAGGCTTCCTCTAATACAATATCTGGTTGTTCTACCACTCCTTTTTCAAGCTGTACAAGCGCCATAATGCAGTAGTTTATAATCCCTATAAACTCGCTTACTTGCCCCTCGTCTACGCGCTGGTGTTTGTTTTGTTGTAAACCACGAATGCGTTGGGCTTTTATAAAAATTTGATCTGTCAATGAGGGTAGTCTTAAAATTCGCCAAGCGCTACCGTAGTCTTTCATTTTTTTTTGAAAGAGCGATCTACAGGTATCTATAACCTCATTATATTCTTTGGAAGTATCTGCCATATTATGTGTAAGATTTTGCGTAAATTTCGGGTAAATAAATCAAAATAAAAAATTGCAAACAATCAACTGTAAAGGTACATTAATTGACTTGGCTGAGCCAAGGGTGATGGGTATAATTAATATAACCCCAGATAGCTTTTATGACGGTGGGGCTACCACCACAGAAACTCAAATTATTAAACAGGCCGCAAAAATGATTGAGCAGGGAGCAACTTTCCTTGATGTGGGAGGTTACAGCTCAAGACCTGGGGCTACAGATATTTCGCAACAGCAAGAAATAAATCGTGTGGTTCCAGCCATAGAAGCCATTATCAAACAATTTCCAGAGGCACTCATTAGCATTGACACCTTTAGGAGTGAGGTTGCAAAACAGGCTGTAAAAGCAGGAGCTTGTATGGTGAATGATATTAGCGCCGGGAAATTAGACTCCAAGATGTTAGAAACCATCGGAGCTCTTCAAATTCCTTATATAATGATGCACATGCGTGGTACTGCTCAAACCATGAAATCCCTTACAGAGTATCAAAACATTACAAAAGAAGTACTCTTTTATTTTTCTGAAAGAATCGCAGCAGCTAGAGCACATAATATAAACGACATTATTGTAGATCCAGGATTTGGATTTGCAAAAAACACAGATCAAAACTTTGAGCTACTTAACCATTTAGAGCTTTTTGAAACCTTAGAGCTTCCAATACTAGCGGGTGTTTCAAGAAAATCAATGGTGTACAAAACACTAGATATTTCAGCCAAACAGGCCCTTAATGGAACTACGGCACTGCATATGGTAGCCTTGCAAAAAGGGGCGCGCATACTAAGAGTTCATGATGTAAAACCAGCCAAAGAATGTGTCACGCTATTTAAGCAACTTAACACATCTATGAGTAACTAAAAATTTAATCCTACATTTACAGACCTTTAAAACAAAATTATTTGGATTTTTTCGAATTAACAGACTTTAGAATCATTGACGCCATAGACATTTTACTAGTGGCTGCACTGCTATATTACTTATATAGGTTAGTAAAAGGTACCGTGGCCATAAATATATTTATTGGTATTGTGATTATCTATGGTATATGGTGGCTTACAGATTTATTAGAAATGGAACTGCTAAGTAAAATCCTTGGTGGATTTTTGGGTGTAGGTATGTTTGCTTTAATTGTTGTATTCCAGCAAGAAATAAGAAAGTTTTTGTTAATGCTTGGGTCTACCAATTTTAAAGCCAATCGTATTTTTAGACAATTTAAATCCATTTCTACAGATACCATTGCAACCACAGACATAGAACCCGTTATTGCTGCTTGCAGAAATATGAGCCAAAGTAAAACCGGAGCCCTTATTGTTATAAAAAGAAACAATAGTTTAGAGTTTGTAAAATCTAGTGGAGATGCCATGAGTGTAGCTGTAAACCAACCCATTTTGGAGAGTATCTTTTACAAAAACAGTCCATTGCATGACGGCGCTATGCTTATAGAAGGTAATACCATCACCGCAACACGTGTGATACTGCCTGTCTCTGATGATAAAAAAATACCACTTCGTTTTGGCCTGCGTCATAGAGCAGCTGTTGGCGTGAGTGAAAAAAGTGATGCTGTTTGTCTTGTAGTGAGCGAAGAGAATGGTCAGATTTCTTATCTTAAAGATGGAGATTTCGTACTCTATGAAACTCTGGAGCAGCTCACTGAAATAATCCACAAAGACTTAAGTTAATTTTCCCGGTTTTTCTCTGCAGAGAACTGGACTTTATAAAGGGTTCGGTAATAACCATCTAGATCCAACAGCTCTTTATGGGTGCCAGATTCTACAATTTTACCAGCGTCCATTACCAATATCTTATCCGCTTTTTTGATGGTAGCTAGTCTATGGGCAATGACAATAGAAGTTCTGTCTTTGGTTATAGTATCTGTGGCTGTTTGTATCATCTGCTCAGAATATGAATCTACAGAAGAGGTTGCCTCATCCAAAATCAAAATACCAGGATTACTTACATATGCACGCAAAAAAGCAATGAGTTGCCGCTGGCCAGAAGACAGCATCACACCCCGCTCTTTTACATTATACTGAAATTTCCCTGGCAAGGAGTCTATAAACTTTGACACGCCAATTTGAGTTGCTGCCTGTTGTATTTCTTGTGCAGTAATAGCCTCATTACTTAAACTAATATTGTTGTGAATGGTATCTGCAAAAAGAAAAACATCTTGTAATACAACCCCTATTTGATCTCTAAGAGAATCCAATGTGTAGTCCTTAATTGATACTCCATCAATTAAAATAGTACCGCTGTTAATTTCATAAAAACGATTGAGAAGATTGATGATGGTAGATTTACCAGCACCGGTTGCCCCAACAATTGCTATGGTTTCTCCAGGTTGTACGGTAAAAGAAATATCGTTTATTACCTGCTCCCCTTCCACATAAGAGAAACAAACATTTTTAAAAACGATAGCGCCTTTGGTATTTGTTAGTACCTGGGTACCCTGGTTGTCGATGTGCGCTTTAGTGTCTAATATTTCAAAAACACGCTTTGCAGCAACCATACCCATTTGTAGGGTGTTAAACTTATCTGCTATTTGACGCAGTGGCCTAAATAGCATTTGAGCCAGCTCTATAAATGCAACAACCAAACCTAGAGTAATCACGCCGTTTGAAGCAGCATTTAAACCCCCAAACCAAACCAGCAAACCAATGGCAACAGAAGAGGCCATCTCTGCAATAGGAAAAAATATGGAGTTATACCACACGGTTTTAATCCAGGCTTTTTTGTGTTTTTCATTAATAGCAAAAAACTGTTTGTACTCTGTTTGCTCTCTTGCAAAAACCTGAACAATCTTCATTCCAGTGATACGCTCTTGTACAAAAGAATTTAAATTAGCCACCTGTGCCCGCACCTCTTCAAAAGCAACTTTCATTGCGCGTTGAAAAATACGTGTAGCTATAAGTATAAGAGGTAAAATAACAAATACAATGAGTGATAATCGC
>Ga0213868_10001893_pt1 | contig 20207 bp, 16 predicted proteins | sample PICome_9_FD_160087 | JGI IMG/M metagenome (GOLD analysis project Ga0213868, IMG submission 160087) | Coastal seawater microbial communities near Pivers Island, North Carolina, United States - PICO127 | ecosystem: Environmental > Aquatic > Marine > Coastal | place: USA: North Carolina...
AGTTACCCATGTTGTAGTTGTTGATTTACTTGTCGATCTAGTCGTATTATAAGACGTAGTCCATGACGTAGTCCATGACGTTGTAGTCGACTGATTAGTATTAAAGGTCGTTGTATAAGTAGTCGTAGTCGAATGTGATGTTGACTGACTTGTATTAAACGTAGTTGTAGTTGCTCTTGAAGTCGATCTAGTTGTATTATAAGATGTAGTCCAAGATGTAACCCATTTAGTAATCGTTGACTGACTCGTATTAAACGTAGTTGTAGTCGAATGATTAGTTGTTCTACTTGTTGCCCATGTTGTTGTCCACGTTGTATTATATGTAGTAGTGGTCGATCTAGTCGTGTTCCAATATGTTGTATAAGTAGTTGTAGTCGCTCTATTCGTTGATCTGCTCGTATTCCAAGTAGTAGTGGTCGAATGCGATGTTCCTCTACTAGTTCCACGGCTTGTTATCCAAGTAGTTGTATAAGTAGTGGTAGTTGAATGAGAGGTTGATCTACTCGTATTATAAGTTGTAGTCGTTGATCTATTTGTTGATCTACTTGTATTCCACGATGTCGTCCAACTAGTGTTATATGTAGTAGTGGTCGATCTAGTCGTGTTCCAATATGTTGTATAAGTAGTGGTAGTCGAATGTGACGTTCCTCTACTAGTGTTCCAAGTAGTTGTGGTCGAGTGTGACGTTCCTCTACTAGTTCCACGATTTGTTGACCAAGTTGTGGTGTATGTAGTTGTAGTCGAATGAGACGTTGATTTACTTGTATTATAAGTTGTAGTCGTTGATCTATTTGTTGATCTACTTGTATTCCACGATGTCGTCCACGTTGTATTATAAGTTGTAGTCGTTGATCTAGTTGTATTCCAAGTAGTCGTATAAGTGGTTGTAGTCGAATGCGACGTTGATCTACTCGTATTCCAAGTAGTCGTTGTAGATCTACTTGTCCCTCTACTTGTACCGTGACTAGTTGTCCAAGTTGTGGTATATGAAGTTGTAGTCGAATGAGACGTTGATTGACTAGTTGTCCAAGTGGTTGTAGTCGATCTGGTAGTTCCATGACTAGTTCCACGGCTTGTTGACCAAGTTGTGGTATATGAAGTTGTAGTCGAATGCGAAGTTGATCTGCTTGTATTCCAAGTAGTCGTTGTAGATCTAGTAGTTCCACGGCTAGTTCCACGACTTGTTGCCCAAGTTGTGGTATAAGTAGTTGTAGTCGAATGAGACGTTGATCTGCTCGTATTCCAAGTAGTCGTTGTAGACCTTTCAGTTCCTCTACTTGTACCATGACTTGTTGCCCAAGTTGTGGTATACGAAGTTGTAGTCGAATGACTTGTAGATTGACTAGTCGTCCATGTAGTAGTCCAATAAGTAGTGTAAGACGTTGTAGTAGACTTCGTAGTATTCCACGATGTTGTATAAGTAGTTGTAGTCGAATGTGAGGTGGATCTACTGGTGTTAAAATATGACGTCCAATTTGTAGTATATGCAGTTACAGTCGATTTACTTGTTGACCATGTTGTTGTATACTCTGTAACAAATGTGGTTGTAGTAGATTTACTAGTTGATTGACTAGTTATCCACGATGTCGTCCAATTTGTAGTATATGCGGTTGTAGTCGATTGACTAGTACTATAGCTAGTTGTCCACGATGTCGTCCACTTAGTTATAGTCGATTGATTTGTCGATTGACTAGTAGTATAACTAGTAGTATATGTCGTCGTGTATGTCGTAGTAGTCGATTGACTAGTATTCCAATATGTGGTCCAACTCGTAGTGTAAACCGTTATAGTCGATTGATTTGTCGATTGACTAGTTGTCCACGATGTAGTCCATGCAGAAGTAGTTGTTCTACTTGTATTCCATGATGTCGTCCATGTGGTTGTGGTAGCCCTATCAGTTGATCTACTAGTACCATGAGATGTTGACCATGTTGTGGTAGTAGAACGAGTTGTTGACTGTGAAGTAGTATGGGATGTTGACCAAACTGTAGTCCATGTCGTCGACGTTGAGTGCGACGTTGCATAAACAGTAGTAGTAGAATGTGATGTTGTCCACGTAGTACTAGTACTCTTAGACGTGGACCATACTGTAGTCCAAGTGGTAGTAGTAGATTGACTAGTATTGAAAACTTTATCAGTCTGACGTGAAGTATTTCTTTTTTCTACAGTAGATTGTGAAGTATTCCACGTAGTAGTGGTACTCTTAGATGTACTCTTAGATGTATTTACTGCACTTCCGGTAGACCAGAAATCAACTCTTGAAAATCCTATATTCTTCATATTGTCCTTTTAATTATATTCTATTTATTACGCAAAGTTACCAATGTAATTACAAAGTACATTGTTTTCGTCAACTACAAAATAAGATATAATTGAAACTCCTCCAGGTGCATCATACCATTCAATTGCTGCACCAGATGGTGTTTTCATGAAAGGTGGTAATTCTCTAAATGAAGCGCCTGCTCCATTAATAATAAGAATTGTACCTGATTGACCAGCATTAGAAGCATTAACTAACATTGTAATTTCAGTATCACTAACAGCGTTAATAACGAATGCATCGCCTACATTTAAGTCTGCTGCAAATACTCCACCGCTACCATTAACTGTAATCAATTCTCTCTGTAATCTACCTGTTAAATATAAGTCATCGAATTGTACGTCTGAATTAGTATTCGTATATTGGTTCATTGCGGTAGCATACGTATTAGAAGTACCTGTTGCACCTTTAATACCTGATGATCCCGATGAACCGCTCGTTCCAGAAGAACCTGATGAACCATTTGTTCCGTTAGTTCCAGAAGTTCCGTTAGTTCCTGAAGTTCCGTTAGTTCCTGAGGTTCCGTTAGTTCCTGAGGTTCCGTTAGTTCCGTTAGTTCCTGATGAACCTGAAGTTCCTGAAGAACCGTTAGTTCCGTTAGTTCCTGATGAACCTGAAGAACCGTTAGTTCCATTAGTTCCTGATGAACCGCTTGAGCCGTCTGTTCCTGAAGTACCATCTGCACCTACTTTCATAGGCGTAAATGTAACAACTAATTGACCTCCTAAAGATTTATAATAAGCAGCGTCTGCATTTTCTATATTATGAATAGAACCACCTGGTGAACCAGCTGCGACCCATGCTCTATAATTATCGGTCGTCATATGCATATCAGTTGATGTTCCACCCGGGAAGTGGTTAGAATCAGAACCACCTACTCTTTCAAGAGTTAATCTTAAATCTCCACGTCCACCTGATCCATTAACAATAGATTGACCTGTACCTTTATATAGGTGATATTTAGTTGAATCGCCTCTTTGTGCCATTTTGACATAAATGACATCATAACCTTCTTGTATCATATCGTCGAATAACGACTTTTGATAGTTGATGTCTTCTAAACCGTTTGCTATATCAGAGAACCACCATTCTTTAGTACCTTCATAGATAAATGATGTAGCGTCAGTGTGTGCTAATTGATTTACGTTTGTATATTTACTATCACTAAACGTAACACCATCATATTCAACACCTAAACCACCGGCAGCACCATCATTACCTGAAGAACCTGAAGAACCACTTGTTCCTGAAGAACCGCTCGTTCCTGATGTACCGCTCGTTCCAGAAGAACCACTTGATCCCGAAGATCCGTTCGTACCGTTAGTTCCTGAAGATCCGTTCGTACCGTTAGTTCCTGAAGAACCGCTCGTTCCTGAAGAACCGGAAGAACCGCTTGAACCAGCATCACCTTGAGGTCCTTGAATAGAACCACCTGACATCCAACCATCTCTAGCTGTCCATACCCAAAGTGAATCGTCTGCTTGTACAATATATGCATCACCGTCAGAATTTCCTTCTAATGGTAATTCTTCTTGAGAACCTACTTCACCTTGCATTGATACACCCCAACCCGGATTACCTTGAGCACCTTTAATACCTGATGTACCATTCGTACCACTTGAACCTGAACTTCCGTTTGTACCAGAAGTTCCATTTGTTCCGTTAGTTCCTGATGTTCCGTTTGTTCCTGAAGTTCCATTCTTTCCTGAAGAACCGCTTGAACCATTAGTTCCAGAAGTTCCGTCTGTTCCGCTTGTTCCAGGAGCACCTTTAATACCTGATGTTCCGTTAGTTCCTGATGTTCCGTTAGTTCCTGAAGTTCCATCAGTACCAGAAGAACCGCTTGAACCATTAGTTCCTGAAGTTCCGTTAGTTCCTGATGAACCTGAAGTTCCGTTAGTTCCTGAAGTTCCATCAGTACCAGAAGAACCGCTTGTTCCATTCGTTCCTGAAGTTCCATCAGTACCAGAAGAACCACTTGTTCCGTTAGTTCCAGAAGTTCCATTCGTTCCTGATGAACCTGAAGTTCCATTCGTTCCAGAAGTTCCGTTTGTTCCTGATGAACCTGAAGTTCCTGATGAACCGCTTGAACCATCAGTTCCTGAAGTTCCTGAAGTTCCTGAAGTTCCATTAGTTCCTGAAGTTCCGTTAGTTCCGTTTACACCAGCCTGACCTCTTTGTCCTTTTAAACCGGTTGCACCTACAGGAATTGTAAATTCGAATATTGCATCTGTTTCATCTCCAACATTTCTGACACTTACTGGAGTACCTTCTAAACCTGTTATAGATTCTGATGATACATTAACCGAAGTGTTTATACCATTAATACCTGAAGTTCCGTTTGTTCCTGATGAACCATTTGTACCGTTAGTTCCTGAAGTTCCATTCTTTCCTGAAGTTCCGTCTGTTCCACTTGTTCCAGGAGCACCTTTAATACCAGAAGTTCCGTTTGTTCCTGATGAACCATTTGTACCACTAGTGCCATCCGTTCCTGATGAACCGCTTGAACCATTAGTTCCAGAAGTTCCGTTTGTCCCAGAAGTTCCGTTTGTTCCATTAGTTCCTGAAGTTCCAGGAGCACCTTTGATACCTGATGTTCCGTTAGTTCCTGATGAACCTGAAGTTCCACTAACTCCGCTAGTTCCGTTTGTCCCAGAAGTTCCGTTAGTTCCTGATGAACCGCTTGAACCAGAAGTACCTATATCACCAATAGGTTGAATAAACATATAAACTTCGTCGTTATTAGACATTGATCCCCAATCAGAACTAGAAATAGGCTCTAATTGTAAAGTTCTTTCATTTGAACCCAATTCAACATCTCTTACATAAAATGTTTTATAGATTGTACCATCAATAGAATTAGCAAAAACGACTATAGATTTTCTACTATTGGTAGAAAGTGTGGCTGCAACCAATGATGGTACAGCATTTCCACCTCTTAGGTGTGTTTCACTTAAAGTTACCGATGATGGTGAAGATGTATTATCAAATCTAAATACTCCAGAAGCTACTGAACCAGTGGTAGCAGTGCTATATTTATACTGAAGTCCAAATGTATTTGGTAATGCATTGTTTTCATACTTTCCGGTCGTTGAATTATATGACAAAACATCTCCATTTGCAGGTGACGTTGATATAAATTCAAGGATTTGTTTTAATTTCAGTTGAGACATGAATAGTGTTATTCTTTTTTATGTTTATATAATTATATATCTTAAATTATTTGTAACCAGGCTTGACTGGGTGTAATTAAGAAAAAAAAACTATTTTTTCTTAGTTAGTATTGCCATAAATTCTAGATGTTGTTTTAAAATATCTGTTTTTGACACATTATCAGTTGTTTTATACCATTGCCACGCCGTAGAGTTTAATATATTATTTTGTTTTTCTTTTAATTTATCTATACTTTTTTCGATAGATGTTATATGTTCATATGCAGATTCAGGAATTTCTAATTCTAATTTTATTGCACATCTAATTAATTTAGCCCAATCTTCAGTTTCATTAGCATCTACTGAGTCTTCATATATTTTTATATATTTATCTAACTTAGATTGATCAATATCTGACGATAATTTATCTGGATGACATTTTACAACAACCTTTCTAAATAGATTTTTAAAATCTGGATGTTTATTAACTTCCTTTTCAAGTTCTTCTGATTCTTTATTAGACTTTGCCCATTCACTCGCCATAGAATCAATCTCTTCTGTTTGAAGAATTTTATCTTCATCAATTTCAGATAATGATTCCATAAATTTATTCTTTATTTCACTATTAGCGGCTTCGATATCTTCTAAGTCCTCTAATAGAAATTCATACTCTCTGACGAGCCTTTTAAAAATTAACTTATTAGCATTAAGTCCCATTTTTTATTTGTATAAATTAGTTTGCCAATCATACGTAGAACCTATTTGATGTGTATCAGGAGAGATTGCATTCTCTATTAATTTCTTATAAGTTTCTAATAGACCATCGTTATAAACAGTGTATCTAGTTAAAACCTCTTCACTTCTTTTATTATATGATTCTATGTTTTGATCATGAGATTCAATTGCTAACCTAAGTTGTCTAGCACCCGAACCAATAGAGTTTCCGTGATAATAATATCCAGCATCTTTAATCATAGGCGCATTATGTACTAATGGAAACTGCAGATAAAGGGCATCTAAATATGAATAGTTTAATGGGTTTGTATGTTGATGTGCAAGAACAATATCTGATAGTTGTGCCAATGCATCAACCGCCCTAAGTCTAGGTAGATATGATAATTTAATAGGATCTTCATTAAAAAGCCTAGTGTGAGTTAACATCGATCCATAATATTCATTTTCTAATATATCTTTACCACAAATAACATTCAACTTATTAAATTCTCCACCAGATCTTAGATAATCTTCAGTTATTAATAAATTTATAAAATGCCATTTTTGTATGCCTATATTAGGTTCAAAACATGCCAATTGTTTATCTTTATTTTCTTTACCTGGCTTATAAACCGGCAGAGGTACATTATTTTCAATTGCATCAGATGTATAATATGACTCACATGCCTGATCTAAAAAAACGGGATCCCATATAAATGGAACGGGTCTAACTTTAGCAGTAGGTAAATTATGCATTACTCTATAATACTCTCTATTTAATTCTTCTTGTTGAGGTACGTACCAAACCTCATCTAATTTTTGATTATACCCTGTTTTTCTATCAGATCCTTTTTTTGCAAACATTGAAGCTTCAAGATCATTCATATAATTATTGCCGCACACATATTTAATTACTTTCTTATTTTCACCAGTGGCTTTAAATTCTTCAATATTTTTATCAGAATAAGTAGCGCCCAACCAGATCATGATATCGGTTGTTTTTGCCTTGGTTTTATAATCATATATGGGAAATTCAGATGTGTCCCATAATACCTTATCTTCGTATGGTGCTTGCACCTCACTGGCATTTAATAAGTATGCATTAAATCCAATCTCTTTAAATGCTTTTAACAAGTATAGAGCATTTAACTTAATACCATTAATCCAGAGACTTTCGTTTTCAATTCCTAAGTGTACAGTAATACCAATATTCATTTTATGTATGTGTTTTTTATTATATATTTTAATTAAAAAAGGCCCGCCCACCGGGCGAGCCTTTAAAAAATTACTCTAAATTAGAATTAACTAATTAGACTTTAAGCTAAAATTAAGCTAATCTACCAGAAATAATGATGTGATCATCACCTTCTAAATCATAACCTAATCCTTCAACTACAAAGCCTATACCGTCAGTTGATCTCCAACCGTCGATACCTTCTGAAGCCTCGTGGATTTGTAAACCATTAACGAATACTTTAACGTTACCAAGGTCGAATTTAACACCACTTGAGAATTCAGTTGCAGAAACGAATGCAGCAACTACTTCTTCAAATGAAGCACCTTCTAAACCGTCGATTCTAGAATCTAATGCAGCGATTTCTGTATCAGTGTAACCGTTAGCAGAAGCGATAGCGTCAGACTCAGCTGTGTCAGCATAAGCCTTAGCAGATGTTAATGCAGCAGCAGCAGAACCAGCAGAATCGAATGCGCTAGCATCTTGTAATGCCGAATCAGCTAATAAACCTTGAGCAGCAGTTGCGAAATCACCAGTTGCGTTGTAAGCAGCTGTACCTAATGCATTGATGAAACCATCAGTGTAATTGTTAGCATTTTCTTCAGCAGCAGCAGCATCACCTAATCTGTCATAAGCTAAATTACCTAATCTTGTAGATTCAGTAACAGCATTAGAGTATGCAGCATCAGCAGAACCTTTTGCGTCAAAGTCTTCTGAGAAATCTAAATCTAAGTTAGCGATAGCTGAAGAGTTAGCAGAGATACCAGAAGCGTGAACCGCATCGTTAGAAACTGCAGTTGACAATGCAGCCGAAAGACCAGCAACGTCACCAGTTTCTAATGAAGTGATAAAGTTTGAGATCTCGTTGAAAGTATCTAACGTTTCTTCAGAATCTAACAATAATGCATCGATTCTACCCTTCTGAATGTCAGAATAATCTTTAGCATCTTTAAGAACTAAAGTGTCCTTTGAATCTGCATAAACTTTAGCATTAGATAATGCGTCAGCTTCAGCTTGATCAGCATAACCTTCTAACTGTCCTTTAAGAACTACATCTGCAGAAACTGCAGTTGAGATAGCTGTAGATTCAGCAGCGTTAGCTTTTGTAGTAGCATCTGCAGCAGCAGTTGCAACCGCATCAGCCTCAGCTTGATCAGCGTAAGATTTAGCAGAACTTAATACTACAACGTCAGCAGAATTTGCTGTTGAGATAGCCTCAGACTTTGCAACAGAGATTGCAGAAACATTAGCAGTACCAACGATACCATTAATTTTACCTTCAACCGCAGATACGAAATCCGAAATTTGTTTTACTTTTAATTGTGCCATGTATATTTATATTATTTTTAGGCCAAGAGACATTATTGTCTCTCTTAGTATATATAAAAAACGTCGAATGTATATAGATACACCCGACGTTTTTTTTAATTTAATTTGAATTTATTTTATAATATATTAATCTAAATTCGATTTTTGATATGATATATCAATGTCGTCTGTACCATCTAACTCATAACCTGCAATTGAACCATTCCAATACAGTAAGTCACCTGCTTCGATGTCTGCAATTAATTTGGCAGTATTACCACCATCAGCTGAAAAATAACATGCTTGATTTTTGAGTCCATCTCCTAAATTAACTTCCATTCCATTAACTTTAACCGTAACGATTGAATCTGAAAACGGAGTATATGTTATAGCAATTCCAGTAGATTGACCGTCAGCTGTCGTTACGACAGACACTTTATTTAAATCAACGCCTGTTCCTATTCCTATTGCTTGTGATTGAGAAATAGAATTTGCTTCAAATCTACTAGTTGCATCATCTACCCAATATCCAATATTTGGAAGTGAACCTGACAATTGAGCGATACCTGCGACGATAGGTAAACCTTCGTTGTCAAGTTCTATACAAACTCCTGCTTGTTCTTCATCTGGATAATTGTTACCACTACCAGTTGTATCTCCTAATAAGATATATGAATCAACGTCAGATATAATTACCCTTGCTTCACCGTCACCGTTTCTAGAAATAACTGATGTTATTTTATATGCTTTTCCCGAAGGTTGTAATAACCAATCACCTTCTTCTACATCATTTGCACCATAGTAAAAGGGTGTATTAGTAGTAGAATCACCATGTGTTTGAGGAGTAATTCTTAAATCAACTTGAAATGTTAGAGGATATCCGTACCACGGACTTTGATCATCTAATATCACATCGACTGGAGAAGAAGATCCAGAAACTACTGACGTAATTAATAATTGTGTTGGTTTACCTGCTTGATTAGTTGCCATTTTAGTTTTTATATAATTTTTATGCTTCTTCTACGAAGAATGTTATGATTGTATATCCTGTGCCTGCAGTTGCTCCACCTGTATTAATACCTGTGATAGCGTTAAACTTAACATTTGAATTATCTAATGAATTTACAATTGACATCTGAGATGCACTTCTACCAGTAAATGGTATTGTAAATAAATTATTATTGTTAAATGCAGTAGTAGAACCTAATAATACTGGTTTATTTAGTGGGTGATTTACTGTTAAATTATTATTTGATTTAACAATATTCCAACCTGCTTGCGACCATCCTGTTGCTGAATTGTATATTTCTTCACCTCCTGGTGCCCATACATTTGCAATTGGAGTAGTAGCGTCAATACTACCTGATAGCATATTTACTTTAATTTTATATGATACAGTGGATCCTGTTGGATTGCTACCATTAATACCTGAAGAACCTGAAGTTCCGTCTTGTCCATCAACTCCTGAAGAACCGTCTTGTCCATCAACTCCTGAAGTTCCGTCTTGTCCATCAATACCTGAAGTTCCATCAACTCCTGAAGTTCCGTCTTGTCCATCAACTCCTGAAGTTCCGTCTGTTCCTGAAGTTCCGGCATCACCTTGAGGACCTTGTACTCCATCAATTCCTGAAGTTCCATTTGTTCCTGAAGTTCCATCAACTCCTGAAGTTCCAGCTTCACCTTGATCACCTTTAGCTCCGTCAACACCTGAAGAACCTGAAGTTCCGTCGTTTCCAGCAATACCTTGAGGACCTTGTGCTCCATCAATTCCTGAAGAACCTGAAGTTCCATCAACTCCTGAAGTTCCATCAACTCCTGAAGTTCCATCAACTCCTGAAGTTCCGTCTTGTCCATCAACTCCTGAAGAACCGTTTTGTCCATCTATACCTGAAGAACCTGAAGTTCCGTCGTTTCCGGCGTTACCTTGAGGACCTTGTGCTCCATCAATACCATTAATACCTGAAGAACCTGAAGTTCCATCCTGTCCATTAATACCTGAAGTTCCATCAACTCCTGAAGTTCCAGAATCACCTTGATCACCTTTAGCTCCGTCAACTCCTGAAGAACCTGAAGAACCGTCTTGTCCGTCAACTCCTGAAGTTCCATTAACTCCTGAAGTTCCATCGTTTCCGGCAATACCTTGAGGACCTTGTGCTCCATCAATACCTGACGTTCCGTCTTGTCCATCAACTCCTGAAGAACCGTCTTGTCCATCAATTCCTGAAGAACCATCAATACCTGAAGTTCCGTCCTGTCCATCAATACCTGAAGAACCTGAAGTTCCGTCCTGTCCATTTTGTCCATCATTTCCGGCAACACCTTGAGGACCTTGTGCTCCATCGATACCATTAACACCCGAAGAACCTGAAGTTCCGTCTTGTCCATTAATACCCGAAGAACCTGAAGTTCCGTCTTGTCCATTTTGACCGTCTAATCCGTTTTGACCGGCTAAACCTTGAGGACCTTGTGCTCCATCAATACCATCAACTCCTGAAGTTCCAGAAGTTCCATCAAATCCATTTATTCCAGAAGTTCCATCAATACCTGAAGTTCCATCGTTTCCGGCTAAACCTTGAGGACCTTGTGCTCCGTCAATACCTGAAGTTCCGTCTTGTCCATTTTGACCGTCGTTTCCTGCAATACCTTGAGGACCTTGTGCTCCGTCAACGCCTGAAGTTCCATTTTGACCATCAACTCCTGAAGTTCCGTTAACTCCTGAAGTTCCGTCGTTTCCAGCAACGCCTTGTACACCCTGTACACCTTGTTCGCCTTGTTCGCCTTTAGCTCCGTTGACACCTGATGTTCCATCTTGCCCGTTGACACCTGATGTTCCAGAAGTTCCATCAGTACCAGAAGAACCAGAAGTTCCAGAAGTAGTTACAGTAACTGAAGGAAATACTACTTCAACGTTACCATTTTCGTTATTATTAACAACAGCACCGCCACTAAATGTAATATTATTAACATCATTTATGGCTGCGGCACCTGAAGGTGTTATAGAAATACCATGAGGAGATGAATATGATTCGGTAAAGATACCCAATGAATCTCCAACTTCTAGTACATAATCGTATCCTGGGATATTTGAATTTGATTCAGCTTGAACTGTTAATTCGATAGCATCACTATCATCATTAGATACTGGATTGCTTGAATCTGCATTTAATACGTCAATTCTGCTCCATTCTAAAATTTCGAAAGAAGAATATTCACTGTTGTTATTTACGTTGGTTAGAAATAAAGAAACCTTTACTCCATCAACATCAATTCTATTTAATAGAACTTGTTCTAAATATGTGTTTCTGTACCCTTTATCATCAGTAAGAGCTACTCTAATTTTAGTAACACCTGCTGGATCTTGATCATTTAAAACAATTTCACCACCAGAAGGTTTATCAGCAATAGTAAATGACTTAATATCGTATACTGATCCTGGTAAAGTAAATCTACTAGCAACAATATCTCCAATTTCTTGACCTGCATCGTAAATATTTGCTAATTTTAATGTAGGTAATTGAATTAATTGAGAACCTAATGTTACAAAGATTTTTGCTCTAATTGCTCCTTGTAAATTATTATCACCAAATGGTAAAGCTGCAGTTTGTTCACCCGTAAGTGGTAAAGAAATAGCACCTTGATTTTCACTATTAGCGGCACCATATGTTAAAGTTCCTTCTAATTTAGAGTATGAAACTACTACTTGATTATCTATATTATATAGATCGACTTTAACATTATCAGATAGACCGATATTCAATTGGTTACCGACGAAATTTTGGTGTAAGCTAATATTGATACTATTTGCTTGACCTCTAATTATTCGTGCTAGTTCCGGTAATACTGCGATTATGTTTTGATTTGAAACTGTTGGCATGTTTTAAATTGTTTTTTTCTTTGTTTATATATCAATATTAAAATGAGTAGTCTCTATGTAGCATAGAAAATATCTTTTGATTTATTACTGCTAATGCGTTATTCTCCAAAATAGTTTCAGTTTTACAATTAATTTTAATTATAATCTTATCTGAATCTCTTGAAACTACTTCTTCTACCTTTTTAAAAAAATCTTCATCAGTCCATTGTGATGTTGATATAAGGTTCATATTAAACTTTTTCCAATTGTTAGTAAAATATTTATTGGGTTTAGTAAAATGGTAGATATGCATCTTATTGTCTGGTGTTTTTATAAACACAAATCCGTCATTTAAAAAGTAAGGTTTATTTGGTATATAGTTACATGTCAAACCGTCTTCTATACGTCTCCATTCTTCTCTACACATTGAATGCAAGTCTTCATATAAATCAATAGCTTCATTTACAACATCATCCATATATTCATCTGTTTCGATATCTTCTTCGTGTGTAAATGCTAATTCTAAACTTGGAAATTCAAATCCGCTTATTATCTGATTCATTGGATTTAAACCCTGCGTCATTTTTACAGCATCGTATCTATATAAGTAGTCTAGAGTTTCGTCTATTTCAGTTAGAGATTCCATTAAATTACTTGTGTAAATACCCTTTTTAATAGACGCAACATTGGCTTTCATCTTATACATCGTATATTCAGAATCCTTGGGTCCGTTATTAATCCACACTGGTATTTTTACTTTTAAACTCATATACTATTTATCGAACACACTATTATGTAAAACTAAAAAGGGACACTATTTATAAAAATAATGTCCCTTTTTTATATTATAATAATTTAATATTATTTTTTAGTCCTTTTGAGATTGGCTTGTTTTGATTTAGTAAATATTAATTCTGTATCTGTTTCAGTGCCATTTGTAGTTAAACCCCACTGTAAGATAAACCAGTTTATTTCTCTTTCAGCGACGGTTTTACTCATTCTTAATTTCTTCATTAAGATAGAAATACCTTCTTTAATAAACATTTGTTCCCTTTCTCTAGTAGTAGTATATTTCATGTACCAATCAGAAACATTCACTACATCTTCATATGTCTTGTTGTGTGGTTTTAATTGTAAATTAATTAATTCAATAAAAACCTCTCTTGTTTTATCTCTACTAGCCATATCTTATATATTAAATTATTTTTGGTTTTATTATTTCATCTATTATGCCATATTTAACAGCCTCTTCTGCATTCAACCAAAAATCTCTAGTAGCATCTTGCATAACTTTTTCTGGCTTTTTATTACAATATGATCCTAATAGATTAAATAATTCTAAGTTTACTTTTTGCCATTCTGCCCAGTCAACTTCTGCATCTTGAATATTTCCACTAAATCCTCCACTACTTTGATGTAGCATCGTAGTCGAGTGTCTCAATGATGCTCTTTTACCTTTAGTTCCAGCACCTAAAAGAACTGAACCCATAGAAGCCGCCATTCCAGTGTTCACTGTACGAATATCACATGGTATATATTCCATGACATCTACCATAGAAAGACCTGACTTAACAGAACCTCCGGGTGAATCAATGTGCATGGTAATGTCATCTGCATTATTACTTGATAAAAACATCAATTGAGCTTGTACAACTGTGCTCATCGCATCATTCACTGGTCCAGCTACCCAAAGTAATCTATCTGCCATTAATCTTGAGAATATATCCATTTGAGTAACTCTCATTTCACGTTCTTCTAGAATATATGGTGTCATCGAGGCTTGTTTACTGTATAGGTCTAACTGTAAGCCGCTAACATTAAACTCAGATTGAGCGTATCTTTGAAATTCTTTTTCTTTAGGGTAATAATTCATCTATGCTATTTGTTTTTGTATTTGTTTAATTAAATCACAAGTTTCATATTCTTCTATTAATGAGAAGTATTTTTTTGCTTTGGTCAATGATTTATTAAAACCAGATTTAGGTAATTCCATTTCATATTCTACACCTTCTTTATCGACTAATATTGCTAAAACTCCAATTTCTTCTTTTTTTTCTAGTACGTTTAGTACATACTCTACAATCCTCCTATAGAATATATCATACTTAGACATTAGTATTTTTTCAAAATCTGCTGTTAATAATCTCGTAGGATCTATGTATATTTTAGGTATCTCTTGCATGTTAGATTGTAAAATACTCATTTAATATATTTTTATAGTCAGTATCTTTTTGATCTAGCGTATTATCTATTGTTTGTAGAAATTCTAAACCTCTTTCTGATAAAGATACTACACCGTTTTCATAATCTAATAATGACTCTTTTAAAATTAAAGAATGATTTACGTTTTCTGATAAATCTGAATTAATAATCTTTTCTGCTAATTCAAAATGTCTTTCATAAAAATGAATGTTATCTGCGAAGTGGTAATATGTTCCTAATTCTAGGTTTTTATATTTATCATTCTTTTTAAGAATAAGATAAATTGTTTGCATTAAAAATGAAAAGAATGGAGCATCAAATGTTAATCCATAAAATATGTCATTAGACCTCATTTGAATTTTCATATTCAATTTATTATTTCTAATAAAGAAATTAGCATACATTGTACAGACAAAATCCTTATTACCTTTAAATTGAAACTTAGGTTGATTAAAGAACATAATCGCTTGGCGACTGTTAACATCGGCTAAAAGCGAATCTATAACCCATCCTATTTGTTCATCGTTAAAAACTAAAGCACCATAATTAGAATTAATTTCATTAGTACCTGGATTTGTAATACCTTTCCAAAAACCAGAGAAATTGTTGATATAATCAATATTCGTATCTCTGTGTAAGTACCACGCCATTTCACCTGCAAAGTATTTCCAATTGAAAGATCGTGATTCGAAATTTGCTATAGGTTTAGTTGGGTCTATATCAACTCTATCTAAAAGAAGTTCTTTAACTTGAAGATCTCTTGGTTTAGAGATCTCACCTTGTGTATTAATTTTATGTATTAATCCTTTAAATGTATTTGAAAAGTCTGTCATTTCTTATTTGTTTATAGTAGTTATACTATAATTTAATAAAAAGTTTATCCTCATCTTTGTTTTTAGAAATAGTGTAGATTTTATCTGCTTTTAAAGATTGATCTAAAATAGCATCTGCCACAATATCTTCAACATATCTTTGAATTGCTCTTTTTACTGGTCTTGCACCATAAGCTTGATCGTAACCTTCTTTAACTAAAAAGTCTTTTGCTAATTTGGTGAATTTAAAAGAGTAACCTTCCATCGCCATTCTTTCACAAAAAGCATTTAATTCTATTTGAACGATTTTTAAAATATCTTCATTCTGTAATTGATCAAATAAAATAATATCATCTAAACGATTTAAGAATTCTGGGCTAAATTTATTTTTTAGTTCTTTCTTTATAATAGAATCCATCTTTTTACTTTCTTCAGCTATAGTAGAACTACTAGAGAATCCAATACCTGATCCAAAATCAGAAACCTTTCTTGCACCAACATTAGATGTCATAATGATAATTGTGTTTGTAAAATCTACAACTCTACCATTTGAGTCCGTTAATCTACCTTCATCTAATACTTGTAATAAAGTATTGAATACATCCGGGTGTGCTTTTTCAATTTCATCAAATAATACCACTGAATATGGTTTACGTCTTACTGCTTCAGTTAACTGACCACCTTCTTCATATCCAACATATCCTGGAGGAGAACCTATTAATCTAGACACTGCAAATTTTTCCATATACTCACTCATGTCAATTCTAACCATAGAATCAATATCACCAAACATATATTCTGTTAATGCTTTAACTGTTTCTGTTTTACCAACACCAGTTGGTCCTAAAAACATAAAAGATCCACTTGGTTTACCGTGACTTGCAACTCCGGTTCTAGATCTTTTAATAACATTACACAATGCATCAACAGCTTTGTCTTGTCCAATGATCATATTTTTGATTTCTTTAGACATGTTTTTGATGCTCTTCAAATCATCTGTTCCCAGTTTATTGACAGGGATTCCGGTTTGGGTAGAAATAGTCTCAGCAATATCTGCTACTGTTATTTGTCTTTTAGTTAATTTTAGAGATTCTTCCCATGTTCTAGTTTCTTCAATTATTTTACCTTCTAATGAAATTTGATCATCTCTAAGTCTAGCTGCAAGTTCATAATCTTGATCTTCTACTGCTTTCTTCTTATTTTCTTTAATTTCTTCAGATTGTTTTTCTAAAGTTTTAATTCTAGAGGGAACTTTAACTTCCATTAAATGTGTTCTAGCACCTGCTTCATCCAATAAGTCAATAGCTTTATCTGGTAATTCGCGTTGTTTAATGTAACGATCACTCATTCTAACACATGCTTCTATAGCTTCGGGTGTATATTCTACTGAATGATACTCTTCGTAATTGTGTTTAATTCGTGATAAGATGTCGATGGTGTCATCTACAGATGGTGCATTAATAAACACTTCCTGAAATCTTCTAGTTAGTGCTCCGTCATCTTCTACATTCTCGCGATATTCATCTAAGGTTGTTGCACCGATACACTGTACTTGTCCCCTCGCTAATGCAGGCTTAAGAATATTAGAGGCATCTAATGCACCACTAACTCCACCTGCACCTACAATAGTGTGCAACTCATCAATGAATACTATTACGTTATCGTTGTTTTTAAGTTCTTCAACGATGTTTTTCATTCTTTCTTCAAATTCACCTCTATATTTAGTTCCAGCAACTATTGTTGTCATATTGATAGAAATTAGTCTTTTATTTACTAATACTCTAGCGACTTTCTTATCTATAATACGTTGAGCAATAGCTTCAACTATTGCAGTTTTACCGACACCTGGGTCACCTAATATAATAGGATTATTTTTCTTTCTACGAGCAAGAATTTGACAAATTCTATAAATTTCTTTATCTCTGCCTATAATAGGATCTAATTTACCTTCTGATGCGGCAAGCGTTAGATCTTCACCAAATTCATCTAAAAATGGAGTAGCCTTCTTCTTAGAATTACCCTTTTTATTTTTCTCGTTTTCGTATCCGTCTGCTAATGACATATTCTCTTATTGATTATTTATATTTATATGTATACTTCTCATTTAGTTTACAATATTGTCCGCCGCATATGCACCTGGTAAAAGATCTGGTTTACATCTCGCTTTAAAGCCCAAAGATTCTACGTATCCAACTGCTGCTTTAACCAATTTATTTGATTTTTTAGACGGGTCGGTATTATAATCTAAATCAATAGTAGAAACTTCTATGCCATATTCTCTCAAATATAGTGCAACTTCACATGATTTTTCAGTTTCCTTCCATAATCTAGTCCACATATCACGTATAACAGGAACCTCTTCTTTCTTATATATCACATGACAACCTGTTGAAGCTATATGAAATACTATTGTTGTTGCATATACTGTTTTAAGTGCTTTATTTTGACTATCACACCCTAAGTATATTTGCATATCTAGTCCTTTATTTCTTTCTACTATTTGATTAACGTATGGTGCTAATTCAAAATCAGGGGGACCTGTTAGTTTTTTAAATTTCATTGATGGTTTATTAGAAATTAATACTTTTATTATTTATCTCCTTGAGGATTACACATAAAAAAACCCTCGTTAGAGGGCTTTCACATTTAATATTTTATTATTTTAATTAGATGCTAATGAAACCTCAGTAATCACGTTAATTGGTTTGTTGTTCAAATATTTTACAGTTATAGTTTTATTTTCTACAATAGTAGTATATGATATTTTTTTACCATTGTTATATGTAACAGTTGATATAACGTTTTCGTTTTCATCATATAAATTCCAAACGCCATGAACTTTATTATTTAAATAAGTTCCTGATTTTATCAATTTGTTATCCTGAAATTCTTCATATTTAATTTCAGCCATATCCATTGAATTTACGTCAACTAATGTAAATTTTTTGTTGTCAATAGAAATCACCGGATTTTCTAGACTTAAAACTGCTTGTGCGGATACACTAGTTGTAAATATTATTGCTAATATTGTTAATAGTTTTCTCATAATATACCTCATGTATTTAATTTATAACGTAAGTGCTATATACTATATATCAACAATTTGGTAATATTTTGATAACATTAAATTAACATTGGAGCACTATTAGAAATAAGAGGACAATATGTAGGCTAATTTATAACCAATAAAAGCACCGAGAGCTGTTGGAACTGGGAATACTATAAATTTACCCAGACTCGTTACATATTTAGGTCTATTAACTACTCTACCTAAAAAGAAATAATAAATCATATAGCCTAAAAGAACTAATATGTCTACTCGTTCTGCAATAAAGACAACTAGGATAGCACCTAATAATCCAAAAAGGAAATTATCAAATACTGCTGAGGTCAATTCTTTAGATGGTGTTTCTCTATACTCTTTTTGTATTTTCTTAAGACTCATAACTATTCTTGTCTAATATGATACCCTGCCCATCCTGTTGCAATATACTTTACTTCATTCGGTGCCGGTATACCGTGATGTGGATGTGTCCAACCAGCTGGCCATATAATAGTTAAACCTTTTTTAGGTTTAACTTTAATACCTTGTAAAATAAATTCTGTTTCTCCACCTTCATTTATATCATTTAGATATGTAGTAAAAGCTAATTTTCTTTGAATCTTACCTTTTCTGGGCCCACCATCTTCAATGTGTGTTGGATTATATGCATCTCCAGGGTCATATCTTTGAATATTAAATGGTGGAAAGAAACTCCAAGGCACAGTCATAATATTAGACCATTCATATTCTTTTTTATATGATTCAAATGCGCCTTTAATAGCATTCATATAATTTTCTAGAATATCTGAATCTAACTTAGATTCTGGTAATCTATGATAACCCCTTAGTTTATCATATTGCGTTAGTTTCTTAACATCTTCAAAATTCTCGACAATCATGTCACATAATTTCTCATCTATTTGATATGCCATTATGAATGATGGTGAAGTGTGTGGTATTTCTGGTAAAATCATAGTTTTAAATTAAGAATGTTTTATAGTTATCTAAATCTTTTTGTGTATCAATGCCTTTATATAATCCTTCTGTAATAGCATAACTAAAACTTATTTTATTATCTAGCCATCTTAGTTGTTCTAAACTCTCTGCTATTTCATTTTCTGTTTTGTCCATAGTAGAAATTGACTTTATAATATTTCTACTAAAACCATAAATCCCTATATGTCTCCTAAAAAACACTTGTGAACCATATAATGGACTTCTTGTAAACATTTTTATTTTATCTGAATCTATATAAGCTTTAACCGTATTTCTATCAGTTCTTTGTGATGCGTCTAAAGGACCAATTAGCGTTGCGATAGCAAACTTATCTTTTTGTAGACAATTTATAATATGATCTATATCATTGGAATTGATCATTGGCTCATCACCTTGTACGTTTATAACATATTCGTATTCATCTTTGAAATGTTCATACGCTTCGATTATTCTATCAGTCCCAGTTTGATGTTGATCACTAGTCATTATTACGTCTCCACCAAATGATAAAACTTTATCATATATTTTTTGATTATCGGTAGCTACTACTACTTTGTCGACTTTAGATTTCTT
>Ga0213868_10001895_pt1 | contig 20177 bp, 12 predicted proteins | sample PICome_9_FD_160087 | JGI IMG/M metagenome (GOLD analysis project Ga0213868, IMG submission 160087) | Coastal seawater microbial communities near Pivers Island, North Carolina, United States - PICO127 | ecosystem: Environmental > Aquatic > Marine > Coastal | place: USA: North Carolina...
TGATGCAACAAGCCCTGAAACCTCCACCGCTACTAGCCGCATAGAGTCTATCATGGATCGCAAGGTACCGTTCATTCTAACATGAATCCTTCCAGCATCCTCCTGCGATGGGCAGCCCTCTGTTGCGTCCTGCTAACGCCGCCCTCCATGGGCGCCGCAGAACAACCCAATCTGGTCTTCATCATCGCCGATGACCTGGGCTGGGCAGATGTCGAGTTCCATGGCGGCAACACGCCCACACCCAATCTCAATCGATTGCTCGCTGAAGGTGTGGAATTGAAACAACACTATGTCGCTCCCGTTTGCAGCCCGACCCGGGCTGGCTTTCTAACAGGGCGCTATTGGAGTCGCTTTGGGATCACCACACCGATCAACAACTGCGGTCTGCCCTTCGAAACCGTCACCGTGGCGAAAGCGCTAAGCGATGCTGGCTATGCCACCGCCTTGATCGGCAAATGGCATCTCGGCTCCAAGCCCGAATGGGGTCCCAATCACTTTGGTTTCGACCATAGCTACGGATCGCTCGCAGGTGGCGTGGCTCCCTACAATCATCACTATAAAAAAGGCCCGTATTCTTCCACCTGGCATCGCAATCAAAAACTGTTCACAGAGAAAGGGCACGTCACCGATCTTCTCACCGACGAGGCTGTGCAATGGATCAAGAATCAGACCACCCCAACCGCCACCAGGCCCTTCTTTCTCTACCTTCCATACACCGCCGTCCACTTACCCATTCGCGAACCAGAGGAATGGATGAATCAAGTCCCGACCGAAATCAAAGGCGAGGTCCCGCGCCAGTATGCCGCCTGCATCATGCACTTCGACGCTGCAGTCGGCCGGATCGTCGAGGCCATCGACCAAGCCGGACAAAGAGATAACACCCTCATCGTCTTCACCAGTGACAATGGCGGCTCCACCGCCGAGAACAACGACACCAAGTATCCGGACGACCAGTGCTCTAACGGAAAACTCACTGGCAACAACCTCCCCTTGCGAGGCAAGAAAGGAACGCTCTACGAAGGCGGCATCCGCGTTCCCACCATCGCCCGATGGCCAGGAAACTTAACGCCTGGAACCACATTCGATTTCCCCGCCTGTGTGGTCGACTGGATGCCCACCTTCTGTGCCCTAGCAAATGCCAAGACAGATGCAGACACGCTGAAATGGGACGGCCTCAATCTCTGGCCTAGCCTAACGGGCGCAGCACCACCCGCCAAACGATCTTTCCACATCGCCGGCACCAGAAATAGCTGGGCACTCCGTAGCGCCGACTGGAAATTGATCTTAACGCAACCCAAGAGGGGCGACTCAAAGATCGAACTCTTTAACCTTGGCACCGACCCAAACGAAACGACCAATCTCGCCGAAGCCAAGCCCAAAATCGTCGACGAACTGAGGGCGACAATGGAACAACAACGGCAACGCGATCTCACCTCCCGCGGTGGTCTGTAGACATACCAGGGCGTTTTCTAACACAAACACACGACTTACTGGCCACCGAGAAACAGATTCGGAAGAGTTATCCCTGTTATGTACTAGCATCTCAATCAACCGGGCTCCGAGGTGAAACTCGTCTGAGGAAGAGACGGTGATCCCAGCGTTTGCCTCACGTTCATGCGAGATCGAATGGCCACCTCACGAGCGGGCGCTCGAGGCGCTTGAGCTTACCTTGCCAGATTTCCGCTTCTCACCGCTGCTGCCCAATGCCATTGTCCGGGCATGCGCTGCATTCCTCACATCATACTCTTCGGGTGGGTCTCCACCATTGGCACCGCGCAGGACAATAAACTGGCACCGTTTGTCGACTATCCGAAACAAACCGGCGCCTATTTGCAGCGTATACAAGAAGGCGAGCAATCGCACGCCTTCAATGCCGATGCCTCACGGGACATTGCCAAATGGCAGCGAGATGCGCGCCGAGCGCTCAAGGATCTCACCGGATTGAACCGAATGCATCGGGACCTCGGTCAATTTGAACCTACGATCGCGACGGGTGATCCAGTGACCGTGGACGATGCCTTTTCACGAACCCATGGCACCATCGAAACCGAACCGGGCATCACGATCCCATTCTATTTGTTAGTCCCCAAAGGCACCAGTCTAACGGAGAAACGACCGCTTATGCTTTGCCCACACGGTCATGATACCAAAGGCTTTCACTCCTACGCCGGCGCCTATCTCAATGAGGATCACGCCAAAGAAATCGCGAGCCGAGAAGGCAACATTGCCGAACAAGCGGCCCGACGCGGCTTCGTCGCGATTGCTCCGGCCACGCGTGGGCTTGCCTCCGAAGTGATCGTCCCCGATCCCAAAGGGCGTCATGGCAAACGACCTTGCCGCGCTCAGCTCATGCACTGCCTTGTCGCTGGCCGAACGCCGCTCGGCGAACGCCTTTGGGACATGCAACGTCTCCTCGACTGGGCTTGCAAACTGCCCCAAGTAGACTCACAGAAGATCCTGATGACGGGAAATTCCGGAGGCGGCGTGCTCACGGCTTACACCGCCGCCATCGACACGCGGATCACGGTCGCCATCCCAAGTTGTTCGTTCACCTCACTTACCAGCCGCGAAGGCTTTCTGTTTCATTGTGATTGTTGCCTGGTGCCCGGGTTGCGAGACTGGGGAGACTGGAAAGAAATTGGGGGCCTCGTGGCACCCCGTCATCTGTTGATCGTCCATGGACGGAAAGACGGATTGCATCATCGCGCCACCGTTGAACGCACGGCCCAATCGGTAGCCACCATTTACAAGCAGGCTGGCGCCCCTCAGCGGATGCGATTGCAATGGGGGGAAGAAGGCCATCGTTTCTATCCCCAATTCATGTGGCCCTTTGCCGAACAAGCCTTTTCTCTTCAGAAGTAGTTTCAAATCGGAGAACTCACGATTCCTAACCACCCGTCCACTAGCAGTCATGAAATCTTTAAGACTAGTTCTTCTACTCATTCTCCCACTCTCATCTCTCGATATCTTTGCCCAAGCGGCGGGCGAATGGGCGAACGCATACGAACCCAAGGTGCATGACGAATTGCCCTATCGTCTCATGAGTCCCTTGGGCTTCGATCCCAACAAACGCTACCCCGTGATCGTCTCCCTCCATGGCAGTGGCGGGAAGGGCACTGACAATCATAAACAATTGAAGCAATGGAATCAACAGCTCGCCGAGGAGCAGATTCGCAAAGACTACCCTTGTTATGTCCTAGCACCTCAATCAACCGGACTCTGGGGTGAAGCTCATCTGAGAAAGATCCAGGCGATTATCGCCGAGCTCGCAGCGGCCGACAGAGACCGCATCTACATGATGGGCCATTCCATGGGAGGTCATGGAGCTAACATCCTCATACAAATCGCTCCGAAATACTTTGCAGCCATCGCGCCATCCGCCGGAACAGGATTGAAGCGGACGGAAGAGTTCATCGATCCTTCCAAGATGAAAGACGTTCCCATCTGGGCGTTTCATGGCGATCAGGACAAGGTCTGCCCGTATGATCGCAATCTCGACCTTTTCCAGAATCTAAAAGAGTTGGGTGGCAACATAAAGCTCACCACCTTCAAAGGCGACGAACACGGCATCGCTGGAAAAATAATTCCTGGCGCGGAAAACGGCAGCACACGCATGAGTGGAGAACGCTGTGATCCCGAACCCGATTTCTTAAAATGGCTGTTCGCGCAGCGCTTGCCCAGCAATCAGGCAGCGTCTGGGGAGAAGGAGGAGGAGAAGACGGACGTCCCCAGCACGTTTCAGACATTCAATCATAACGAGGTCGAGAGACGCTACTTGATTCACCTTCCCAAGGATCTTCCTGACAAGGCTCCCTTGGTATTCCTACTCCACGGCTATCGTGGTGATGCGCGCGGTTACATGGAACTGGGCATGAATCGTGTGGCCGACGCTAACGGATTCGCTGTCTGTTATCCTCAGGGTGAGAAAGATAGCAAGGGTATCCCGCACTGGAATGCCCGTTTCAAGATTAGCAAGGTCGACGACATCGGTTTCCTCTCAGCGCTCGCGGTCCATTTGCAGACCGAGCACAAGCTCGACCCTGACAAGACCTTCACTTGTGGCATCTCCAACGGCGGCTTCATGAGCTACACCTTGGTGGCGGAGAAACCAGACGTGTTCAAAGCCACGGCGTCCATCATCGGCACCATGAGCGGCTACACTTGGAAACACCGCGATCAGATCAAGCCCGTATCCATCCTGCAAATCTCAGGCCTCGACGATAAGATTATTCCCTACGACGGGAGCATGTCGCCCAAGGGCGGCTGGGGAGGCGCGCCGAACCAAGACGTCATCATGGATTTCTGGAAATCCCTCAATCAAACCAAGACCGAAGACATCGTGAAGATCTCAGACAAGACGACGGCGCACTACTACAAAGACGGCGTGAACGGGAACCAAGTCTGGCATTACAAGATCAAACGATTCGGGCACCGTTTCCCGCACAAAGGGAACGGCACGGGGATCAGTTCGGCTGAAGAAATCTGGAGGTTCTTCGGAGCAGTGAGCCGTAAATCAGAAGAAAGAAAGGTCCCAAAGACGGACTAATGGATGTCGCTACAGCACTCGAAGCGATCTGCTTCCAGGTGATTGCAAAGTGCGAGTCTGCGAATAGATGGAGTCCTTGAGCCGACGACAACATTGCTTGCCTCACAAAGTCCATCCCTTCCGGTATTCTCTTTGCACGAACTGATTGGCAGATTCGTTGTTGGTGACGCGCATGTTAGGGCCGTCCCAAAGTAAGGGGCCTTCGGCGCGAATGGCGAGATTCCCGAGCAGCACGACTTCGGTCATCGGACCGGAATAGTTAAAGTTGGAGCACGCGGGCTCCCCGCCTTTGCAGGCGTCTATCCAGTTCTGCTCATGACCGTCTTTGACGCGCGGAATGGTCTTGGCGGGCCTTTCAAAATCCTCCATGCGTGACAACGGGATCAAGATCGGTTTGCCGCCGTGGGACTTGTGCATGATCTTGCCCTTGTCCCCAACATAGAGACAGCCATCGACCAGCCATTCGTCTTCTGGCCCGAGTTCCGCAGGGCGCGGAGGCTTGAGGCCTCCGTCATACCAGTGCATGCGTACCGGAGGCAGGTCCTCACGCGCGGGAAACTGGTAAGTGATGATGGAAGCGAATGGCGCCGTTTCTGAATTAATGTGAGAGCTGCTGGCTTCAACGCTCTCCGGGTGACCTAACTTCAGCGCCCAGTAGGGATGGTCGATGATGTGGCAGCCCATGTCTCCCAAAGCGCCGGTGCCGAAGTCCCACCAGCCGCGCCAGTTAAACGGCACATAGCTCGGATGATAGTCCCGGTGGGGCGCCGGCCCCAACCAAAGATCCCAATCCAAAGTATCAGGAACGGGCGGCTTGTCCCCTGGCCGCGTGGCAACACCCTGTGGCCAATACATCTTGCCTTCAAAACGTGTCCCGCGAAGGGGTCGATCGCTCCAGCAGTGCACCTCGCGCACCTCACCGATCACCCCAGCGCGGATCCACTCCACCGTCTGGCGCGCGCCTTCGGAAGAGTGGCCCTGGTTTCCCATCTGTGTGGCAACTCCGTATTTGCGTGCGGCTTCTGTCAATTGCCTTGCCTCCCAGATGGTATGAGTCAGAGGCTTTTCGGTGTAGACATGCTTGCCCCGCCGCATGGCCTCCATGGTCGCGACGGCGTGCGTGTGGTCGGGCGTTGCCACAATCACCGCATCGATCTCATCGCCCATCTTGTCTAACATCACGCGATAATCCTTGAACCTCTTTGCCTTGGGAAACTGCTTGAAGCTCTCGGCACCGCGGTCCCAATCGACATCGCACAGCGCCACAATGTTCTCTCCTGCGCTTCTTCCGATGACGGGAGCCCCTCTGCCCCCGATGCCGATGCCCGCGATATTCAGCTTGTTGTTAGGCGACGGCGCACGAAGCCCCGAGGTGATGAAGCCGGTGAAGGCTCCAGCCGATGCAGTGCGCTTGATAAAATCCCGGCGGTTGATCTGCCTCTGCTGATGCGGTGAATGATTCATGGAGTGTATATATTTACCGCCTTCCGATGTTCCTGTCAGCAATGTTCGTGCGCAGTGTCAGTAAATAATGACCGAGCTTTTCACCGAAGGCCGCGTAGCCTATGGGTTCGATCATGTTCTTTCAATTTTCCGACAGGCACCGCAAGACGCCGACCAGGGCGTTCGCTCTCACCCTACTCCTGGCGCTGGCCTGGCTGCCCGCAACAAGCCAGGCTCTAAACATTGCCCAAGGATGGCGCTTCACCACGGGCGACAACGCTGCTTGGGCGCAGCCCGAGTTCGATGATTCGACTTGGAAGCCGATCGAGATCGGCAGGCCTTGGGAGAAGGCGGGCCACAAGGACTACGACGGCTACGGGTGGTATCGGCTGCGGGTGAACGTGCCGAAAGCGGAAAGTGAGAGTGCCTACTTCAAGCAATATCAGAGACTGACGTTGTTGCTAGGAGCGGTGGACGATGTGGATGTGACGTATTTCAACGGTGTGGAAGTGGGGCGGACCGGCTCGGTAATGGATGATACCAAGGGACACTACAAAACGAACCGGTGCTACGACGTACCCGCCAAACACATTCGGTGGGATGCCGAGAATGTGATCGCCGTGCGCGTGTTTGACAGCGACGGCGACGGAGGAATGCACAAGGGGATACCGACGCTGTTGCCACCGGTGTGGAACGATTTCGTGACGGTCGACATCGACCATGGCCACGCCAACGGGATCTACCCGTCAGGTGCGCCGATGGAATTGTCAGTCACAATACAAAACACGGCGTTTGAGACGATTAAAGGCACAGTGCGGTTCCAAGTCGGGAGCGACACCTGGCTGGCCGACCAACGTGAAACCTTCTCCGATATCTCCAAACCCGTACAGCTCTCAGCCGGGAAGTCGCACATCGAGACTCTGACATTCGAGCCCCCGGCAGCCGGCTTCTACCAGGTCACCTGCACGTTCACACGCGACGGCGACAAGACACCCATCTCGCAATCGAGGATGCGCGGGTATGCACCGGAGAAGATGGATCGCCCTACCGACGCCCCCAAAGATCTGCGCGCGTTCTGGGACAAGACGATCGCGGAGCTCGCCACCGTCACGCCCCAATACAAAGTCGAGCCAAGCCCGAAGTGGAATACGGCACAGACCGATTGCTACCTCGTGGAAATGCGCAGCCTTGGCGATGTCCGGATTCGCGGGTGGTTCGAGGTGCCGAAATCTGCCGGGCCACATCCAGTGCTGTCGAGAGTGCCGGGCTACACACAGGGGATGAGGCCTACGCAGTCGATCCCCGACATGGCCGTGCTATCGCTCAACATCCGAGGCCACGGCAACAGCACCGACGACGAGCCCGCCTATGAATGGTGGGGGCCGGGCGATTATCTCCTACGTGGGTTGGACGATCCTCAGAAGTTCTTCTATCGCGGGGCCATCATGGACTGTCTGCGCTGAGTCGATTTCGTGGCGTCGCGACCCAAGGTGGATACCAAGAGCATCGGCATCACGGGAGGCAGCCAAGGCGGGATGCTCTCATTCGCCGCCGCAGCGCTCGACAAGCGCATCGCGCTGAGTGCGCCGGATATCCCCTTCATCCCCGACTCCATGAAAGCGTTCAAGATGACATCCTGGCCGGGGATGGTCGTCCGGCACTGGCTGGGCAGAGATCCCAAGAACACGTGGGAACTGGCAGGTGGGACCTTCAGTTATGTCGATCCAAAGAACCTCGCCGGATGGATCGAGTGTCCTCTCCTGATGGGCGTCGGCTTGCAAGACAACGCGGCTCCTGCGCCAACCGCCTTCGCCGCCTAAAACCAGCTCCGCGGCCCGAAAGAATACCGCGTCTACGCCGAAGCGGGCCACAGCACACCGCCCGAGCATGGAGAGGCAAAGATGACCTGGATACGTGAACGGTTTGCCATGGCCAAATGACCCTGCCACTCACGAACTCGAGGCTTGGTAAGATTGAACTAGCGGACCGGTTCCAAACGGATGGTACGAAGGTCAATCAATTCTCCTTCAAGTTCACCCGCGGAACGCATGAGGATGCGGTTGGAGCCTTTGTTTAGATCTAACACACCAGCGTCCTTCTCGACGAACTTGTCGAAGCCACCCGTGCTAACAACCTCACCCTCCAGCGAACCGGCATCGGACTCTAGCCGCCAGATGTTTCCAGAGTTCGTGTCGTCCATAGCATAGTGAAGGTCTACGTGGTAACGGCCGGCTGCAGGGACGTCGATCAACCATAGGGCGGCATCACTCTCGTTGGTCCAAGGGCCAAGAATGTCGAGGTCCTGGTGATAGCGCAATCGTTCGGCGAAGAGTTTGGCGGATTTGGCAGAGAGAATGAACTCACCTTTCTCGTTAGGGTGAATGGGCGCTAATGTTGGTGCTGCGGCCTTGCCCGCTAGTTCCGAAGCCGTCCAGGGGAACTTGCGATCCGCAGAGGCTTGGCGCTCAGCGACCATGAACTCAGGGGCTATCGGATCGGCTGTGTTTCCCCAGGCGCGCCGGATATACGTCAGGATGGCGGCCAGATCTTCATCGTTAACTACCCCTGAGCTTCCGATCCCTGGCATGTGTAGATTCCATTCCTCGCCATTCACTTCAATGGGGCCAACCAAGCCGCGCAGAACAACCTGGGCGAGGCGTTGGGAAGAACCGGTAACCCATTCGCTTCCCGCCAGGCGCGGGGCCACGCCTGGCGTACCCAGGCCGTGCGTTTGGTGGCAGGACGCGCACAACACGGTGTACTTCTCGGCACCGAGCTTGGCACGTTCAATCTCGTCCTCAGCGAGTGATTCGTAATTCACGGCTGGCGCGATTGGCGTGCCTTCGGTGTTGCCAATCTCAATGAGCTTAGTCAGGTCGCGGATGAAGGCTTCGCGCACGTCATCGGGTACGGAGGCAATGGGCTGCATGGCCACTTCGAGACAAGCCGCCTCACGGCCAGCGAGACCTGTTAGAGCAGCCGTTCGCCCAAGAGCATCGGTTTGTTTGGCGAGCAGTTTTAGCAAGAGCTGATAGTGACTCGGCTCTGACGCGGCCGCACTCAGGGTGACCAGGACTTGTTGAATGACGATGGGATTTGATTCACTCCGTAGAAGCGCAATCTCTTCTGCCACGCTTTCATGCCCCATCTTGTCCATCAGCCGTAGTGCAGTTGCACGAACGCCAGGGTGCTCGTGGCGAACCGCCTGGGTGAGGCTTGGCCAGTCGAGGGCGTCCAGCCCTTCAAGAGTCCACAAAGCATGCAGGCAGCCAAGGTGAGATTCGCCCTTGCGAATGAGAGCCTTGAGCGCAGGCACCGATTCGGTGCGTCCCTCGTCGACGAGCAGGCGCTGGGCGGTATCTCGCCGCCAGCCGTTGGGGTGGGCCAACACGCTAACAAGTCCCTCAGAAGCCAATTCCGACAACCTGGGCGATTCGTAGGAAATAGGTTTCTCGGTCGACACGATGCGCCAGATACGGCCCATGTCGTTTCCTGTTAGGAGATTGCGTGCTTTCACCTGATCGCTGATCCAGGGAACGAGGAAGATGACGTGTTCGATCATGCCCTTGTACATGTCTGCGATGTAGAGAGCTCCGCCGGGTCCGGTGCGGGCATTGATAGGGCGGAAACGTTCGTCGGTAGAAGCGAGGAGTTCCTGACCTGCCGCATAGAAACGTTTCGTCTTTGGGGTAAGCCCTTCTTCCAAGACAAGTCGTCCAATGAGATGGCCACCGGCTTCGGGGACAAACAGATTTCCCTGGGCTTCTGCGGGAAACTGATCGCCCCGATAGACGCACGTGCCAGAGGCGATGGTGTAAGTGCGTAGCGTACCATCGTCACGCAGCTCGAGGCCACCCAGTGTGATCTGCGGCGTAGGCCGGATGGGAAAGACTTCCTGAGCCGGGCCGGAGATCACGGCGCCGACGCCGAGCCTTCCACGGCCTCCCGCCTGGTCTGCGAGTTTTAGAAGGCCTGGGTGACGACGGGCGTATTCTTCAGGCAGGAAATCCATCATCGCAGCCGTGCTCTCGCGACAGGTGTAAAACCGCCCAAGATCATCAAAGCTCACGCCGAACTGGCCGCGGTGAATCGCGTCTTCTTCGATCAGTTTCCCATTCTTGAAACGATGACGCTTTCCCCAATCAGCGTTGTGCAACCAGTTGTCGATGCCACGCCTGAGGCCGTTGGCCGTGTGTTGAGGATTCCCGGCCACGCCATAGCTCCCTACTTTGCGACGGCGATCACAGACAAGATCGCCGTCTTGATCCTGACAGTACCAAAGATGAGGAGGTTCTGCCAGAAGCACCCCACCTTCGACAAAGGCAAAGCTGCGTGGCATGACGAGACCATCGAGGTAGGTGGTGCTTTTGTCAGCGCGACCGTCGGCATCGGTGTCCTCCAACACGACCATGCGGCAAATCGGATCGGCTTCGCCATTTCCAGCAAGATCGCGCATGTAGCCACGATACTCCAGCACCCAAATCCGCCCATCGGCATCAAACTCAAAGAACACAGGGTCGGCGATCATGGGGTCCGCGGCGACAAGTTCGACCCGGTAGCCAGGTGCCACTTTGAAAGTCTTCAGTTGCTCCTCGGGCGAAAGAGGTGGCGCCGGTGGAATGTCCATATTCTCAAAGATCTTCTCACCACGTTTCCAATCGGCCCAGCCATGCAAGGCTGACGGCGGGCGAATGGCTGGGCGCTCTTCGGGCACACTTCCCGTCTTTGCAGACTCGATGGTGGGCGTCTCTGGTGTCTGGCCCGAGAGACGGTTGAGGACGTTGCGGGTGATGCGATCGACATGATTGTCAGGGTCCTGTCCACCGCAGTCAAATTGAATTCGGAAACCGTCCTCGTCCACACGCGCAATCTGAAAGCCCATGACATCGGAGAAACTCTCGTCCAAATTGTCGTAGATCATGGTTAGGGAATCTTCCATGCCGGAAATGCGAACGGTGGCGCGGGCGTAGTTCCCGGCCTGCTGCGACGTGGCTCTCACCCACTCAGTACGGCTTCCTCCGGTGGCAATGAAGGGTTCGTTGCCTAACTGATCCAAGTTGCGCCCAATGGACCAGGCATAGCGCTGCGACTCGTCAGCAGCGAAGTGGCGCAGAAGGGCAAACACTTCGTAAGTTCCCGCTGGCAATCCTTTCACCCGCACCCCGGCTTGCTCGCGCGGCACGCCGCTGCTGTAGAGCATGTCATTCATGAGGGCGTTGTTGCCCGCCCCGGCTGGCGCACTGGCATTGACATAGCCGTTCTGTGGAACCATGCCCCAATTGGTGATCGGCGCGTCTGCTTCCGCCGCCCCAAACTCGATGATGACCTGGTGCGGAAGGGGTTGGCCGTGCTCATCGCGCACTCGTCCAGTGTAGTGACTGTGAAGGACATTCCAGGTTCCGCCTTCGAAGACTCCAGTGGCATGCCCTGGTCCGAGTGCGCCAGAGGCATTGGCAAGGGTATTCGCACCGCTACTAGCATTCGCAGCACCAAGGCCATGCGCCCAATCGGTGGTCGCCGCGGTGAACACCGTGCCGCCACCAGGCACGGTGTAGATGCCCATGGTACCGTGTTCGTGTTCGTTCTTCTTCCATAGTTCGTGTGCGGGCTCGTACCATCCGAGATCGCCTTCCCCCCAACGAGCCGGTGCCGTTGCTAGGATGGTGAAGTTCTTTGGCGTGCCATCGTTGCCGGTAGGAACAGGCCGTCCATCGACCATGGTGAACTCACAACCGTCACATTCGTAACCGACGATGGTACTCGCCCCGCCAAACGGCATCCCTTCTAACAATCTGGTGCCCTCAAAGACCCAATGATTGGGGCGATGCACTTGATAGGCTCCTGAACCGTTCGGAATACCATCACGAAAGCGATGGAATCCGCCGCGCAGAAAGCCAACGCCAGTGAGTTGGTTCTCTGGACGTTTCACCAAGTGATGACTCCAAAGCGTACTGAGCAACGGATGTCCATCAGCTCTGTAGAGTGGGTCCTGCGTGTATGCTTCTTTCCAACACACCAAGTCGTTGCCATCATCCTCGCTGCGGACTTGCCAGCAACAGGTGTTGCCGCTGAAGAAAGCCACGTTCCCACCCTTAGCGATGTAGGCCTCAAGATGATCGCGCATGGGCGCTGACCAGTACTCATCATGGCCGACGCTGAGGACGAGTTGGTAGTGCTCGAGGATCTCTGGGTGAAACTCAAGGTCACTATTGATCGCATAGTCGAGCTCGTAGCCGTTGCCTTCCGCCCACTGGATGAAAGGAAGGTCCCAATTGCGATCGAGCCCAGTGAACGGACGCTGGAAGCTCACTCGACGGCCAAGCTCGTCACCTGGTTCATGGATCTTGTCCCAATGCGCGGGTCCCCAGTAGGTGTAGAGGCTGAATCCGCCCCAGCCATTGTAGGCATTGTATGTGTTCGTCGCGAGTTGCAGGAGGATCTTCGTATCACGGCCAGGCTGCGAAGACCTCACGACAAAGAACATGCGATTGCTCAGCGTCTCGCCCGAACGCGCACGGGCTTCATAGCATCCGCTTGTCCACGTCGACGGAATCTTTACGGAGAATGCGGAAGGCCAGTCGCAGCCGTGGGAACTGGCATTCTTGGGAACCGGGTGATTTCTAACAGAAATGTCGCCCTTGCGCCAGACCACCTTGCTTTCGACTCCAAGTCTTGCGATCTCAACATCGACCTTGGTTAAGCTCGATGAGAGATGGAACGTGACTTCCTCCTCTGGGGCGTAGCTTCGCTTGGCCGGGTAGCCGTGAATAGAGGACTCTTCAGCAAGCGCCGCCGACGTGAGGAAATGAAGCGCAATCAGGACTCTGAAGAAGGCGTTGTTTCGCGTAGGCATTGATTCAAGGGGACAAGGTCTCTGGAGAGCTTACCCCACGCCAACGCCGCTCGGCCATCCAGAAACACCTCTCACTCCTCCTTCACTCTTTCGCCGTGAACTCTAGGATACGGATGAAGGAGCGGCCGCGATTGGGCATCTTGGGATCGAGGCGTTGTTTCTCTTTCCACAGATGGCCCAGGCGGGCACGTTGTTTCGTGGTCATGCCTTCCATCCGTTTATCGACATAGGGCTGGTGGTTGCTGGGATTGTAGGCTTGGGGAGTTTGTACGTGTCGATTTCAGCGAGCAGCTTCTCAAGGCCGTTGGGTGGCGTGCTGGCACCGGATCCCCAAGTCGGCGCGTCTGCAAGGACACTCGCATAGATGTCTTGAAGCTGTTTCTTGAGGCGTGCCACGAGTTCGGGATGCTGTGCGGCGATGTCTGTTCGTTGATTAGGATCGTTCGAGAGATCGTAGAGTTCGAACTTCTGAAAGCCGCCGTTGCCAGCCTTGATCGCGGTGCTCCAGGATTCTTGGAATTGGTTGAGGCTCACGAATTCTCGTCGTAGTTTCTCCGCTTCTGGGTTCTTGAAACTGCTATTGTAGAGGAGGCAGAAGAACTCTTTACGGTTGGGCATCTCTGGGTCGAGGCGCTGCTTCTCTTTCCACAGTTGGCCGAGACGGGCGCGCTGTTCGGTGGTCATGCCTTCGAGGCGCTTCTCGACATACGGCTGGTTTTTCCAGGCGTCGTAGGCTTGTGGGAGTTTGTGAGAGTCGATCCCGCTAAGAAGCTTCTCGACGTCGCTTGTGGAGCGATTCATTGACTCTATCTTCGATCCCCGGATTAGTGTATCTGCGAGGACGCTGGTGTTGATTTCGTGAGATCTCTTCTTAAAACGCTATAGCTTCCCAGTGAGAGCGACGGGACATAGCCCGTTACGATTACTTGATGTGGAGGATATACGTTCGGTCCGAAGCTGCTGATCTCGGTCCCCGAGCTGCACGAATTTGCACCACATGAACCCCTTCTCTCGTTGGTGTTCCTGTGAGCGCTCCCTTCTTGCGATCGAATGTTAGGCCCACTTGTGCTGAACCCGAGCCTTTCGCGCGGATCTCTTCTGTGAGTTGCTCTCTTTTCTCGGGGGATAGGTCTTTTCGGCCAAACACACTGCGTGTTTGGAAGGCGATGTCCCAGATCGCTGAATCGGCATCCGCCTTAAACTGTATCGAATAAGGTTTTCCAACGCGAGCGATTGGTAATTTGGCCGGACTGCTAATCTTGGGAGGCACTTCACCACGGATAAAGTCGCACGTGATCGCTCCAGAGGGCTGCATTCCCGGAACGATAGCGAAGGCCCGGATCGTCGTCGTTTCGCTGATGGAAAAGGGCTTCACATACACAGGAGAGTCTGCAGTGGGTTTGGAGTCGTCTGTCGTGTAGTGGATGGTGGCGCGGGGCGAGGCGGCAATGAGTGACACGCTAGTCTTCTTTGAAAAGATGCGGCGATTTGGGCGCGCCTCGGGTGGAGACGTGCGCGTTTGGCTCCCCTTGAGATGTACTTCGAGAAACTCGAACATTCGATCACGAAGCGAGACCTTCTTGTTGCCGGCGCGGGAATTCACCGTTTGTGTTAGATCAGGCACATGCCAATTGCCCTTCCCACGCGTCTGCTCCTCGCTGAGTTCGATCTCCACCAGAGGCACACCTGCTTGTTGAAACGACTCATGACTGATTCCCTTCTCTACCCCGAGTCCGACGTAAGTCGCTACGATGGGATCATCTGGAGTTAAACGACCCTCAGAGTGATGGAAATCCGCAATGATGACGTTGATCCTGCTACTCAAGCTGGCATGGTTCGGTGCTGCCGCATCGAAGGGCACATAGAGCCGCCCGTTGTTAGTCCCTGGGTTCCTAAGGTATTCAGTTAGTCTGACCGACCGGATGCTTCGCGTTCCTACATCGTCCACGGTAGACATGGCACTGGAACTGGCTAGCCAGCCTCCCGCAGAGAATCCCCATGCCCCAATGCGTTCGGAATCGATGGAGAATCTTTCGGCGTTTGCCCGGAGCCAGCGCACCAATTCTTTGAAGTCGCGTTGTACTTGTGGGTGAATGTTGAGTCCTTTGATATAGCCAACGTTCACCGTGACGTAGCCACGCTTGATCGCTGCCTCACACAGGCTATGAAATGCGGCTGAGTCTTTGTCGCCACCGAAGTAGCCGCCACCATGGATGACTAGCAGACACGGGAACGGGCCGTTGCCTGGAGGGCGATGGACATTGACCCTTGCTGAATAGGAAGGGTGATCGGGTTCTACGTAGGCAATGTCGCGGTCCGGTGTCAGGTAGGACAGATCGAGATGGTTCTCCAGGGCGCCTTCGGCAGGCTTGGCCATAAGATTCGTGTTCGCGACGTTTCCCTTGTGCTTTACGGGGTCGGCGGCAGAGAGCGTCGTTGATCCAAGGAGGAATGATAGTGTAATGCGAACCCAGACAGACATGCTCTATGAGGAGATGATGTCGTGAATGACGTGGCCGTCCACATCAGTCAGCCGGAAATCGCGTCCGGAGTAACGATAGGTTAGTTTCTCATGATCCAGACCCATGAGATGAAGGATGGTGGCATGCAGATCCCGAACATGAACGGGATTCTCGGCAGCGGCGCAGCCAAATTCGTCGGTCGCTCCATAGGTGAATCCTGGCTTCACGCCGCCTCCGGCCATCCAGACGGTGAAACCATAGTGATCATGGTCGCGGCCTCGGGTTCCCTCCGAGGTCGGGGCTCTGCCGAACTCGCCGCCCCAGATGACGAGGGTTTCGTCTAACATTCCCCGCTCTTTCAAGTCACGGATGAGTGCGGCGATGCCCTGGTCACATTTGTGGGCGAGTTCGCGGTGATGGTAGATGTTCTCGTGACCCGTGTCCCAGGCGATGTCGTATCCGCTGATCGAATGCGAAAGTTGAACCATGCGGACACCACGTTCCACTAACCGGCGAGCGATGAGGCACCCCTTGGCAAACTCGCTATCCCCGTAGAGATCGAGGGTGGTCTGGGATTCCTTGGTGGTGTCGAAGACATCGGGAACGGCAAACTGCATACGGAAGGCCATTTCCATGGCCTGAATGCTAGACTCCAGTTTTTGATCATGCTGCTGGCGCTCCAGATCGAACTGATTGAGTTGCGCCAAGAGATCCGCCTGTTGGCGTTGCTCGGCGCGGGGCAATTGGGGATTCTTCAGATTGCGCAAGATGGCGTCCGGCTTCATCTGCTCAATGTTCGCGTAGACACCACGATAGGCTCCCGGCAGAAAAGCGTTCCCCCAGTGGGCCGCTTTCCCTCGCGGTTGCGCACGGGGACTCATGGCGACCAGACCGGGTAGCTCTTCGTTCTCGGTTCCCAAGCCATAACATAACCAGGATCCCAGGCTCGGACGGCTCGGCTGAAGATGACCGAGATTGAACATCATCATCGCACCCGCATGCTCAGGGATATCGGTGTGCATCGAGTGGAGGAAACAGATATCATCGACACACTGAGCAGTGTGAGGAAAGATCTCGCTCACCCATTTGCCGCACTTGCCGTATTGCTTGAAGGCAAAAGGCGAGGGCAGGAGCCCGTTCTTCGTATTGCGCAGAGTCTTCTTATTGACCGCGTCAGGACGCTGTCCTGCATGTCGAGCGATGGCCGGTTTGTAGTCGAAGGTATCGACTTGTGAAGGTCCCCCGGGCATGAACAGTTGAATGACATGCTTCGCTTTGGGGGCAAAGTGAGGGGTTTTAGGTGCGAGGGGAGAGGCCACGTCAGATGCCGCTTTGGCGTTCCCTAGCATACTGGCTAGGCCGAGGCACCCGAAGCCTGCGCCTATACGATGGAGAGCTTGGCGACGAGAGAGCGGAGTGAGGGAATGATAGTGTGGTTTCATGGCGGTGTGCTAACTCCAACTAAGGTCTACTAACGGATATAGATGAACTCATTGGCACTGAGAATGGCCTGGCAATATTGCTGCCAACGGGTCAGTTCGCCTTTGGCGGTCGATTTGAGTTTCAGAAAACGATGGGCCGCCCCTATCTCTCCATCAGTAGGCAATCGGCCGTAAAGCAGAGAATAGGCCCGCATGATTTGATCATGCCTATCGGGTCCGGCATCTCGTTCCAGTCGGAGCGCGAGTGCCTTTGCGCGTTCGAGCATGAAAGGACTGTTCAGCATGAAGAGGAACTGCTGCGGCATGACGTCGGCCGTGCGCTTGGCGCTGCTGGCGCGTGGGATGGGAAAATCGAACAGGCGGAGGAACGCATCTGATGCCAGTGGGTCGTTGCGACTGACCTTGGCATACAGCGTTCGACGGTTGCTCCTCGCGATGTCGTCTACAGGGGGCCCTCCGATGGTTGTCTCGAGTTCGCCGGTGGCGGCTAACAATGAATCCCGCCATGACTCGACCTCCATTCGGCGCGGGTTCATGCGCCAAATCAAACGGTTGTCTGCATCCCTTTCGAAGGCCTCTTGATCGAAGGCGCTGCTGGCTCGGTAGGCTTCGGAAGTCATGATCAACCGGTGCATGGCCTTGATCGACCAGCCCGATTCGATGAACTTGGCCGCGAGCCAGTCCAACAGAACAGGGTGAGTGGGAGGTTCGCCTAGAACTCCGAAATTGTCCGGGGTGCGCACCAGCGCCTTGCCAAAGTGATGCAGCCACAGGCGATTGACCAGGACTCGCGCGGTCAGCGGATTGTTGGGGGAGACGACGGACTCAGCCAGACTGCGGCGCCCACTTCCTTCCGAATAACCGTCGCCGGTTTCCAGATGCGATAGGACGCGAAGGAAACGGCGAGGTGCTAGTGGGCCGCGTTTCAAAAGGTTGCCACGCAAGGCGACGTGCATGTCCTCACTGCTTCGGTCGTGCAAGGTGTGAGCGAAGGCATACTTAGGCGGTGCTTCAGATTCCAGTTTCTTTGCCTCCTTTTCCCAGGCGTCAATTTGGCTCTGTTCCTCTTGGGAAACGGGTCGGTTCTCGGTAGCGGCGTCTTCACGATGCTTGCCGATACGGCGATGCAGTTCATAAATCGGTTTAAAATAATCATGGTAGGCCTTGATCTCTTCACCTCTCGCGAGCGGTCGTTCGCCTTCGCCGGAGTTGGAGAAGATCCCGGCGATCGAATAGTAATCGACGATGGGAATGGCATCGAACTTGTGATCATGACATCGAGCGCAGGATAGTGTGAGTCCCAAGAAGCCTCGAGAAAAGGTGTCGACCCGATCGTCCAATGTCTCGGCCTTTGCTTGTGCGAGTCCTTCAGGGGCACCGCCATCGGACATGTAGCTGGGCCCCAATGCAAAGAACCCGGTCCCAATGGCGGCGTCAGAATCGATGTAGTCGCCGTAGATCTGATGCCTGACGAAATCATTGTAGGGAAGGTCCTTGTTAAACGCTCGTACGACCCAGTCGCGATACTGCCAAGCACTGGGTGTCGGTCGGTTATCTTGTGTCCATCCACCCGCGTCGCTGTAGCGGGCGACGTCTAACCAGTGCCTGCCCCAACGCTCTCCGTATTGTGGCCGGGACAGCAAGTCATTGACCAGTTCGAGCACGGTGGTTTGGTCGAACTCATCGTCGAGCCGATCACTCCAACGTTGAAGTTCAGCCGGTGTCGGTGGAAGTCCAATGAGATCGAGAAACGCACGCCTCACAAAGATCGAGGATTGAGCTTGAGGGGGTGATTTGAGACCAGCCGTCTTCAGGCCGTTCGAAATAAACTGATCAACAGAACCCTCTTGCTTTCGGATGGGTTGAAAGGCCCAGTGCTGACGCGCTTTTTCCCAGTCATACTCGTCTCCAGATAACTTCGGTTCGATTTTAGGCCACGGTGCGCCGAGTTCCACCCATTTCACGAGAGATACGATCTCGGAATCGCTGAGCTTGGGCCTGCCCTTCGGCATCTTAATCTTGCCGCGATGTTGGACATACTCAATCAGACGACTCTCGTTGGGCTTTCCCAGAATGATGGCAGGACCGGATTTCCCGCCCTTAAGAATGGCGTCACGGCTATCCAGGCGAAGATCGGCCTGATTCCACACGGCAATCCCACTGTGACATTCATAGCACCGATTTACTAACAAAGGGCGCACTTGGGATTCGAAGAAATCGAAGTGAGTGGCATCGTTAGTCTCGACCGCGGTCGCGACGACCGTTGCGCTTCCAATGAGTCCGAATACGACCGCAGCGCAGAGCACACCAGCTGCGGTGAGACGCGAAGCGATTCTAACAGGATCCATGGTAGGCTCGGGCGACGCGACCGAGATGTTCGCCTTTTAAAAGTGGTGTGTTAGTGAGGGGGATTTCTACTCCTTCTTGCCCTGTACGAGACGTTCTTGTGTTTCGATGGGTAGTCCGCTAGTGGGCAGCCAATCCGCCGCACCGTCGGGGTCCTTGCGGATGTAGGCCTCGGCTACGAGCGTCATCGCTTTCTCGCGACCTTCAGCCCTGGACAATTCGTTCGCCCACGCCGTTGCCACCGCAGGATCTTGCCAGCGAGCTTCGGTAACCATCCCGACGATAGCCTGTTCCCGGCTTTCTGAGGGTGGCATGGCCGCGACATATTGGCTGGCAGCGAGCGGGTCGGCTTCTGTCCACCCGCTTAACAATGGCCTGTGGGCAGCCTCTCCCTCGCTGCCGAGAGAACTTAGCCATTCAGCAACCTTCGTCCCATCTCGCCAGCCCATCTCCTGGGCGACGCCGTAGGCGAGGCTCCCCGCGTTCGGGTCGTTGCGTGCCAGGTCGCTGGCCCACGCGAGGGTGGCGTCAGCATTCTCGCGGACACCTCCGCGCGCGGCTTCAAAAAGCGCGTGCCCGCGCAACTTGCCGGCTCCGAGCTTGGTCGCCCACTGTGCGGCGTTCTCCGGTCCGCCCGACTGGATCACCTTGCCCATCACGATGCCCATCATTTCCTTGGCTCGCCGGTCGCCCGTTTCACCCAACGAATAGACGAAGTCGGCCGCCGTTCCTGGATCGGCGATGGCCAGCCCGTGCACGAGTGCGGCTTTCATCGCTTGTTTGTTGGCGCCGCGGTTGCCTTCGTTTTCAAGTGTGTCGTACCAATCACGTGCCGCGGCAGGATCATGGCTCGCCCAGCCGGCCAGTGTCGAGCACAGGTCTTTTTTGCCGGTGGTCTCAAGTCCTTGCAGGACAGCTTCCAGCCCCACCAGCTGTCCCCAGGCGTAGTGAAAATCTCAAAATTCTGGATCGTTGCCCTTCAGATGAGCGATCTGCTCGCGGATTTCCAGCGCGTTCTCCGCCGTCAGGCCGGCCATCAACTCAGAGAAGGCCTCTCGCCTTGCGATAGGGTCGATCGCTCGGCG
>Ga0213868_10001896_pt1 | contig 20176 bp, 15 predicted proteins | sample PICome_9_FD_160087 | JGI IMG/M metagenome (GOLD analysis project Ga0213868, IMG submission 160087) | Coastal seawater microbial communities near Pivers Island, North Carolina, United States - PICO127 | ecosystem: Environmental > Aquatic > Marine > Coastal | place: USA: North Carolina...
CATGTTCGTCAAAATCTTGATCAGCAAAAAACAACCTAACCTGTCACGTGTGCCTGATGTGGTAGCTCCTCAGGTTGATATTATTGCCGTTGATCAAAAGGACCACCAACCGCCAATTCTTAGCTATGGCACCGTGCAAAGTTATTTTGAAACAACACTCACACCACAGGTTAGTGGGCAAATTACTGAGGTGGCAGAGGAGTTTCGTGTTGGCAACATGGTGAACAAAGGTGCACTACTAGCGCGCATCGATGATACTGATTATACCGCCGTGTTAGCGCAAGAAAGTTCAAACCTAACCACCGCAAAGCGAACTTTGCTTGAGGAGGAAATCAAGGCGAAGCAAGCGGAGCAAGATTGGAGGGCCTCGGGTCGCAATCTTAATAGCGCATCTGACTTTGTCTTGCGCAAGCCTCAGCTCGATGCAGCTCGTGCCAATATCCAGTCTGCTATCGCGACTGAGGCTAAAGCTAAAGCTGATATTGAGCGCACCATGATTAGAGCTCCTTATGACGCGGTGGTGTTGGAGCGGATGGCCTCATTGGGCAATTATGCTAATCAGCAACAACCTCTGGGCAAGCTAGTGGCCACGCAACGGGTAGAGGTGAGGTTGCCGCTCACCACCGATCAGGCGGCGCTTGTCGATCTTCCAGGTTTGTATCAAAAGAACGCAACAAAGCTGATGGTCACGCTCACAAGTGCCACCAAAGCTGGTGCCGAGTGGCAAGGGCAGCTGATGCGCACTGAGCCATCCGTGGATCCACAAAACCAGGTGGCCTATGTGATCGCTGAGGTCGAAGAACCTTATCAAGCTAAACCTGAACCTCTTGTGGTAGGGACGTTTGTTAACGCCCGTATTCCAGGTCGTGTTATCCCTAACACCTATAAGATTCCCGAGGCGGCGCTGGTCAATGACGCTTATGTGTGGGTAGTCAGTAACGAGGATAAGCTCTGCCGCATCACGGCCAAACGTGTCTATGGTCATGAAGCGCATGTTTACCTGCGCCTATCCGGTAAGGAATTAGAGGAATCTGCAATAAAACCACCCTTACGCATTGTTACGCGTCCTCTTGCCACCTTTAAGCATGGTAAGGATGTGAAGCCTGCCGTTGTTTCTGAAAAACGCTAATTGGTATATGGATCCCTTGCAGAAACATCCCTTCATCAGCTGGTTTGCCTCCAACCCAGTGGTGGCAAATATCCTGATGCTGACGATTCTCGCTGCAGGGATTTATACGGCTTTTAATATTAGAAAAGAGGGTTTTCCCGCTTTTGAAGCTGAGTCTGTAACGGTCGATGTCACTATTCGTGGTGGTAATCCGGAGGATGTCGAGAGGGGGGTCACCATTAAGATTGAGGAATCCCTCGAGGATGTTGATGGTATTGATCACATTCAGTCAGTGAGTGAGGATAACCTTGCCTCTGTAACGATTGAGGCCAAGGAGAATTACCCCATTGGCAAATTATTAGATGACGTTAAAATTAAGTTAGACGCGATTCCTTCATTCCCTGAGCAGGCGGAGAAACCGGTGGTGAAGGAGAATAAACGCAGCAGTAATGTGCTCTGGGTTGAGTTGTATGGAGACGTTCCCGAGGCGGTGCGTAAGGAGGCCGCCCGTAAGGTGCGTGATGATCTTCTTCGTGAGCCTGCGATATCGAAGGTAGAGACCATTGGGGGTCGTGACTATGAAGTATCCATTGAACCCTCGGAGGAGAAGCTGCGCCTCTATCAATTGACTTTTGATGAAGTTGCTAAAGCGGTGCGTGATAATTCGTTGGATCTTGGGGGAGGAGTGGTTCGATCAAAACGTGGTGATATATCCCTGCGCTCACGCGATCAGGCATACAGCAAAAGTGACTTTGAAAATATACCAGTGCGAGCCAATGCTGATGGCACTCGGATTTATGTCAAAGATGTAGCTAAAGTTCGAGATGGTTTTGTAGACCAGCTGTTTTTGAATCGCTTTCGAGGGCAGCCTACCACTAGCTTGAAGATTACGACGGAGGGCAGAGATGATATTATCGACGCCGTTAATGAGGCAAGGCGAGTTGTTAGCGAGTATCAAGGTTTGCCTGAGGGGCTCGAGTTGACCAGTTGGCTCGATGGCTCAGTCAATATCAGAGACCGTTTGTCCCTTCTGGGGCGTAATGGTTTGATAGGCGTGCTCTTAGTATTGGTCTCACTGATGGTCTTTCTTAATTTACGTTTGGCCTTTTGGGTGGCAATTGGCATTCCGATTTCTTTGGCAGGGGCGCTTACCTTTTTCCCTCTTCCTGGTCTTGATTTGTCGATCAATGTCATATCTGCATTTGGGTTTCTCATTGTGCTCGGTGTAGTCGTTGACGACGCCATTGTCATTGGTGAGTCAATATACTCCGAAAAGGAAAAAGATGAGCACGCCGAAGAGGGGGACGGCCCGATAAGAACGACGGTGCGCGGTGTCAGTAAGGTGGTAACTCCTGCAACATTTGGCGTTATTACAACGATTGCCGCATTCCTACCGCTGACCCAAATCAGTGGAAGAATGGGCAATGTGTTTGGCCAAATTGCCACTGCGGTGATTCTCTGTCTGATTTTCTCGTTGATTGAGTCGAAACTCATACTGCCGTCTCATCTAGCACATCTTAACGTGCATAAAAAACCGGGCAATGCGCTCACTAAGGCGTGGGCATGCTTTCAGAAGGCAGTTGCGAACCGCTTAAAATGGCTGATCACCGAGGTTTATCAGCCGGCAATCAAGTTTGTCATCGTATGGCGGTATGCAACGGTGGGTGCGTTTATCGCTGTGCTCATTGTGGTGGTCGGATTGTTTCCCTCTGGTCAATTGAGGTTTGTTTTTTTCCCCAATATATACCGTGATAATGCAGCGGTGTTGTTGGAGCTCGAGCAAGGTCAATCCGTGGAATATCTCCATGCAAATGCACAGCGTATCGCGGCGATAGCGAGTGAGCTAGGGGAGAGGTATGAGGACGAATATGGCCAAAATCCTTTCGTCGAAATTCAAATCTCCTGCAAAACGAATAATATGGCAGCGGTCGCCGCAGAACTCACCAGATCGACCACACGTAAATTTCTGCCGACTGGCGATATTATCAAAGATTGGCGTGATGCTATTGGCCCAATAGCGGGAGCTCGTTCACTGTCGGTGGCGGCCAGAGCTGGCCCACCAGGCGGCGACCTCAAAGTGAATTTGGAAAGCGAAAGCCTCGAAGAACTGAAAGCGGCAGCGCTTGAGTTGAAGGAGATGCTCGCAACTTACAATGGGGTCTATGACACCCTCGATACCTTTGATTCGGGCAAGCCAGAAATTCTCTATTCGATTACAGCTGAGGGTGAGGCTGCCGGTTTTACTAAACGTGATTTGGCACTCAATGTACGTGATGCTTTTTATGGGCGTGAAGCCCAACGTGTTCAGCGCGGGCGTGATGAAGTGCGTGTGATGGTGCGCTACCCTATCGAACAAAGGGAATCACTCGAAACGCTGCGCAACATGCGTGTGCGTAAAGAAGATGGAGCAGCCGTCCCTTTTGGGATAGTTGCCGATACTCGCTATTCTGAATCGTTGGCGTCGATTAAGCGTTATGATAGTAAACGTGTTGTTACTGTGGAAGCGACGATGGATAAGGCAATCACCTCGTCAGGTGAGGTGACGGACCGCTTGGAAAAAGAATTTTTCCCGCAAATGGTGGCCAAATACCCGAGTATATCAATCACTCAGAGAGGAGAGACAGAGCAGCGCAAGAAATCACTGAGCTCGCTGGTCAAGGGCTTCTTTTTCTCTATCGTCTTCATTTATATTCTTATCGCCATTCCGCTCAAAAGCTATTCTAAGCCACTGATTATTATGTCGGTGATTCCCTTCGGTATCATCGGAGCTCTGCTCGGCCACTATCTGATGGGGCTGCCAGTTTCGATTCTCTCGGTGTTTGGTATCTTGGCCCTCTCTGGCGTGGTGGTGAATGACTCCTTGGTTCTTGTTTGCCGGGTTAACGATATGCGTGCCGAAGGTGTAAGTTTATTAGATTGTTGCTCTCAGGCAGGTGCTGATCGTTTTCGTGCCATTTTGCTGACATCTCTCACCACCTTTTTGGGGCTCGCACCCTTGCTGTTGGAAACCGAAGTGCAGGCCCAGTTTCTCAAGCCGATGGCCGCCTCCCTTGCCTTTGGAATTCTCTTCTCAACACTCATTACTCTGCTGCTGCTGCCCGTGCTGATGGTTATTGGCAAAGAGATCAAAGATAAGGTGCGAGACATCTATGGTATCCCATACGGCGATTAGAGAGCTTGGCCATCTATAAGCTGGTAGATGTTGCCAGCGAGAGAGATGATCAATAAGTTGCCGTCGTGGTCTTGGCCAAATGAGGCAATCCGGTTGATCCTTCCCTGATGTGGCTGCAGTTTTTCGGTCCAGTCCTCGAAATTGTTGGCTTTGCCATTTTCAACCTCTATTGACCAGATTCGAGGATTGCCAAAATCGGCAAAAAAGTATTTTCCTTGAAGACTCTCGATGGGACCTCGGTAAACGTAACCTCCGGTTACAGAGATGCCCTCATTGGACTTATTACCATGCCTGTAGGCATAGATGGGATCTACAGAGCCTGCGGGGGCGGTTCCACCAATATTAGTTTTTGGAGTAGGGAGCATTCCCTCTCTGAGCCGCCAGCCAAAGTTGGCTCCTTTGCCTTCGCCTGAGGGCAGGAAATTGACCTCCTCCCAGTGATTCTGTCCCACATCTGCGATGTAGAAATCTTTGGTTTTTCGATCCCACGAGCAGCGCCATGGGTTACGTAGACCATAAGCGTAGATTTCTGGTTTAGCCCCGGCTTGATTGATGAATGGATTATCCTTGGGGACCGTATAGCCTCTGGTCGAGGAGACATCAATCCGAAGGATTTTGCCAAGGTGGGTGCCTAGATCTTGACCGTGGTTATTTGGGTCGTTGCCTGAGCCGCCGTCACCTGTGGCAATATAGAGGTAGCCATCTGGCCCTAATCCTAGCCAACCGCCGTTGTGGTTTCTTGCACTTTGTTTGATGCTCAGTAAGAGCTCACGAGTGGAAGGATCACATTGTTTCATGCCGGGTCCATGTGCCGTAAAACGGCAAACCTCAGTATCCCCGGTTGTATTGGTGAAATAAACGTAAAGCTTTCCCGATTGAATGTAATCCTCACTAAAGGCCAGTCCCAGTAGCCCCTGCTCATTCATGGTGATCTTGATAAGATGGCGTATATCGAGAAAGTCTGTTTTTGTTTCAGTGTGCTTGTTGTAGATCACTATTTTGCCGTCTTGCTCTAAAACCCATAAGCGATCAGTCACCCCTTTGGGGCAAGATGCCCAGACGGGTTGGTCAAATCCTGATGCAAGCAGGCTAGTCGAGACTTTGCCATGTGCTGTGATTGGCAGCAATACGAGCAGCATTAAAAAACAAAATTTCATGACGAGGTTTTTCTAGCTGTGAGGCTATAAATGAAAAGTCTGAAAACGTATCATTTTGATAGCCGGCGCTGGCTATGATTCGAGGTAATGCTGAAGTGATTCACGCAGAGTGTGACGGGCACGAAAAAGTTGGCTTTTTATAGCAGAGACAGAGAGGCCGAGTATCTTTCCCATCTCGTCATAGGGCATGCCCTCGTAGCGCCTTAAAATAACCGCGAGGCGTTGTTTTTCAGGCAGGTCTGCAATTGCCTTGTCTACTGCCTGGCGTAGCTCTTGCTGGAGCATTCCCTGATCAGGTGAGACATTTTGATGATCTGCTGTCTGCAGATGAAAGTCATCCTCACGCTCTTCCATGGAATATTCCTTTTTACGACTTTTGCGTCGGCTTTCGTTGAAGACGAGATTGCGGGTGATGGTGTAGAGGAAAGTGGTGAATTTGGCCTTCGGTTTGTAGCGAGGAGCGCTTTTCCAAAGACGAATAAAAACTTGCTGAGCAATGTCTTCAGCATCGGAGGCATTACCCAGCATCTTCGAAACCGTGCCGATGATGGCACCTTGGTGACGCTCAATAAGCTGCTCGAATGCCGCCTCCTCACCTCCTGCAACCCTAAGCATGAGCGCAACATCGAGGTCATTTTCAGAAGGTTCAATACCACTGCTTGTATTATTGCTCTGAATGTCTGCAGGGGTTTTTGGCATAGAGGAATAGTGATCTTGGTCCAGAATCAGTCTCAGGTTTGATGGCTGACAGTTCGGATGGGTCATGATGTTGCAGAGCTAAACCATTAAACCAACGTAATCATAAGTAGTTGCATGAATTTTCATCCTCAAAGCAAAGGGATGCAAGGGGATTTTAATTGGAGCTTGTTGACCAGGCCATCTAGAATCAAAGCTTTCCATGAATGCGTTGATTTGCTACTCACAAGTGTATGGTTAAGAAGGGGCATCCGCACATGCAGCAGTCTAAGCATTCGCAGGAGCCTGCCGGAGGCAACAGCGGCTGCGGGAGTATCCTGTCTTGGTTTTTTCTGTCAGTAATCATGCTTTATATGGGGGTTCACGTTTATTTCCTGTGGCAGCCTGCGGGCAGTCCAGATGTATTCAATGCCCGAGTGATGGAGGCTAAGGTGGCAGGGGTGCAAATATTCCCAGCCATACAAGCTTATCCTATTGAGAGCATCGCAGGCAGGGTCGAGATCATCGAGGGCAAGTCGATCCAGCCACCATTACTCAAGCAGCGTCTTGCGCTTGCTATTGAGCGCAACTACCCAATCACATTTAGAGAAGAAGAAATCAATGCGTGGCTTGCTAAGCGCCTAGAAATCAAACAGCAGGGCGTGTTGGCGGAGTTTGCTGAGGTGGGCGGCGTATGGGTTCATTTTAAGAAAGATGAAATTGAACTGATTATTGAGCGCAAACTTCTCGGGAAAAACGTGCATATCACTTCTCTTTTTATGGGCTTTGAGCGAACGAGGACAGGTTACCGTATTTCAAGGCACTCATGTCATATCGGGCAGCTTAGATTGCCGGGAGGTTTTGGACATTTGCTGATGCCGGCATTTGAAAATATGGTCAATGAATTGGCTGATGAATTACAGCCATACTACGACCATGAGATTTTTGATGTGCGTGTTGAGGAAGGTAAGATTACCATTGATCCTCGCAGAGTTGAACACAGGCTATGATGATGAAGAACAGCGTCGTCGTTGAATTAGACCATGGGTCGTGCCGTGCATGGCTACTACTGATGATGAGTATTGCCATTGCTGTTATGGCCGATGTGAGGGTTCTGGCAGCGGAAGATCTGAGCTCAGATGCTGAAGGCGCTCAAGCAGTAGCAAAAAAAATACAGGTTACCAAATTTGGTAGTATTTCTGTTACTGGAGGTGAGCAACAAGTGCGCGGAAGTATTGCCTCCGTTGCTAATGAACTCAGAGAGCAGCTTAATGAATTATGCGGAGATCCTGGGCGAAAAATGAAGTTGCCTCTAATTGTTAAACTTTATGGTGCTGAGGGCGATGAGGAATTGCAACGTAGTATTTTGAGTAAGATTTCAAGCTTCCAAGAGCAGTATCAATTATTGCTGAACATTCACCTAGCGAAAGGAGTAGACCAGTATCTGCTCCGCTATCATCTGATGGAACTCCTTCTCTATGAGAGGGGTTTGGCAGACGGTCAGATCATTGAGGACGGTGATAGGGTTACGGTCAAGCCATGGTTGATTATTGGCATGTTAGAAGCCATAGATATTCGCAGCGGCGATTCTAATAGGGAAATCTATCAGGCCGATATCGACTTCTTATCTGTTCTCCCATTAGAGAAGGTTTTTGATGCTACTGAAAATCAATGGCGAGAGATGATCGGACGTGAACCTGTCGCTTTCCGGGCAATTTCTGGGGCGATCGTCAATTCACTCTTACGCCAGCCTGATGGAAAATCTGGCATGTCCAGTTACCTTGCTGAGTTTGCGACATTCAAAGGGGAGTATGAAAATTTACTGCGGCGACATTTCTCGGGAATGAACAAGTCGAGTAATAGTCTTGGTAAATGGGTGAATCTCGAATTGTTGGAGCTCGCTACAGCACGAGTCACGCAGGTGCATTCTATGCTGGAAACGGAATCTAGGTTGGATGGCTTGTTGAAGCTGCGCTATCGCGACGTTGACGGGTCTGCGCTAAGTGTAGGGATTGATAATTACGATCAGGTGCTTAAGCTAGAGCAATCAGAACGCATTGAAGCTGTCGCGGCTGCACGTGCCGAACTGGAGCGGCTTAGTTACCGATGTTTCCCTACCTACCGACCCATCTTTAATGAGTATGACATCATTTTACGTGATATCATGAAGGGTGAAAACAAGGATATCAGTTCCCGCCTCGCCAAATTGATCGATGTTCGCATGAGAATGAAGGCAGCGGCGATACGCTCACGTGACTACCTGGACTGGTATTATATAACTCAGTCTAGGGAATTGAGTGGTAATTTCACCAAATACCGTGCCTTCATAGAGGCATTAAAAAAAGAGGAGCTTCGAGTATCTCCAGATGACGCTACCAGTAATTACCTAGATCAGGTTCAAAAGATTTACGGGGCAAGTCGGTAGCACAATGTGCCTCTCACCTTCCTTCAGGATTATAGATGATGCGGTAGTCTAGGTAATATTGTCTGAGGGCAACGACCACCGCGTCAGCATACTCGCGGTAGATAGATTTTTTCTCTTCTCCATGAATCATTTTGATTCCCTTGTAATCACCAAGCTGAATGCGTTCGTGGACTTGCTTGTTATTCATTACATAAGGCTCAAGGAAAATGACCGGACATTGGTAGATGCGATTAGCAAGAAGGTTGCGTATCCATAGGCCCGGAATTTCTTTGATGGGGCGGGCTCGGTTAGCAGCATTAAGATATTGATAAGCAGGTAGCTCGGTTGCCTTGCTAAGTGATTGGGCCATATAGATGCCGAGGGCTTTTTCCTCTTCATGGCTGCGTTGAAGAATTTTCACAAGCATCTCAAAACGCTCATCGTCATGTGCTAGTTCACTGCGGGTAAGTGCTCCGTGTAAGAGGACATGGAAGTGGTTGCTCTCTGTTAATGTAGGGTTGAGCGGATCATCCCAAGCCTCGGCATTGAAATGTAAGCAGAGGACGAGATCAGGGTTGAAGGCTAGATTGACGCGGCGGGCGCGTTCGCGGATTTCGCCAGTGCGGTAGAAAAATTTATTTTGATAGAGGCTTACTGTTTCATCATCTGTCTTGCCTAGCGATAAGGCCTTAGCGAGGGCCGCTTCCCGGTAGTCATCCGGGCGTCTAGGATTGACCGGGTTATTGGAACCACGAATCATGTATACTTTTGCACCAAGATTGATCAGCTCATCCTTGATGATTTTTCCAGTGAGCAAAGTCATGTCACCTTCTTTGACGGGTGGGTTATCGCCAATCTGAAACCAACGTTCCTCGGTTTTTGCATAATCTCCACCAATGTGACCGGGGTCGATCGCGATATGGACACCCGCCAAGGGCTTGTCCTTGGTTCCCGGCGGTAGTTCGCCCACGCTATTCCAGTTTCGATCGGGTGAAGCTTCGCTGATCACACTTGCAAAATTAAGCCTGTAGGTTGCACCCGGCTTGCTCGTGTCTGTGCGAATGATGGCATGGTCTGGGTGGATGGTGATGTAACGCTTCCATGTGTTGTCTGTCGTGTAGACTTCCGTTAATAAATAATTAAAGTCGTCATAGGTGATGGTTTCCTGCCAGAGATCAAGTGTAGTCCAGTCTGGCTGCACGCCAAGGTCGGCCAAGGTTGCTTCTTCGCTGTCAGCTGGAGTGGCTATCAATGGTTCCTCTTTTTGCTGCGCTGGGCTGGTCGATTTCCGCTGCATTTCAAGCAGCGCAATATAAGCCCCCGCTGCAATGAGCAGCACGAGGAGTAGGGCGATGACGGGGTAGAGCTTTCTGCCGTGGTTGGATGCCTGCATGGTAGATATAAAAAGTTAAGATTGAGGCTTAGGGGTTGGCTGATGCCGAACAGTATGATTCACTGTGGTCGTGATTCGTATTCTTTTTTTGGGAGATATTGTCGGTGAACCAGGGCGTAAGGCCGTGATTAGCCGCTTGCCTGCGCTTAAGCGGGAGAGGGAAATCGATTTTGTCATCGCAAATGGGGAGAACTCGGCTGCTGGTAGGGGGATTACTCCCAAGATATCTATTGATTTACTGCGTTGTGGTGTTGCTGTGCTAACTTCTGGAGATCATATATGGGATCAGAAGGAAATAGTCGATTATCTTCCCACCGAACCTCGCCTTTTGCGTCCGATCAATTACCCCGAGGGAACTCCGGGTAACGGTAGTGTGATACTGGAGACTAAAAAAGGAAAGATCGGAGTCATCAATGGTCAGGGCCGCACTTTTATGAATCCACCATTGGAAAATCCTTTTATCTATATTGAAAAAGAGGCTTTGCGTCTTCGTGAGCAGGAGGGGGTTCAGGTCATTTTTGTCGATTTTCATGCAGAGACGACCAGCGAGTCGATCGCGATGGGTTACCACCTTGATGGTAAGGTGTCTGCAGTCGCAGGAACGCATACGCATGTGCAAACTGCTGATGAACGTATTTTAGAGCTGGGAACCGCCCATATTACAGATGCTGGCATGTGTGGCCCTGAGAGGTCGGTGCTTGGTCGCAGCGTTGAATCCGTCGTATGGCGTTTCAAAACGGGCATGCCGACCCGTTTTCCTGTGGCTAAAGGGCAAGTCAGACTTTGTGGTCTGATCTTAGATGTCGATGAGGAGACGGGCAAGGCGCTTGCCGTCGAACGATACAATGAGCTTCTACCATTGGGCGCTTAGGTGCTAATCCAAGTGCTTTATTCTCCGCGCTGCAGATCAATCTGCGGGATGACATAACGAATGAAGAGGAAGCACTGGTTTTTATCGATGCCTGTGCCCATCAGGATCGTTTCTTTGCCTTTATTGTTCCATACATGTGAAATCATCATCTTGTGCTCTTTAAATGAGCTCAGGGCAGGGTAAGTCGCTTGTTGCGCGGGAGCTTGATAGACTTGCGAAAATAACGATTCGGCGTCAGTCCATGCGCGTTGGAGCCGTGTTTTATAGAGATCCACATCGAGCCCTTCAGATCGCAAAGTAATCTCATTGAGGCCGCCTTGTTCATCCCAGTTGAAATAGAGATGGAACGTTAGTCCTGAAATCTTGCCTTTGCATTTGAAAATGCCATTCAGACCTGTTCTTGCAGTGTAGGTGTTGTCGATGGTTTGTTCAACCAGCGGGCTTTGACTCAGTTTCTTAGTGACCGTTTCACGGCTATTTCCAAACTCGAGCTCACCATAAACGCCTGCCTGACTTGCTGAAATCAGCAGCAGGCAGGAGAGAAAGAGATAGAAGCATTTCATAGAATTTTGCCTTTCAGACAGTCCGTCACCATTTTTGGATTCGCCTTGCCCTTGGAAGCTTTCATCACCTGGCCGGTAAGAAAGTTCAGAAGTTTTTCGTTTCCGGCTTGAATCTCGGCCACTTTATCTGGGTTGAGGGTAATGACTTCATCGATAATCGATTCAATGGCACCCGTGTCGGCAGGTTCAAAACCCATCGCCTTGGACTGCTCAGTGGGGCTGATGCTTGGATTTTTCCACAGTTCGGCGAACACGTCCCTTGCTTGATTGTTGGAAACAGTGCCCGCATCAACCAGTTTGGCGAGTTCAAGGATGTGTCCCGCGGGTAGGGGGCATTCCTGAATGGAGATGTTGTCCTCGTTGAGTTTAGCCAGAACGCTATTGGTAATCCAGTTAGCTATTTTTTTCCCTAGCTTAGGTTCTTTGGCGGCTTCTTCGAAATAGTCTGCAAGGTGTTGGTCACTTGTCAGCACATCAGCATCATATGGGCTGAGACCAAAATCCTGCTCAAAGCGCGCACGCTTGTGATGGGGTAGTTCTGGAACATGGGAGCGCATTTTCTCAACAAGTTGAGCCGTTTTGATGGGCAGTAGGTCAGGCTCGGGGAAATAGCGGTAGTCGTGAGCGTCTTCCTTGGTACGCATCATCTGGGTTTCACCAATATCAGCGTCCCAACGGCGCGTTGATTGAATCTGGGCGATGCCGGCGTCGAGCTCCTCGGCCTGTCGTTGGATTTCATAGTAGAGGGAGCTTCGAACTGCTGAAATTGAATTGAGGTTTTTGAGTTCTACTTTCTCACCGAGCTCTACTTGTCCGTGTGGGCGCAGAGAGACATTCACATCGCAGCGCATCTGACCTTTTTCCATGTCGGCATCTGAAATGCCACCATACACCAGAATTTGTTGGAGTGATTTCAGGTAGGCGTATGCTTGCTCCGGAGTCTCGATATCTGGATCGGAAACAATCTCCATGAGGGGAGTACCTGCACGGTTAAAATCGATGGTGGAGTTGTTGCTGTGGTGCGTTGACTTGGCGACGTCTTCTTCAAGGTGAATACGAGTGAGTTTGACAACCTTGCCGGGGGAGGGAATGTCGTTTTGGATCTCTTTTGGGTAGGCTAAATCGTAGAGTGGCACTCCTCCACCGATGCAAAGAGGAAGGTCAAACTGAGTGAGTTGAAAGTTTTTAGGCATGTCCGGATAAAAGTAATTTTTCCGGTCCCACTTTGAGATTTCTGGTGTGCTGCACTCCAGCATCATTCCTGCCAGGATCGTTTGCTCAATGGCATGTTTGTTTAGCACCGGCATGGCGCCCGGTAATCCCAGGCAGACTGGGCAGATATTGCTATTGGGCTCTTCGCCAAAGCTCGTTGCACAGCCGCAGAACATTTTACTCTTTGACTTGATTTGGCAATGAACCTCCAGGCCAATAGTGACGATATAATCTGAGGTGGGCATAGTCGTAGTGGGATCATATTGCGATCCTGCAAAAACCTATGCGAAATAGTGCCCCAACATCAACGTTTGATTGCGCTAGATTGCTTAAATCTACTCATCAAGTGCAGGATTTCTCGATAATGTGTCTGTGCAAGAGAGCTAGCTGATAAAATTCATCGAATTGAACTGGATTTCAATGAGTCCTATGCAATATTCCCAACGTCATTTCCATTGATCATCGATAAATCAATAGAGTCACCCACAACTACGATACAGAAAAGATTATGAAGCTTAAATTACTCCTCGTCCCCACAATCCTCAGCCTCCTGTCCTTCACTGCTCAAGCAGACGAGGCAGCTGGTAAAATGGCATACATGATATGTAGTGCTTGTCATAATGCAGACGGTCAAGGGCTTCCCTTAGGTGACAAAAAAATGGCGCCCTCTCTCGTAGATTCGAAGATTGTAACAGGGGATCCCTCCGTTTTGGCTCTCGTCATTCTTAAGGGCATCAAAAAAGAAGGTGCAGAATACATGGGAATGATGGCTTCGCTTGAAATGGCTTACCCTGATGATCAGAAACTCGCAGAGGTGATGAGCTATGTTCGCCAATCTTTTGGCAATACGGCGGCTGCAGTCACCGCAGAGGATGTCGCTAAGTTCCGTGTTCAATGGCAGGATATCAAAGAGCCTGTATCACGAGCCAAGCTCGAAGAATTGCTCGGTGCAGAATAGTCGGCTGCTGAAATTCTCTCAACAATACTCAAAGCACGGCGCTGGTCGCTGTGCTTTTGTGTGTACCAAGCCAGCTGTATTGGCTACTGAGGTGAGAGTGCATCAAAATCCTCAGAGCTCAAGTTGGTCAGTTTTTGTGATAGCGCTTTATTGGTGAGCGCAGTTTTTACGTGTCCCGAGGAGAGCAGTCCGACGGGGAAATCTGATGCCGATACCTTCTTGATTTCTTCGTTATGGGCTAGCTCAAGAAAAGTCGTTTCATTAACGAGTTCGCTGAACCGTGCATCCTTGAGCATGGCGAGGCGTGATGGCTCATGATGGTAGTGGATAAGCAGTTGGCACAGTTGAACTTTGCCAGTCGGATGGAACAGGTCGGTTCCTGAATGCCAACTGCCGAGTGAACTGCTGTTAAGCCATTTTTTTGAAGTAATGAAATGCGGGATGATGTGCTGATTGGCAATGCTCCATGTATCATGGGGCTCATCATCATTACTGATTTGGAATCGAGTTTGCTGCAACTCTGCAGCAGATCCCAGGTAGCGAACACCAGCCAGAGACAGCCATATGAAAACAGAGCCGATAGCCAAGGTGATCAGGGCTGCAGGAAGACCAAAGCCGATGCGCTGACCTGTTTTTGAGACGTTGAATGGATCAATGACAAAATGAAAAATATAGCGAGAGATGATGAATGCCGCTAAACCTGCGCCAATAGCGATGATCCCGCATAACCATGGCTGAGGATTGCTCATCCACGGTGTAATAAGCTGATACACATTCTGGTGCATCCAATACGCACAATAACCTGAGATGGCTAGGCATACGATGCCGAGTGTGGTGCGTATAAAGCCTCTGAAAAATCCAGTAGCAGCGAATATGAAGAGGATGATTGCAATAATGCCAAAGGTGCCAATGCCTGATAAATTCATTAGCGAGACGACTAAATTACTTGGTACCGCACTGTGCAATATGCTGCAGCGCATGATCACAAAGAACCAACGCGGTCATGGCCTCGACGATAGGAACGGCGCGAGGCAATACACATGCATCGTGGCGGCCTCTGCCCTTGAGCTTGGTATCTTCACTGCCTGTGGTGACCGTTTTCTGCTCCTTCATGATCGTGGCTGTGGGCTTGAATGCTGTGCGGAAAATAATGTTTTCGCCATTGCTGATGCCTCCTTGGACACCACCGGAATGGTTGGTGCTGGTACGGACAGTGTCACCCTCCATATAAAACGAATCATTGTGTTCAGCGCCTGTTAACTGGGTGCCTTGAAAGCCGGAGCCTATCTCGAATCCTTTGGTCGCAGGGATGCTTAGCATGGCTTGTGCGAGTGAAGCTTCAAGTTTGCCAAAGACGGGGTTACCCAATCCTACGGGAGCATTACGCACCACACACTCGACGACTCCGCCGACGGAGTTGCCATCGGACCTCGTCTCCTTGATGAGCGCTATCATTGGCTCGACAGCGCTGAGATCACCCGTTCTTACGATATTTGACTCAATGGTCTCCATCGTTACATTTCCTGGGTCGACATCAGCCTTGATGTCTTTGATCGAGTCAACCCAAGCCAGAATTTCAATTCCAGGGTAGAGTTTGGTGAGGACCTTTTTGGCAATGGCCGCAGCAGCTACTCTGCCGATGGTCTCACGTGCCGATGCTCTTCCGCCTCCATGCCATGCTCGTGTGCCATATTTAGCATCATAGGTGAAGTCGGCATGAGAAGGGCGGTATTTGTCCTTCATTTCTGAATATGATGAAGGTCGTTGATCCTTGTTTCTGACAAGAATAGCAATGGGGGAGCCTAAGGTTTGGCCTTCAAATACACCGGAGAGAATTTCACAGGTATCGCTTTCTTTGCGGGGAGTGACGATCTCGCTTTGTCCGGGACGGCGACGATCTAACTCAAGCTGAATATCTTCTTCGCAAATAGGAATACAAGGTGGGCAACCGTCTATGACGACACCAACGCCGCCACCATGAGACTCTCCCCATGTGGAAATACGAAATAAATGACCAAAACTATTAGACATATCTGGGCATCAATCAAGCAGGTTTGAAAGATCTTTCAATGCGCGATTTATACATGATCATAAAATATGAGCCTGGAGAGAATAGCAGGGGGGTGAGATTCGGGTCTCTTTTCCACTGGCGAAGTTGTGTTTTCTCGTCAATAGTTCGGGCATGTACAGCACTCGTGCTTCATTAGCGGCAGCATTTTTCTTGATGGTGCTGATTTGTGATGGGTTTTGCGAAGCTCCGACAAGCAAGGTCAGTTCAAAGCCGGATCAGGACTCAAAGGTATTCGCCTTAAGTAGTGTCGTCCACCCCAGAGTCGCTAAGATGGCGCGCCCAAGCATCAGTAAGAGCATGAAGGGCATGCAGAGCAGGGTGAGCACATCATCACCCAAGGCGCGTGAACATGTCAGGCAAGGCTTTGCACTAGTGCATGCACAGTGGAACTTTCAGGCGTATCGCCATTTTTCTGCCGCTCTTGCGATAGATCCAGAGTGCATCATGGCTTATGCAGGGGTTACGCTCGCATTGATTCAGCCCTTTAATGAATATGCTGATTGTCGCCGGGCAGCCGTGCTGAGAATGCTGGATATGAATGATGCCGATAAGGCCGGCATCAAGCAGGGCCAGAAGGCCCGTTTTTCGGCATCGGAGAGAGGCTTTATTGACGCCATTGCAGCACTCGTATCGCAAAATCCAGAAAGCGCGAGTGATATGTTTCTGAAGGTGGCCATAGAAGATCCGCGTTTTATCCAAGCAAAGATGATTGCCGTGTTTCTGAATAGAGGCGGCTATAATGTTGCCAATGAACCATCACAAAAGCGATTGGATGCCCTGAAGGAAACTCAGCGGCTCATGGAGGAGCACCCAGATAATTGGATGGTGATGGGTTTTTGGCTGATGCTCAATGCAGAGGCCCCATTTAGTGTGGTGAATATAAAAGAAGAAATCTTACCTCACGCACGCTACCTAACCAAGAAGTGTCCTGATATACCGACATGGCAGCACGCGCTTGGTCATTTTGAGTGGCGGGCGGGCAATTACTTGCTGGCTGAGCGTGCTTTTAAACGTGCAATCAAGCTGTATGAGGAGTGGATGCAGCGAGAGGGGGTGGAGTTGAATGATTGTGAGGGATACGTAAAGTCGAAGTGTTATCTGGCAAACACGCTTTTCCAGAGGGATGATTTTTCCGGGGCTATGAAGGTTGCCATGAGCTTGCGTGCGTTGAAGCCAGACCCGGCTCGCCCACAGTCGGAGGGTAATCAAATTATTCTGTGGCGCGCTTTTCACCTGCCAGCTCGACTTTATATAGCGCGCGATGATCGCGAAAATATGGCCCTCGCCCTCGAGTCTCTGCCGCCGAGGGAAGAGATCGAACCCTTCAGCAATCACCCCAAGTTTCCCACTCTTGCGGGGGTATATATAGAGGCGCTTGCCGCGTATATAGCTAGCCGAACAGCCATTGATGATCAGATGTTTGAGATGGCTCACAGATTGAGAAGCGAAAGGCTGAGAGGCTTGATTAAGAAATTGGCTAGCGTAGTCGATGGTGCCATGATGTCTGCTGATTTTACGCATTACTTCAATGCTGGCAGTAGCTTGGCGGTCTATGACATGGAGCTTGCCGGGCTTATTGCTGCAGCTGGTGATGCCGGGCTAAGGTCAACGGCCTTGAATCACTTTATGTCCGCCAGAGATAAGCAGGGTGTTCCTTCTTTGATGATGCCTCCACTTGTTCTTTCACCGATGGAAAACCGTATAGGGGATTACTACTACAGTGTTGGGCGTCATGCAGATGCTTATGAAGCATACTATCAAGGTTTGCAGAGATATCCACACAACATGGCCTCCTTAACTGGGGTCCAGCGATCGCTGGTCAATTTAGGGGAAGCCGATCAGGCAGAGCGCGTTGGCGCGCACATCGAGCTCGTGAGGAAAAAGAATCAATAGTAGTGATCTATTGAATTGCATCGAGGCTCTTTTTATCGACGCCCCTGAGCTCCATGATTCTGATGATGGTAGATTCGATGAGGTTGTTGGGGCATGATGCTCCCGCGGTTACGCCGATGACAACCCGCTTGTCCTTCTCTAAAATGTCTTGGTAGCTACTCTCGATTTCCTCGCTGTGATGGATGTCGTAATGGACGACCGTCTCAAGCGATTTAATACATGTGGCGTTACGAATAAAAAACGTGGGTAGGTTTTTCTCGCCGATTTCTGCGAGGTGAGTTGTGTTGGAGCTGTTATAACCGCCGACCACCAGCAGCACGTCCATTGGTTTTTGCTCAACTTTCTCTAGCATGGTGAAAAGCGCGTTTTGGCGCTCCTGCGTCGCACCGCAAATTGTATCAAAAACGTGGTAACTCTCAGTATTGCCATCACGATCAAGAATGGCTTTTCTGATCTGCTCTTGAAGGGCCTCCGTTTCACTTTGCAGCATAGTGGTTTGGTTAGCTACACCAACGCGTGAGAGGTGGAGGTCTGGATCAAATCCATCCGAATGATCATTGGCAAACTTTTGCATGAATTCCTCCTTGTTGCCGTTGCCACGAATGTAGTCACAGACGTAATTGGCATCATTGAGTGTCAGGATGATTAAATAGTGACCATTTTTATCTTTGCCAAGGGCGCGTGAGGCAGTGGCTCTTGTTTCCTCATGCCCAGCTTTTCCATGGATGATAGAGGTTACTTCGTTTTTGGCATAGTCTCGCACACGGCGCCAAACTTTCATGACGTCGCCGCAGGTTGTGTCGACCACATGGCAGCCGATATCAGCCAGACGATCCATGAAACTTGTTGGAGCTCCGAAGGCAGGCACGATAACCACATCATCTTCGGTGAGGTCATCATATTCGACGGTCATTTGCTTCCAGGGTAGTGAGACAATGCCCATATCGCTGAGCTGCTTGTTGACCTCGGGGTTGTGAATGATTTCACCAATCAAAAAGATGCGCTGATCAGGAAATACCTTGCGTGTGGCATAGGCAAGATCGATAGCCCGTTCTACGCCGTAACAGAAACCAAACTGTTTCGCCAAACGTATCGTGGTATTGCCAACGGTTAATTCTCCACCGTGGGATTTGATCTTTTCGACAATAGATGACCTGTAATGTTGTTCGACTTGCGCCTGAACAAGCGCCATCACATCTGGGCGACGTAGGTTGACACGTTTTCTTTTTTGGGGGGCATCTTTTGAGTTGTGGGGCATAGGATCGCTGATGAAGTGGTTTGGCTAGGGTGGGCTTAGAGAACTAAATCAAAACTGAGACGAAAAGCACGACCTATTTTTGTTCTGATTTTCTAAAGGGGAGTCCAAGAAGAAAAAACATCAGGCCGCCAATGAAGATCATCAGCAAAATATAGAAAGGCCAAGCAGGCATCATATCGAGCAAGCTGGCTTCGCTGGGTTTGTGCATGAGGAAGCCAAAGTTGGTTCCTAAGGTCAAATTAGTGAGGAATGCCACCGCGGCATAGCCAAGAAGCCAGCCAAAAGCCTTGATCCAAGCACCATGACGTGGGCGCCAACCCAGTCCGAGAGGGAGTAATAGTGCGGTAACAACGACCACCCCATGTTGCATGAAAAAAGCAAAGAACACCGGGTGAGGGAAGTCATAGGGGAGATTGGGGGTCAATAAACCTTGGAGAGTGCCGGCAAGACCCCAAAAATAGGATAGTTCACAGAGGAAAGGGTTTCTTGTGATGAGGGCAAAGCCACAAAGAAATGCGGCGATATCACAGAGGTGGAGGGGGATGACCGCATCGAGCGTGATCGCCCCACCTGTGTATTCCCAAGCGGCTTGATTGATGGGGTATGCGGCAAAGCAGCAGAATGTAAGCAATGACAAGGCTGACTTGGCGCGTCCTGAGTCAGCGCCTTTACGGCAGCGCAAAATCATCAGTATACTAATCGCCGCCAGACAGACGAGTGCCCCCGTATGGCCAATGCCGTAGAGATCAAATGCTGCAAACATGCATGATTCTAGCTTTAATCGAGCTGCCGTGGAACTGTAAACTTGTCACCGCGGCATGGGGAGAGTTGAATGACCGACAGATGGCAGCGACTATTCAGAGCACGATGATCCGGGCATCGGCGGGCAGCGGTAAAACCTTTCAGCTGGCTAATCGCTTCCTTGCACTGATGATGCTCGGGGAAAGCCCTGAAAAGATCATCGCCCTGACCTTCACACGTAAGGCGGCAGGTGAATTTACTGGCAGGATCATGACAAGGCTGGCAGATGGGGCATCAAGCGAGCCGCAGGCGGATGAACTAGCCGCCGAGCTCAGGCAGGTCATTGAGGGCACAGAAGCTATTCCGGCACTTGTTGCTGGCTCGGGGCTCGTTTTGCCGAAGATGGATGCCTCATTTTTTCAGCAGAAGCTCGCCGAGCTCATTGATGTATTGGATCGTCTGGCGCTATCCACATTAGACAGCTACTTTGTGCGCATTGTGCGTAATTTCTACCTTGAGCTTGGCTTGAGTGGTTTTGAATTGATGGAGGATGCCGCCATCTCGGCGGAGCGTATGGCGGTGATGAAGGTTATTTTCTCACACCGTAAAACAAGCAAACAAGATCGAGATGGCTTTATCCAGTCTTTCAAGCAAGCCACATGGGGGGAGCAGGAAAACCGATTGTGTAAAACGCTCGAGG
>Ga0213868_10001898_pt1 | contig 20169 bp, 3 predicted proteins | sample PICome_9_FD_160087 | JGI IMG/M metagenome (GOLD analysis project Ga0213868, IMG submission 160087) | Coastal seawater microbial communities near Pivers Island, North Carolina, United States - PICO127 | ecosystem: Environmental > Aquatic > Marine > Coastal | place: USA: North Carolina | collected...
CTTTCTTTTATCTGTTGTTTGCAAGAAAAAAGCGAACGTTATTTTGAAAAATGAAGCCTGAAAAAAGCCTAAATAAAGAGGGAGAAAACGCGCGAAAAGCTAACATGTAGTACTATTCTGGCATCATTTCTCTAATTTTGAACTTCACCAGACGCAATCATTTTCCCGTCCAGGTACTATGCTGGCTTCGCTAATGTAAGTAAAAACGGTTTCTTTCAAAATATTTGAATGTATTATAGTTTTTATGGTATTTTAGTAATAGTCTACGTGGTCAGCATCCCAAGAGAAATACGACACGATAGGCAGATTGCTCAGTCATCAGTCATCATATTCCCTGATTCATAGCCATCATTTCAAACCATTGTTTCAGAGCATCTCCTAGAACTTCCGGCAGGGAGTGCATATCTTGCAACACCATGTAATATGGAAACGGATAATCATCTATGAAATGCTTCACTTTTGGCTTTCCATTTTCAAACGAAACTTCCTTCATGTTTATGATACTATCCCTTTGGTTCATGTGACCTTTGTCGTCGCCTTCGACCACTAGCATAACCAGAAGAATATTCTTCTCCGTCATTTCTCGAACAATGCGTCGTAATCTTTCTCTACTATCTCGTTCAATGCGACCGTCACTAATAATGAATACAAGCTGCATCGAAGATGAACTGTTGCCCTGAGACTCTAAAGCTGCAAGGGCACTTTCTACGCATAAGGCAGTTCTCGTGCGTTTGTCGCAGAACTTGAAGCTGTTGATTAAATCAACACCGCTGCTGGATGTGAAGGGGGCATGAAATGGGTGAAGAAGCCTCATTTCTTCTCCAAAACTGGCTATACCGAGCTCACCAATTTCCAATTGACTCATTCCATTAGCTAGAGTTGTCAATGCTGCTAAAGCCATATCACCTGCACCATTTCGCATGCTCTCAGAGTTGTCAACGGCAAGTAGAATTCTGTAGTCACGTTTTCCAGGCTTTGTACGGCGTAACCAAATTTTGTCCTTTCTGTAACCACTTGCTATAAAACCAATGACTCTTTTCATATTTATTCTTTTTCCAGTTCGATAATCCCCTCTGAGCTTGGATGCGACTAGTGGTTCCATTACGAGACGCAATTTTTCACAGAGTCTCCTGGATAAACTATTTGTCTCGGCAGAAATTTCAGACCATTTTTCTCGGGCTTCTTCGATACTCTGATGGGTTGATGCCACGTAAATGTCTTCCTCGATCATATCCTCGGATTGAAAATTTTCTTCTACTTTGTCACGAACTTGCAGTTGGGACAAATCAGTCACGACTTCATTTTCTTTTGCTGCTAGATCTACATCATTTTCAAGATTTTCATTTGGTTCATTTTCGTCGATAATATCACTTGAGTCCCCTGCATCATGATCAGCATCAATTTCTTCATCTTCATCATATTGATTTTTATCCTTGGATTCCATCTCGCCTTCTGATTGCTTTTTTTGACTTTGAGCTTTTCGCTTTGTGACATCAGGTTCATCTTTCGAAATGTCTTCCATTTTAGCTTCTTCCGACTCTTCAGGTTTTGATACTTCTTCTTGTTTTTCTTGATCTTGATTCATACCAGCAGCATCCTCGTCGTTCACACCACTTAATACCTGAGTCGAATTTTCTTGATCTTTTGATGAAAATTCGAAGTCTCCTTCCAGGTTTGGTGGGTTTTCGTCGTTGTCTGGCATTCCATTAGAAGGAGAATCTTCATATTGATTGTGATCTTCCGATATCACATTCAACTTTTTGTGCCAAAACTTTTCTGCATCTCCTGGATCTCGGAATGGATTAGGAGCATCAACCGAGTTGGAACTAGTTTTACTTCCAGAACCTTCATTTTCATGTTGGATCTGCCCCGAACTTGCATCACTTTCTCCTACGCCTGCGCGATGGTCATCCTCTTCACCTTCTCCTTTTCCGGCGTCTTCGTCTTGGTCTCCATTACCATCGTCTTCATTCCCCTCATCCTGATCTTGTCGCTTAACTTTATCACTGCCACTCTTTGCAGCAACACCATGGGCTTCCTCTTCTTTTTCATTTTTGCTAAAGTTCATATCTTCGTTCAAAGTCTCGTCTTCGTGGTTTTCCTCCTCATTTTCTTCGTTCTCTTCATTCATTTGACCATCTTCTCCAAGAGTCTGTGCTGTACTTTGCAGATTTTCATTTTCAGATTCATTTCCATTCATCTCATCATCTCTTTCTTCTTGGTCAATAAGATCATTTTCTTTTTGATCTGCTTCGTCGCCGTTATTTTCATCTTCCATTGGTTCGTCATCGTCAACATTTTGTTCAGGTCCTAAGTCAGCTTCTTCATTGAGATCTTCTCCCAAATTCAAGTCGTCTTCGAGATCCATCGCTTCAACGTCATCATTGTTGTTATCTGATTCTACATCTTCTTCATTCCTTACATCTACTCCAACATTTTTCTCTTCATAGTTATCTTCAAAATCATTGTTTATCAATTCATCGTCGTTACTTCCTTCGAGTTGCTTTTCATCGTCAGGTGTTGATTCTTCCAGCTCTGGTTTATCTGACGCAGGGTTTTCCTTGTTTTCGGCGTCTTTGTCCTCATCATTTTTTTCATCGCCTTTGCGATCTGCTTCGTCGTCGTCTTTAGTTCGAAGTTCATCTTGAACGGTTTCGCCCTCCACTTTACTATCCTTTTCAAATTTTTCCTCTTCCTGGCCGCGGTCATCATCATCTTCTTCATCGTCCCACATTTTTTCATCGACAACTTGTTCATTAGGATCACTTCCATCACCCATTTCTCTGTCAAGTTCTTCTTCGCCATCATCATCTTGGTCTTTTTCGGCATTGTCCTTATCCGGAACATCAAACATCTCCCCGTCGAAGTCATTCTCCATTTCCATTCCTGTTTCAGCTTCCTCTTCGTTAAGCTGCTTTTTGTCGTTTTCCTTTTCTTTTTCCTCGTCGCCCTTCAGACCCAAGAGTTGTTCCTCATTTTCAATTTGGTCCGTCACGTCCTCTTTTCCATCTCCTTCTCCCATACCCGTGCCTTCGACATCATCTTCAAAATTCATTTTTCCGTCTCCGGCATCACCATCTGCATCGCCTCCATCCTCGACGTCATCGGAGCAGAACCCTTTTGCTATGAGAACTCTAAATAAACGAAGCTTTACGTATTCAAACTTGGATAGACTTCTGTAAAATTTCAAGTTCTCCAACAAGTTCTGTTGGCAAATGTCTGAAATCTGTAAAACAAGTTTAGAAGCATAACTTGCTAAAGATATAACATCAACAGATGCATCATGACTTCTAATATGTTGAAGAAATGATTGCAATTGGTTTGAAATCTTGCTTAAATTGACCTCATCCCATTCAAGTATCGTTTGAGAATGGATATTACCTATGGATTGAGCAACAGATTCTTCCTGCTCGTTTTCATCAAATTCAGTTTGTGACTGCATTAATCTGTTATGATTAAGCACTTGAGCTGTGATCAGGCAACTTTCGACGATACTAGATACTTGCTCTATCGCAGAGAAGTCCGTATCTTTCTCGTTTATAGCACTCAAAGATAAACATTTCGATACAGCGAGAAGTGTCTCCATAAATAACTCTTTGCATGGTTTAAATATTTCGTAAGGGAAACTGTTCGTTTCTTGAATATTTCGTGACATAAATTCGATATCATTTGAAGCTTTTTCAATATTCTTTTGCATAACTTGAAGTTGTCTTAACAAAGAAGGTGTCACTAAAGCTGATGATTCACTAGAAACGTAACTCTCTGAAAGAATAGATATCATTCCTTGAAGCATTGGAATAATATCGCCTGATGTTTTTCCTGTATGATGTGTTCTGGCCGCTACAGTCTGGATCATAACGAATGTCTGATGAAGGGTCTCTAACAACAAGGCGTATTTTCTATTAAATACACGCAGCGACTCACAGCGTTTGGTCTGCCCCGAAGGGAGCCCCCCTTGGCATTGATCAATTTTATGCAATGACAGTAGAATTTCTGAAAGATCTTCAACTGTTTTGAAAAGAACAGACCTTTGCTGGGAAAGCATTAGTAAACCATGATCACTAAATCCCACCATCAAATCCATTTCTCTCTTGCTCATGTACTCGCTTCCAAGTAGTTCTACTTCAGACCTCAACCGCGAAATCTCTACAAGGCATTTACTAAAGTAACTTTCGGCATCGTTGGCAAAAGAAATACTTTTTCCTGAAAGCTTTGACAAAGGTGGACCTCTGAGTAAAAACAAACGACTGATATCTCTTATTTCAGATGGAACTGACCATTTCATACTCGAGTAACCGTTCGTTTTTAAGGTCTTAAAAAGGTCCACTAAGGCACGGTGCTTCATTGGCTTTGTACCTTTTTCACGCAAAATACCTAACCTTTCAAAGATAGCTTCACAGAAATCATTCACTTTGTCGTAGCCTGCCTTTGCAATGGAGCCGGAGCGATTTGAAAAGATTTTCGTCATCTTTTTATAGTATTTTGACATTCCAACAAGGTATTTTTCACTTTTCAGGAGAGATTTATCAGTAAGTTCCATAGAAATATTCGTGGATCTCAAATTTAGAAGTGAATCGCGTATTGGGTGCTCACTGCATGTAGATTTATCTTCTGATTTTTCAACACATAGATCAGGGAACATGGATATTATTGAGGGCATCTCAGTGACAGGAGATTGAGCCGAACCCACGAAACTTCCAGATCTGATTCCATTTAAGAACTTTTCTTCAAGAACTGAAGCCACTGAAGTCGCAAGACCGGCTTCATATTCACGAATCAGCGCCATAAGTTTTTTGTGGCTCTTTTCAGCAGATTCTGTAAGTGAGTAGTACGTTTGTTCATCCCATTTTGCAAGTTTTACTTCATTTTTCAATTTCGCCTCCACAGGCTCGCGAATTCGTTGAATAGCGTTACAAATAGTTAGATCAAACTGTTTGTAGTGTTCGACAAAAGATTTCAATATAACAGATTGAGCGTATCGTTTTCTATATCTATGCGTGTACTGTGGACATTCTTCTTGAACTTGATTTGCCAAAGATTCAATAAGGTTGAGTCTATGAATAAATTGACCGATTCCAGATGTAAGTATGAAAGTATCAAGGAGACGAAGCCTCTCAGCAAAATCTTGATCATGACCTTGATCTAAGTCAGTACGCGATAGAGTATTTTTTGCCTTGTCGTGAAAACCCTTCCACACCCAAAGGGGAACAGATGATGATAAATTAATGTACTCATCATTTGATAAACTCTGCGGGTCTTCAATTGCATCATCGTCTATGATGATAGAATAAAGGCGCATGAAGTGCTGCTTAGCACGTTTGATATTCATAGTGTCACGAACATCAAGAAGACTGTTCCAGCATTGAAGTTCGAGCTTTCTCCACTGAGCTACAAGTCTACTAAGTCGGACTAAACTCTCACCAAGTGAGACACGTTCACTGGCGTGTTGCTCCCAGTCTTGTGCTCGTCTAAGAATGACCTCTAAACCAACAAGCATTTTTCCAACTGAAGTCTTTTGAACGTCCATTTTCCTCATATTTTCTGCGATTTGACCTACTGATAGCAAAATAGAGTTTCCAGGGAAAACATTCATTAGTTGTGATACTCGAATGAGTAATCCCTCCAAAGGCCCATCTGCCTTTAATATTTCTTCCGGATTTGCATCCCGATGAAAATTAATAATACTATGATTTGGTTGAAGAAACGTGTGAAACGTCAAACTCGAATCATTTTTCATGCTGAGAGCGAGAGCAAACGCATGAGCGCTCACTTTTTCTACTTCCATCATAATTGAAGTTGAGGACCTAAGAGCAGGATTCAATTGTGCTGCCGCGGTATAAGTTGCAATAAAGGATCTTAACCGGAAAAAGTCCCAATTTGTAGAGGCATTTCGTTTAAAAATTTGGAAGTGAATATCGCACAAAAAGGCAATATGGTCTTCGGACAATGAGAAAGAAGTATCGAAATCAGTTATATTTTCATTTTGATCGTCTTCAAAGTCACCACCTTGTTCGATGGTCTCAATAGCTGTTATCGTCTTTTGAAACTCTTTTGCATAATCAGGGAACTGTTCACGTAATAGGCGTTCTTCTTCTGTTTCGTTGTCATCGATCTGATCCTGACCTGAATAAGACGATTTCCAAGCATCAAAAATGAATTTGAAGTGACGCGATATAGACTTCAAATTCGTATCATCATCCAAAGGTACAATAGCGCTATTGATACATAGGCTAGAGAGTGCTGATAACAATAGTGAAAGTTGGCACTCCTTCTTATACTTTTCAGTGGAGGATCTTTCTTCCTCACGCAGAGGTATCAAGTCAAACGCTTTTGATACATGCGCGAGGGTCTCTTCGGATATTTTCGATGAGAATCTTACATTTGGATACTTTAATAGTTCATCTTGGAGTTCCATGGCTATTCTTGATGAACGGTTATCTTGTTTCGCCTTTACAGTCATGAGCATTCGAATTCCTTGTTGCACTGTACCGATCGAAGACAGAATTGGAGTAATGACGTCTTCATAATACTTATATTTTGAATATAACTGACTGGAGAAAGCTGTAGCTGAATTTTGCCAATTTATTTCTTTGTGCTCCGTGCCTTCTTGATATTCAGTGAAATCGCCAATTAAACTAGTCACAGTCTTGACACTTCCAATTGTGTTAGCAAAATGGTGAACATCACGAAATAAATCGTAGAATGAGTTTGCACACTCGGGGCGCTCAACTTGCTTCTTACGTTGGTTGTCCTGTTTGCTTTTGCTGTATGATATTTCCTCAAGTAACTGTGTTGCATAGTCACCGTCAGCTTCAAAATCACCAGTCTCAAGCCTTTCCTCCATTTCAAATGCTATTAGTTCAGACTCTATGTCTTCCAGGTATTGTTGCCATTGTAAAACTTTCGCAGCCGGTTTCTTTCCTGGGTCTAGCGGTGAGGCGGGGATGAGTAAGTGGAATCTTAAAAGACCGATATAAATTTGAGCTTCAGCAATGGAAATACGGTTCGGATCGGAAATCATATTCTTAACGGAAACAACAAGTGGCCTTAAAACGGTGTTTGACATAGATTTCAAGTTACGATGAACGCATGATATCATTGAAATGTCTAAGGAGTCCAATTCCCCAAATAGTATTGCATCACGAAATGAATTCAACCCTGCTGAATTTGTGAAAGATGTACGAAGAGCATTGACAGAACATTCTAATAAATAAAATGTTGTGTCTAAGGAGCAGATATCATCATCTCTCGTTTCAACGAATCTTTCAGACAGAAGTTCGATTAATTTTTGTGTTTGAGTGCATCTACAGCTGTCGTTCTCCAAAGTCCTGTAAGGTACTTTATTGATCGCTTGTTCTTTTGACTTGCGTTCGAACCCCTGGAGTCTAAAAATATATTCACTTATGAAATTGTGAAAGATTCTAGGTTTGCCCATATAAAATACAAGGGATGCTGAATTATCGTCCTTCTCAGTCCTCTCTTCTGTGTCAGAAAAGACATCTGAATTCCAAAATGCTGGAAAAGCAAGACTATCACTTAAACAATTCGCATCATTGAAACTGTTGCACCAATAGTGTCTATGAAGAGTTGTCAAGAGAGTAGTGTACACGCATCCTAAAAGATGCTTTAGAGACCCGACATCAGTAGATAAAGATTCAAGACTCCATACAATACTTTGATATGGCCTCAAGTCTGATATGGACCACAGAGATGATGATACGACTAATGATATAAATGATTTAATACGCGGAAGTACTGACGTTCGAAGTTCTTGTAGAGTCTCCTCATCTTCTGCAGAGCGTAGAAAATTCATCAAGGAGTCTACTATCCTCTCTTCTTCCTGGACGCAGATAAATTCTACGATAGGAGATAGTTGAAAGTTAGAAAAAATCTCCAAATATTTTCGACTGAAATCTCTTTTATCCGAAGAAATCATGCTTCTTTCTCGTAGAGTCTCCATGTCGACTAATTCGATCACGTTTTCTTGACTAGAAATCTTTGAATCAATAATGCATGAACTGATGTCCTGGATCAACTTTTGTTTTTCTTCTGCTAATTTGGTTTGTAACATATCAACAACCTGGGAAATATTGTAATCCTTCGTATTTGATCGAACTAATCCTGAAGTTTCATCAGTCGTTGCCCAGTGAGCCATAGCAAGGGCGCTTAGAGTCTCCATCTTCAAACTGAAATTGAATATTAATGAACCATGTTTTCTGTCAAACAGAGTTTTCATACTTATGCTCGCAATATTTCCTGATAATATCTTCAGGTATCCAAAGTCTTGCTCATTAATTATTGCATATTGTGCAGCTAAATCATGAAGAGCCTGGACTGATAAGCAGTCTCTTGAATTCGCAGCAACTAAAGGATGTCCAGTATTTTTCCAAAAGTGGCTTGATAATGATACTATTTCTCCAAAGTCATTATGAACAGCTTTATCGATTGATTGTGTCAGAAGATCCAGATCTCTCTTACATTTAGGTATTTCGATAGAATTGTCTTTTGTTAATATGCATATACGGTTCATACTCTTTTTAACCCAATTCCAATGCACAAAAAAGCCGTTGTCGTCAAAAGCAAGAAATGATGAACCTTTTTGAATAGTGGACGTGTTCAAAAATCTCCAAAATCGATCACGAGAAGAAAGTAAAGAACGAATAGCGTCTTTCATTCTGACCACGGATGTCTCATTTTTGCAGTCAGATATATATTCATCTAACCAGAAAATATATGAGTCTAGCATTTTGAAGAAAGGAAATAACATACTTGTCACAGGGCACATCAACAAGGATCTATCGACCTTATTTTCATGTATGCAATATGAAATTTGAATAGGACTGTAACGATTCAATTCGTCTTCATGAAGTGACTCTATCCTATCCAAATGTGTAAAGCTTTTATGTTCTTCCAAAATATGATGCAATCTCCTTTCTAGAATTATACTTCTAGTGGATGTTGCACTTTTGTCAGAAGTAAGAATTTGTGCAAGGTATCGAAGATCAGAGCTTAAATCGGTTGAGTAGCCATCTGAAATTGAGCCAGAATATTCGTCGACATCTTCGATAGTATTCTTTATATAATTCACTATCAAATGCAAAAATATTCTCGTTCTCTTTTGATGATCCATTCTTAAATTGTAAGGGGAGTCTGGAGTGTGGGAGTTCCATATGCCAAGAGGCAACTGTGTTGTTCTCGTGGTGAATCGAAGCAACCGGGCAGCACGTGACACACGGCTGAAATCAACAGTGGACTCCAGCATTTTCCTACTCAATAGTTTCTCGATCACATGATAATTGAAAGAAAGGCATTCGGAATGAAAGTCATCCTCATACTCATCGTAGTGAATTTCGTGAGCTAAAAGCTTTGGCACCTTCACTGCATTCATTCCAAAGGCACCTCTATTTAGGGAGTCTACAGACAACAAACTCCATTCTTTAATTTTGCGAGACGTTTCCATTTCATCAATAAGTGAATCACCGGAGAATTCTCGAGTATGGAACCGCATCAAGTGTACTGCTAGTGATGCTGAACGAATACCACTTGCCCAAAGTCTGTCAAGTGAATCAAGAGTTGGAACACTCGACAGAGCTGAAGTCTCAATTCTATCTGGTTGATGACTAGTTAGAGGAAGAAGACTCACTTCAATACATCTGTTTCTCATCGCTCTTGATACTTCCCCAAAACTAGGATTCATTGATAAGAAAATGCGGAAATTTGGATGAGGGCGCACGACTCTAGATGATCCTCTAGATGACCCGTTATCGTCTTCAATTCCGCATTCGGTCAAAACTAATTCACCACCGCTCTCCAATAATGGATTCAAACGGTCAAGTACCGAAGAAGAACATAAATTAACATTCTCAAGATGTATCCAATATCCTTTTTCTAATGCCTCAACCAATGCTCCGTCAAACCATCGAAAGTGGATTCCATTTGATTCCTTGTTTGATGGTTGTACCTGAAAACTCTTAAGGTCTTGCTCTGCATTTCGTATATCTCCTTTTATAGAACCATGAAATGACGCTGAAACATTAGATGCATCCCTTGCAAGCTTGATAATGGCTCTAACAACTTCCACACATGAAGGGTCGTTCATGACAACAGGGACATTAAGATTGTTTCTAAGAGCGTCGAGTTTCTGTAGTAAAATGTGATAATTTGTAGATATTCCTTTCAGTAAATAGATCCCTTCAGCGGTAAGCGCCAAATACAAGCATGCTGCATCATTAATAGCAGTCAATGCGCTTAATAATCTAGACTGCACCTCAGCTGTATCAACTTGCTCAAACGAACCAATTAACTCGTTTACATCTGATGATGGAGTCAGAGCGATTTCTTCCATTCTTCTGTTGCATGACTCCGCGAGTAATTTTAAAACAGTGCTTTTCCCACTTGCTGCAGATCCTACTAGAAGGCACGGCCAGCTCATTTCAACACAAAGTGCAACAGCTTCCAAGGAGGGCATCAAGCTCCTAAATAAATTCGGTTCCTCTCCTAAAAAAATAGGACTCCGAGGATCAATAATCTTTGTGTTCCGCTTCACGCATGCGCGACCGACACGTATCGATTGATCATCGTAACTTACGCGGGGCGTCGAACGGATACATTTATTCCCGAAGCAATATTCATATCGGTCGGAAAGGAGTTTCCTATCAGTGTGACAGCGAAGCCGTTGTACATATATGGTATCAGCAAATGCACCAACATCAATTATTCCTATCCTCTCGTGATAGTTACAGATTAACTCACACCATCGGAAAACATCACGTAAATTGAATTCCCAAGGACTACCCTGTTGGCCATACCTTCGAGAATCTATATCCTCCTGAACATAAGAATTAAATGTAACGATACTTTGTACCGTCTCTTTAGCCAACAATGGAAACTTTGAAGATACAATACTATAAAGATCATCTTTTGTCAGGGCCTCAATGTAAACTTTTGTAAACCGGTTTAAGAATGATCTTGGTAAGCCTTTTCGTCCTCCGCCTTGAGCAAGAGGATTTTGAGCGGCAAATATTCGAAAACTTGGTGGACAATCAAACGATTTTCCTAGTTCAGGAATGTATACACTAGCTCTATGATCCAAGCAGCTATTTAATCCCTCCAGAACTGTCTGCGATGCTAAATTCAATTCATCGAGTAAAACCCAGTGCCCATCTTTAATTGCCTTCAGCAAAGCTCCATCGCACCAGCGGAAAGATGATTCGTTAGAAATATTACCATGTTCGTCATTTTCTGGTATGGGTAAATCTCCTCCCATTAGATCAGAAATATCAGTCTGTTCGGATAAATTAATTCGGACAAGTGTATGACCAGAAGCTTTAGCTAGTGCCGATATTAGACTTGTTTTGCCAACCCCAGGGCTACCTTCTAACAGAATTGGTTTCTTTACCTGCATAGCTCGTAGGACTCGTCTTAAATTCATCCCAGTTGTTGGGGCATCGAGTTTGAAACCTAATTGATCGGAAACAGTCAAATCGCCCCGAGGTATAACAAATGGCTCGATTCCAAACCGACCGTCACTATATAACAAATTTTCATCAATAAAATCAAACTCATCTTGAAAGCCCTTAATGGCAGTATTGTCACTAGGGATCTGTTGACTGAGAAAGGCTTTACACTCGTCTCTAGTACTGCGCGCGTCAGATTGTGAAAGCCCAGTGCCGAGGCCAAGCCCATCAAGATGCATAAGTGACGCTCCATGAGCATATGCTGGCCATATACCGAAACTTTGATTGTTGTAGACTGTCTCTACTACAAATCTTGCCCATGAAAGAACATCTCGTAATGACAATACAAACTCACTATATTGGGACATTGGCTTACCACAAATTTTTAAATTGAACCAGTTCACATAATTAAGCATTGACTTTTTCAAGCTATCTATGATATCTGTGGGGAAAAGCCGAAACTGTTCCTTAGCAAACGAAGCATTTAACGTTTGTGCTAGAACAAGATCAATATCGCAAGCATCAGTCACTGCAGGGACCCATATTTCGGTGAAACGACTTCTCAAGGCAGGAGACAACTCACGTTTGCCGAAGTCACCTCCAGGGTTCATGGTAGCAAAGATTCTAAAATTTTCATGTGCTGTTATTTCAGTACTTTCGCTTGAATCTTCAACAGACAGATCCCCTCCTTTTTCAGCAAGAACTAACGTTCGAGAGGGCTCTAGAACGGAATTCAACCTCTCAAGGACTGCATCATCAGCTAAACTCATTTCATCCAATAAAAATAAATCCCCTTTTCTCATTGCACGAACAAGAGGTCCATCAACCCATTCAAACAGAGATAAGTATTGACGCAGATTTGATTCAATATCAAGCAAATTCAGCCTAAGATCATCGAAATCCATTACTAAATTTGAAACTTCTTCTGATTCACCATTTTGCAACTTTCTCCGCTTTTCGAATCGATATACATTGTTCGGTAAAGTATCTATGACGGAATGAATTCTCTTTACAAAGGAACTGATATCATCCGCAACATTCTCTTGTATATTATGACATGACTCATCAGAAAGAAAAGTAGGGATCGAAACTTCTCTAAACTCCTCCATGTCTTTGATATCTTGAGCCAACACTCTTGCCTTATCAATCATAGATCGAAGAATCATTTTTCTACCCCTCAGAGGTCGCAGCCCACCCAGTAAATCACTTGTCTCTGTGCTAGCATGACAATTAACTATCTTAAGATCTCGATTGTAGATAACACTTAAAAGTTGTACAACAGTTGTCTTTCCACATCCAGTATCTCCAACTAAGAGTACCGGCTCTTTTTGTTTAACACAGTGTTCCACCAGTGTCAGTAGTCGAAGTAACGATTTGGTTGGTGCAATAGCCTCTAGAGCTAAACCTGTGTTCCTGTAACATTGGTCTAATTCTGCTATCATTGAGAGCTTACGACGTGATTCACAATGTTGGCCATAATAAATTTCTTCGGGGTTTATATCAACTTTCATGTGCTCTTCTAAAATTTCCTTTACCATCATTTTCTCTTCGTCATCTCTTAACCGTTCCGCTAAGAGCATAAAACCTTGAAATGCGAGTTCTTGTTTAGAGCTAACGTCTCTCTCCGCCCAACGAAGCAAATCACGAGGGGTAATGAGACCATCTTTACCTCTGAAAACGCCACTCTTACTTCTCCTCTTCTGTAACGAGGACATGACTTTTACTAATAGCTTAGCATGGGATGGTGGACAGTTGCATCTCTGTTCAAGTATAGTAATCATCTCATGCTCTGGAATATCGCATATGTGCATTTCAACGAATCTGTTCCTAAATGCCCTTGATAGAGGTTTTCTTCCTCCGTAAGCTCCAGAAGGATTCTGCGTGGCAAAAAGTCTGAAATTTGGATGTGGCTTAACAACTTCGTTGATTTCGGCAAGGTAAAGTTCTCTATTATCGTCCAGCAAACGGTTTAGAGCTTCTAAAACTTCGCTAGGTGCCAAATTTAACTCATCAAGAATTACCCAATGCCCTTGTCGTAGAGCTTGTACTAGGATACCTTCTTGAAAACATAGTTTTCCATTGGAATCAGATGCATAGCTACCAGTATACTCTTGAACGTCTGTGTGCTCGTGGTTATTAATTCTTACGCATCGATGCCCGCATCGCGCCGCGAGATACTCTATCATTGTCGTCTTTCCTGCTGATGTCGGACCTTCTAATAAAACAGGCCAGGGCCCTGCAGCAACAGCTCGTGATAGTCTTCGCAAGTTAATTTCCATAGATGGAGTTAACACAAACCGTGACCTGATGGAACGAGAGTTCGGATCTGACCAATCAACTTTTTCTAATGAACCTGTTTTCAACCAAAATGGTTTACATAGTTCATATGCGTTTTCATCGCGGTTTTTCCCTCCTGGGCGTTTTCCTGGATGATCAAGTTCCTTTTTCGACAAATCTTTACTTAGTGTACTTGAAATGAGTTTCCTCAATGTTTCCTTTGAATTTTGATCAAGTGAACCTTCAAATCCCAATTCAAACCCTTCTAAAAGACCCCTTTTTATACTGAGCTTTTGCTGAGTTATTAAATTTCTCGCTGCCGACAACGCTCTACACAATGTGCGCAAAGTATATCTGGGCCTTTGACCACTTCCGTCCACCAAGCTTTGTTCAGAGAGGTGCCGGCATCTAAGATAAACTTCAACAGACGTTATCACACTCTCTGTGTTTTCGAGAGGAACATCTGAGGCAGCAACAATTCCACGCAAATATCTCGCTGCCACGCGTCTCAATTCAATAGGATCAATCAGTTCGTCGACATAAATCTCTGAAAATCTTGATCGCAAACTCGATGGAAGATCTTTCTTTCCAGCATCTGTTGCTGGGTTCATGGCTGCAAATATGCGAAAATCTGGATGTCTTCTTAAAGCCTCAGAGTCTCCTTTTTCAGTAAGCGTCAGACTACTTTTTGAATCATCGAGAAGCCCGCACAATCTTTCCAATGTTTCGCTAGAGGCGAGATTAATTTCATCTAAAAGAACCCATTTCCCAGTACGAATCGCATCAACAAGCGCTCCTTCGGTGAAAACAAAGGCAAGTCCAGTTTCACAAGCAATTCTTTGCCTTTCAAATCTATCGCTTGACTGCTTGAATTCGGACCACTCTTTATATGGAACTCCTGTTCTAATGGATTTAACTTCGTCTTCTTCGAATTGTCTCATCTTCGCGAGTCCCATTTTCGATGCTCTTTGAAAGCACTGAGACAATTTTTTCCATTGGCTTTTTTCATATGCTGTTGTAACAAAATCAAGAAATTGTGTGTTTTGAGATTTTGAAAAACTTGCTACAAAAAGCTCAACAAAAGTTAAATATACAGATCTAGCAATATGGCGAATCTCAAGAGGTCTGTATCCTCCAAGGAGGTCAGTTGAGTCAGTTTGAAGCGAAAGATTCTGTACAATCAGCTCATGGCCCGAAATAGATGCCAATCGTTGTATTAGAGTTGTTTTTCCACAGCCCGTTTCTCCAACAAGCAATGTAGGTTCATTTTGGGCTATACAAACTGCTGCGGATTCCATTAAACGCAAGGCATGATTCGTTTCGGCAAACTGTAAATTTTTTTCTTGAAATCCAGAACGTCGCGAAGGGAATTTAATGACTGCTCTTCCAACTTCGATGTACCCATCAGCAAATTTAATTTGAGGTTGCCGGTCTTCAATATACCGTATTGCTGCAGTTGCAGAAATTCCCCAAATTGGAGCCAAATAAGATGTAATGAATTCATTACGCATCGTCCTGCAAGGGCACCATCCAGCGAAAATATCATATGTTTCAGCCATGCAAAGAATTTTTTGAGACTCGGTACAAAATGTTACACCTGGTTCAAAATGAATCGCACTTGAAATTCTTTTTAAAACTTTTACCAGATCCCGAACAGCGGAGTGTCGTCCTCCACCAAGTAATCGGATTCGCCGGTCATGGTCAGTTTTTCCATCTACTTCATTGATGTCTGCTCTTCCACTTTTGTCCAGCGTTCGTAGAACGTTCAAAGCCGCCTCTGAAATCACTTCTGGAATGCCGGGAAATAATTCTTTGCTCACTTCTTGTATTTCAGAATAAGGCAGTGGATCAACGTGAACCTTTCGCCAAAGTCCAGGATGAAGAATTTTTTTTCCTCCACTTCCCGCTGTAGCAGTTGCCATTCTGAACCTGCGCTTGTTTCCCCGACTTGCATTAGAATCCACAGTTGTTGTACATGTTCCAAATAATCGAAAGCCTGGATGGCATTTTTCACTTTTTCCAATACCAAGTGGGAGCACTCTGTCTTCAAGCAATTTCACGAGCGCGGCCTGAATCTCGGCTGGGCAAGACTCAACGTCTTCAAGTAATACCCATTTCCCACTTCTTACAGCATTAGTGAGGGCTCCTGGTCGCCAAGTAAATTCTCCAGGAATATCTGTAGCAGCATAGGAACCCAATAGTGTTTTCGAATCTGTCTCGTCGTCGACGTGAAGTTCGAGCAAATCATCTTTCGCGTTAGAGTCACCAGTCGCGGAGCAATAATGTGCAATCTCTCTGATGAGACTTGATTTTCCAGATCCTCTGGGGCCGCAAACTAAAATTGGTGGCGGATAGGGCTCAGAAGCCATAGCTGTTCCTAATAATGACAAGTTTCGAAGCATAGTCTCAGTCATTACAAGCCCTTCACGCTCAGACCTTGATGGTGTTTGACGAATCTCTTTCTTTTCGCTCTTGGCAACTGTCGCTCTTCGAGGAAGCAAAAGCCCATTCCCTAAATGCACTAGTATGGAAGGTAGTGTGGCATATTCTCGGATTTGTAAAGGTGTTGGTGGAGCAATAATGATGTTCTTGCGCTCGCATATTACTGCTATTACTCCTTTCATTTGATTATTTTGAACAAGAGTCTCTTCATCTATGATTGTCCAAGGATGAGGGACCCAAGGTACCATTTCTTCTTCGAATCCCATACTGGCGATGTATACCCCACGAGACGTTGGAGTCAGATTCATCAAGTGACTGATTGCTCTAACGCAAAACCATCTGACAGCATGAGAGTACTTATAGGGTCGTAAAGCCCATCCAGTAGGTTTGCTTAGATCATCTTCCATGGATTCGTCCACCTCCATTGAAATTTCACTATCTTTCATTCCTAGTAATGTAAAAAGACCAGTCCATTCCCACCAACATTTCATAGAAGCATGATCGCCTCTCTCGGAGTAGAACTTAATGAGGTGATATGCTGCCTCGGAAAAGATTGCAATATCTTTACACTCAATCCTTTTTATCCCTGAATTGATATCCATCGAAACATCACTATCATTTTCAAAAGCTTCTATAAACTTTAAAGGAGAAGTAAATGCTTTTACTTGAAACAAGTCTGAAACAATTTGAGCAAGCTGAGGAGCAATCGGCAGCCAAATTCCAAAGAGAACAAATGTATTTGTAGCCACTTGAACAGTTATTTCATCTTCTGACAATATCAGGGATGAAATTCTAGCAGCAACATCTAACGCAATACAAGGCATAACTCTATATATGTTTCGCAACACATCAATCCGATTCTTGATGGCGATCGTAATTTCATTCTCATTTTCAGAATCCAATAAGAAACATTCCTCTGGTACAGGTTGTGACAAATTGCTTGGATCACAAACGTGGTACAGTAAACTACGAGCAATATGATCTAAATAGTGATCCGCGCTGTTTGCATCTATATCAGCCCAAGAAGTTGACAAAGGACGGGCGAGAACATCGATTGCTTTTGAGATCGTTTGAAGATAGTTGATGACTACTTCTTTTCCAGTGCTTCCCATCTTAGCTTATTGTTTGCACTATACAATGATTTACTGTATTTGTAATTAGTTTGAAGAATGTATTTTGTTTCTCTACAGTGTGGAATATCTGTTTTGATTTCGTTTGTGACACAAAACTCACAGCTTGAACGAGAAAACAAAATCTTCCAAAACAAATGGTTGGTGTTGTGAAATCCAAAGCGAACTGACATGGTTATGTAAGTACATAGGTACGTATTTGTATCTTCAAGAGTTCAACACACTATCTGCAGTGTCTACAGTCTACACAGTACGAAGACATTACTTTCCTGGTGTCAGTTTGTTGCTTCGATCTAATCATTCATTCAACAAAGCAACTGTCATCCTACAAGAATTGAGATGAAACGATCCATCTTATTGAGATCGCTCTGTATATATATTGCGTTTGCTGGTGGTGTGTATGGGTTCCAATCCTCACCTTTCCAAGCCATGTCAACATTTCACAAATCATCACGCAGTAGTAAGCTATTTCGTAAGCTTGATGTTGTATCCATTTCAAAGAAAGATGAAGATTTCTTGAGAAGATCGACTTCTCCTCGTACAAGTCTGAGAGGTTCATCCGATGGAACATCAAATCAAAAATCAAAGCAGACGCCGAACGCAGTGCAGCTCCTCGTCGGTCGTCCTAATGGTATCCGGCGTAAAGCAGCACGATCCATCAGTAACCTCATGGCTTCCTTGCCAAGGAATAGCATTGGTGACGAAGGAGATAGTGCTATGACGAAAATATCAACTTTGGAACAGGAAAATCACATTTTAAGACAAACCATAAAGGAACTGGAAAGAGAGAACGATGCTTTAGAAAAAAGTCATCGACGTCAAAGAATCATCCTCGAAAACTTTGAAGGAGAAGATGAAACTGATTGGTGGGATGAGGAGCTTCAAGAATCGTCCCAGAATCGTAGCTACGATGACTCATCTTTTGTTCCAGAAGACGATACTTGTATTGAATTTGAGGATGGAGCATGCCCCATCGAACCGGATGTTTCATTCGCAGATGCTTTACAAGATAGAGCATACTGGCTTGTAGGATTATTAACACTCCAGAGTATGAGTGGATTGATTTTGGCCAGAAACGAAGCTTTGCTTCAAACTCATCCATTCATAGTGTACTTTTTAACGATGTTAGTTGGGGCGGGAGGGAATGCGGGTAATCAAGCTGCAGTGAGAGGTAAGTATTTTGATACATAATCGCAAAAACATATCTTATGAACTCTATCAAAAATACTGATCCTTTGTCCCTGATACCCTGATCTCATTCCTACTTACAGTAATTCGCGGAATCGCGTTGGGTACGCTGAACGAGCGGACACAGAGACAATTCCTCAATCGTGAATTTAAAATGGCATTGTGTCTGAGTACGATACTTTCAGTAGCTGGATTTATACGTGCCTTTATTTTCCGAACTCCTTTTGCTGAGACGATTGCAGTCACAGCTGCTTTAGCATTGATTGTATTTACAAGCATTTGTTTTGGTGCAATCCTTCCTTTGATTCTAAGAAAAATAGACGTCGATCCTGCACACTCGTCTACGACCATTCAAGTAATCATGGACATTCTTGGAGTAGTTATGACTGTATTTGTCAGTACCGTTGTTCTGGATAGTGCTATGGGTCAGCTGGTTATCAACAAATTGGCTGGAGTGGTAAATGGTAAATGAACAGAAAAGAAAGAGTTTGATTCGAGCGCATTGAATAGACTGATAACTTTCAGAATATCCTTGACGTGAAAGGCGTCGTTGTACACTCGTCTTCTTTCCTTCAGAGGTGCGTTCATAATTAAAAAATCAGGTACGGATTTCTGTAGATAATAACATGTTAACAGTAACGCTGTGTATGGATTGCAACTGTACTATGTTGCACTTTTTGTCTCGTTTTGTGCTTCATATGTTCGCAAAGAATGCTTTCGTATTTACATGACATCTGATGAATTTAATCGTCAGAATCATTAATGATATTCAGTGAGGTATCATAACCCATCTGATGTGTGAGTAGATGTGTATGTTTGTTATGGCAAATTCGAAATTTCCAAAGTTCTATGTTGGACGAATATTTCTGTTTTTACAACTACACCTGATATGTTGCTTCGAACGCCAGAGTAGAATATCTTCATGTTCTACTGCACCTATGATTGCAGCATTTCATATGCAAACAATCATTAGTCATCATAGTCATATTGTAGAGAAGCTGTGAGCTTGAACCACTTTTACCAATAGCAATCTCGTCGCCCGAACCATGGCGCAAAATTTCACAGAATGTTTCGCATACTGAAGATGACACAGTGGCTGTCTAGAATGCAACTGGATCAGTTTAAAGAATCAGATTCCCATGTAGAAGATGCTTATCATTTCGTTTGTGAATAAATTGTCCCTATTCATGGTACATTTGCTATAAGACAAATTGTAATCATCGCTGAGAAAAGAAACGTCAAGGTAATGTACATGGATGGAACTCGACTCTCGATGTGAATAATGTCTCGATGAGTCATGCAAACAATCATCCAAGCGCCACCAATACACCTCATGACTAACCATCATATAGAGAAGAAGTGTTATGAAGCATATCCAAGGAATACAGATCGATGCTTTTACCATAATCAGTCTACATGATTTCGTCGAACATCGGGAAAATGGTCCAGGATGGAACTCGACTCTCGAAATGAATAATGTCTCGATGAGTCATGCAAACAATCATCCAAGCGCCACCAATACACCTCATGACTAACCATCATATAGAGAAGAAGTGTTATGAAGCATATCCAAGGAATACAGATCGATGCTTTTACCATAATCAGTCTACATGATTTCGTCGAACATCGGGAAAATGGTCCAGGATGGAACTCGACTCTCGAAATGAATAATGTCT
>Ga0213868_10001901_pt1 | contig 20158 bp, 17 predicted proteins | sample PICome_9_FD_160087 | JGI IMG/M metagenome (GOLD analysis project Ga0213868, IMG submission 160087) | Coastal seawater microbial communities near Pivers Island, North Carolina, United States - PICO127 | ecosystem: Environmental > Aquatic > Marine > Coastal | place: USA: North Carolina...
CCACCACTGCAGCATTGGTATAGTATAGAGCGAAAAACGGGATTTGAACCCGCGACCTCCACCTTGGCAAGGTGGCGCTCTACCAGCTGAGCTATTTTCGCAATTCAGAGAAATTAGTAAAAACTAATCTCAAATTTAATGATCATGCTTCAATAGTAAAGCGGGTGCAAATTTAAAATTTTTAGATAAAAATCAACCCTTTTTATTAAAAAATTTCATCTTATTTTTTAGGGGTCTCTCCAGAGGGTGGCTGTAGCATTCTTTTTATTTCGTTTAACTTTAGTAAAGCTTCCACAGGAGTTAGGGTATCTATATCAAGCTCAGTGATTTGGTCTCTTAATTCTTCCAGTAAAGGATCATCCAGATTAAAAAAACTAAGCTGCATTTGCGCATCAGTTAGTTTGGTAACAGTATCACTCAAAGCCTCAGAAGAATGCGTTTTCTCTAATCTTTTTAAAATTGTATTGGCCCGGCGTAAAACCCCCTGAGGCATTCCTGCCATTTTTGCCACATGAATTCCAAAAGAATGGTGAGACCCTCCCGGGACGAGTTTTCTTAAAAACAACACATCGTCCTTTAGTTCTTTTACAGAGACCGTAAAGTTTTTTATGCGGTCAAAGGTTGCTGCCATCTCATTAATTTCATGGTAATGGGTAGCAAATAAAACCTTAGCCTTGCTTGGATGCTCGTGCAAGTATTCGCTTATAGCCCACGCTATAGAAATACCGTCATAGGTGCTGGTGCCCCGCCCTATTTCATCTAGAAGTATCAAACTGCGAGAACTTAGGTTGTTTAGAATACTAGCGGTTTCATTCATCTCTACCATAAAGGTAGATTCTCCCATAGAGATGTTATCACTGGCCCCAACGCGCGTAAATATTTTATCTACCACACCCATGCGCACCTTTGTAGCAGGCACAAAACTCCCCATTTGAGCCAGCAGTACAATTAGAGCGGTTTGTCTTAAAATAGCACTCTTACCACTCATGTTTGGCCCCGTAATCATGATAATTTGTTGGCCTTGTTGGTCTAGAAAAACATCATTACTAATATATGGAGCATCTGGCGGTAATTGCTTTTCTATCACTGGATGGCGCCCTTGGGTAATCTCTAAATCTGTGGTGTGGTCAAAAACAGGCCTGGTATAGTTTGATAGTTTTGCTTGCAGGGCAAAACTACAAAGGCAGTCTAGCTCTGCAATAGCTTTGGCATTTTGCTGCACTGGGGCAATGGAGGTAAGCATCCACTCCAGCAGTTCATTAAATATGGTATGCTCTAAAACGGCAATTTTTTCTTCGGCGCCTAAAATTTTTGTCTCGTATTGTTTTAACTCCTCTGTGATGTACCGCTCTGCGCTTACAAGTGTTTGCTTGCGGGTCCACTCTGGAGGTACTTTATCTTTGTGGGTGTTACGCACCTCTATATAGTACCCAAATACATTGTTACTGGCAATCTTTAAAGAGCTTATACCGGTGCGCTGAGTCTCTCTAGAGAGCATCTGGTCTAGGTATTGTTTTCCTCCCTGAGCAACGGCTCTTAAATCATCCAGTTCTTCATTAAACCCATGGGCAATAGCATTCCCTTTTATAATATGTACCGGCGCCTGCTCGTCTAGGGTTTGTTTAATTTTAGATCTCAAGTCTTCACACAGCTCTAACTGCTCGCCCAACAAAGCAAGTGATGGGTTATCGCTATTTTGAGAAAGCTGTTTTATAGGCACTATAGCCTCTAAAGAATTTTTTAATTGCACCACCTCTCGTGGGCTTATTTTTAAGGTAGCCACCTTTGATATCAAACGCTCCAAATCACCAATGCGTTTTGTATTGGTTTGTATTTTGTCCAGCTCTTGGCTGTGCTCTAGCAGGTAACTAACCACTTCATGACGCCTTGTGATAGCCTCCTTATTTTTAAGTGGTAAGGCCATCCACCGCTTTAACATGCGGCCGCCCATAGGTGAGATGGTTTTATCTATAACATCCAAAAGGGTTACCGCGTTTTGTTGGTGGCTGTGATACAGTTCTAGATTGCGTATGGTAAAACGGTCCATCCACACGTACTGATCTTCTGCAATACGTGCTATTTTAGTAATGTGTTTTAGTTTATTATGCTGGGTCTCTGCTAGATAATGCAAGGCGGCCCCACTGGCAATAGTACCGTGTTCAAGATGATCAACCCCAAAGCCTTTTAAGTTTTTAGTATCAAAATGTTTGTGCAGTGTCTCTAGGGCGTAATCTTTGTGAAATACCCAATCCTCTAGATGAAACACGTGGAAATTATCTCCAAAGGTCTCAGAAAACAATTTTCTTTTTTGTTTGCTAAAAAGCACCTCGCTAGGGTTAAAGTTTTGCAATAGCTTATCTACATAAGCGGCGTTTCCCTCACTACTTAAAAATTCTCCCGTTGAAATATCTAAAAAAGACACCCCTATTTTCTGAGAATTCTTAAAAGTACCTCCCTTGCCAGGGCTAAAGTGAACAGCAGCCAAAAAGTTATTTGAACCAGCCTCTAGTATACCATCATTGAGGGCAACTCCCGGAGTTATAAGCTCTGTAACGCCTCTTTTTACAATAGTTTTGGTTTGTTTTGGGTCTTCTAGCTGGTCACAAATGGCCACTCTGCACCCTGCCATAACAAGTTTTGGCAAATAGGTATTTATAGAATGGTGCGGAAACCCAGCCAAGGGTGTTTGCTCGCCACCATTGTTTCTTGCGGTAAGAGTGATGTTTAAAATTCCTGCAGCCTTTACAGCATCTTGGCCAAAAGTTTCATAAAAGTCTCCCACTCTAAAAAGCAACAACGCATCAGGGTATTTTACCTTGATGGCATTGTATTGTTTCATTAAAGGGGTTACCTTCTTGGCTTTAGACATCTGTATAAGTATTAGTACAAATGTAAAAATAGCTTTTTATACATATTTAGAAAGGCTATAAGCCAAGTAATATTTCTTTGAGAGAAAGCCTCGCATAAAAAAAGTATTTTTGTGACATGAAAAATAGGAAATTAAAAAATAGTGAACTTGGCAGAATAGACGCCCAAAGCTTTAAAGGCTCAGAAAAAACGCCACTCATTATTATTTTGGACAACATACGGAGTCTAAACAATATTGGTTCTGTTTTTAGAACCGCAGATGCTTTTTTAATAGAAAAGATATACCTGTGTGGCATTACGGCAAAACCGCCTCACAAAGACATCCAAAAAACAGCACTTGGGGCTACAGATAGTGTAGCCTGGGAATACGCAGAAAACACCCTAGATGTGATACAAAAATTAAAAAGTCAAGGAGTTTTTATAGCCAGTATAGAACAGGCACATGAGTCTGTTTCTTTAGAAAATTTTAAAACAAGCCCCAATCAAAAATACGCTATTGTCATGGGCCACGAGGTAAAAGGCGTGCAGCAACAGGTGGTAAGTGAAAGCGATGGGGTAATTGAGATTCCTCAATACGGCACAAAACATTCCTTAAACATTGCTGTAAGTTGTGGGGTGGTTATTTGGGATTTATTCTGTAAAATAAAAGCCTAAGACATTCCTAATTAGGCGAAAATTTGATCTAAAAGTAGCAAGTAATCACTTCTCTTTTTTACAAAATCTAGCCCAGAGATGTCAATTATTTTAATGCTGTCATTTTGTTGGTTTTTTATAAACTCCAAATAGCCATCATTGATTTTTTGCAAATAGTCTGGCTTTATTGCGTTCTCATAACTGCGGCCTCTTTTTTTAATGTTCTCCAAAAGCCGATCGGTGTTTTGGTATAGATAGATGTATACATCTGGCTTGGGCAATTCTTTGTGCATTAGGTAGAATAACTTCTTGTATAAATTATATTCTTCCTGTTGCAGAGTGACTTTAGCAAAAATGAGAGATTTATACGCATCATAATCTGCAACCACACATTCTTTAAAAAGATCAAATTGTGTGATGTCTTCCAAAAGTTGTTGGTACCTGTCTGCCAAAAAAGACATTTCTAAGGCAAAAGCATACCGCTGTTGGTCCTGGTAAAATTTTGGTAAAAAAGGATTGTCTTTAAAACGCTCTAAAATGAGTTTTGCATTAAAATCATCGGCAAGCATATGACACAAGCTGGTTTTACCTGCACCAATATTCCCTTCAATTGCAATGTAGTTCAGCCTTGAAAAGTCATAGGCGTCTTGGGGGTTAGACAAGGTTTTAGATTGTTGCTCAATCACGCTAGAGTCAGGGGTTTCTAACAGAAGTGTTGCTAGTGTTTTTTGAAAAATAGGATGCAGCAACTCTGGAGCCAAATCTACTAAGGGTTGAAGTACAAATTTTCTATTAGAAATCTCTGGGTGAGGAACCTGCAGGTTATCCTGGTTAATAACAGCGGTGTCATAAAACAAAATATCTATATCAATAGCCCGTGAGGTGTAGCCGCCACTATTAGATCGTTGTCTGCCTAATGCCTTTTCAATGTTTAAAATTTCAGCCAATACCTCTGGAGGCTCATGATAGGTTTGTAGCTCAAGCACACAGTTTAAAAAATCTGCCCCGTCAAAACCAAGAGCGGGTGTTTGATACACCGCAGAGATTTTAGTTATGGTTCCTAGCCTGTTAAAAATAGCTTTTACAGCACTTTGTAAGTGCTCAAATCTATCCCCTAGGTTAGTGCCTAAAGCCAAGTATAAAGTGTGCTGGTCTTTGATGATTTTGTATGGTTTTAACCTCTAGTTAGTACTTAAAAAATGATGAAGTATTGAGAGTGACAATTTATAACATATTAATAGATACAACAAATCCTTCGTTGCTTCTTACATTAAAAACGGTGTCATCATCAAAAATAAGATATTGCCCTTTTATACCCTTGAGCGTTCCAGTATACTCTGGTGTTTTAACAAGGTTTAATGTTTTGAGTTTGACGGGGTATTTAAGTACTGGAAATTCCAGGTTTGTTTCTTGTTTATTATCAATAAAATAAGGCAGGGCCTGTTCAGGAATATATTGCTTTAATGTATCACGCCAAGAGGATAGGTCTTGCTCCTGTATTTCATTTTTAAGCATGGTGCGCCAATTGGTTTTATCTGCAACAAACTCTTTTAAAGCAACCTCTGTTATCCCGGCTAGGTACCTATTTGGTAACTCTGCAATCTCAAGGGCTTTGTGAGCTCCTTGGTCTATCCAGCGGGTTGGTATTTGGGTTTTACGGGTAACCCCTACTTTAACATTTCCGCTATTTGCAAGATATACAATATGGGGTTTGAGTTGCACTGCTTTTTCATACTCCAAATCTCGGTCTTCTATACCAAGATGTGCCTGGCTTTTTTCTGGATGTATGATCCAATCTGCAGCTTGAGGAATTTCAAAAAAACAATCGTAACAAAAACCTTGACGGTATATCTTTTTTTCTTTTTTACAACTCATGCACTGATACCCTAAAAAAGATATGCTTATTTTTTTATCAAGAAGCTGATTTATATGTAGAAAATCATTCTCAAATACCAAGTAGTATTGGATTGGACTTCCTATTTCGGTTTTCATTTTTGTTAATGTGCCTTGGAATTGCATAAAATAAAATTGTACATTTAGACCTTAAAGATAGTGCAAAAATATGCCAATACCCATAGTAAATTCTTTAGCATCTTGGTTTTTAAAAAAACGTTTTCACCAAATAGAACTTTTTTTGAAATACCCTATTGATGTTCAAAATGAGCTGCTAGAACATCTTTTGCATACTGCCAAAAACACCGAAATTGGTAAACAATATGATTTTGCTTCTATTAGCACTTACAGAGAATTTGCAGAAAGAGTACCCGTAACCTCCTATGAGGATAATCATCTACAAATTGAACGCGCTAGAAAAGGAGAAAGCAATATTTTTTGGCCCACCCCTATTAAATGGTTTGCAAAATCAAGCGGAACAACAAATTCAAAAAGTAAATTTATTCCAGTGAGCTCAGCCTCTCTTGAACATTGCCACTATGCCGCAAGTAAAGACTTATTATGCATGTATCTTAATAATAATCCTGACGCCAATTTGTTTTTAGGTAAAAGTTTGCGCCTTGGAGGAAGCAAAGAATTATACAAACAAAACGCAACAGTTTATGGAGACCTCTCTGCCATACTTATAGACAATATGCCTTTTTGGGCAGAATATAGCAGCACCCCAAATAATGAAGTATCTCTCATGGCAGATTGGGAGTTAAAAATGCAGGCTATCGTGGACCAAACCATTCAAGAAAATGTAACAAGCCTGGCTGGAGTTCCCTCCTGGATGTTAGTTTTACTCAATAATGTACTGGAAACAACAGGTAAATCAAACCTCTTTGAGATTTGGCCTAATCTAGAGGTTTATTTCCACGGAGGTGTCAATTTTGACCCCTACATAGACCAGTACAATGCCTTACTACCTAAAGAAAATTTTAGGTATTATGAAATATACAATGCCAGTGAAGGCTTTTTTGCGATCCAGGATAGAAATGCCAACAAAGAACTACTATTAATGCTAGACTATGGGATTTTTTATGAATTCATTCCCATGGACACCTATGGGAGTGCTGCAGAAAAAATCATATCACTAGAAGAGGTTCGAGTTAATAAAAACTATGCCATTGTAATTACAACCAATGCAGGGTTATGGCGCTATAAAATTGGAGACACAGTACGTTTCACTTCCATAAGCCCTTTTAGAATAAAAGTAACGGGAAGAACCAAACACCACATCAATGTCTTTGGAGAAGAGCTCATAATTGAAAATGCTGAAATGGCATTAAAACAAGCTTCAAAGAACACGCAGTGTGAAATCGTGGATTACACAGCGGCGCCTATTTTTATGAAAGGTAGAGAAAAAGGAGCCCATGAGTGGATCATAGAATTTAAAACCCCACCCAAAAATCTAGGGTTATTTACAAAGAGCCTCGATAGCGCTTTAATGGATGTTAATAGTGATTACCAAGCAAAACGCTTTAACAACACAACCCTTAACTTGCCCAAAGTTCATATGGCCCGGCAAAGATTATTTTATGATTGGCTCAAACAAAAAAACAAACTAGGTGGCCAACACAAAGTACCTAGACTCTCCAATAAACGTGATTTTATTGAAGAATTATTGCATTTAAACACATAGGCGCTATACCTAAAATAATGGCAGTGTTTTACTGCCTTTGCATCATTTATTATTTGCTAAAGTGAAGATTTAGACAATAAAAAAACCGTACCATCATAAAAGTGGCACGGTTTTTCTGTTTTTATTTTACACTCTTAAGATACTGCCTTGAGTTTTTTAATGGTAGATTTATTTAATTTCTCTTCTGCATACTCACGTGTGACACTCAAGAATTTCTCATCTGTGCCAGGCATATCAAACATAGCATCTGTGAGTATAGCCTCGCAAAGAGATCTTAAACCTCTTGCCCCCAATTTATATATAATAGCTTGCTCTACAATAAAGTCTAGCGCTTCTGTGGTAACTACAAGTTCAATGCCGTCCATCTCAAACAACTTATGGTATTGTTTTATGATGGCATTTTTAGGCTCTGTTAAAATAGACCTTAGGGTACCCTTATCTAGAGGGTTCATGTAGGTTAATACAGGTAAACGACCAATAATCTCAGGTATTAAACCAAACTGTTTTAAGTCTCTAGGTATGATGTAGCGCAGCATATCATCCTTTTGCAAGGAGTTTTCCTTTTTTGAAGCACTAAAGCCAACGGCTTGCATGTTAAGTCTTTTAGAGATATGTCTTTCTATGCCATCAAAAGCACCGCCTGCTATAAATAATATATTTTCTGTGTTTACCTCTATAAACTTTTGGTCTGGATGTTTTCTACCCCCCTTTGGTGGCACGTTAACCACTGTGCCCTCTAATAGTTTTAATAAGGCTTGCTGTACCCCTTCTCCACTTACATCTCTTGTGATAGACGGATTGTCGCTCTTGCGCGCAATTTTATCTATCTCATCTATAAATACAATTCCTTTTTCGGCTTTTTCAAGATTGTAATCTGCAGCCTGTAACAAACGTGTTAAAATGGTCTCTACATCTTCTCCAACATATCCTGCTTGTGTGAGTACAGTTGCATCCACAATGGCAAGTGGCACATTGAGCATTCTTGCAATGGTTTTGGCCACCAATGTTTTACCCGTTCCTGTTTGCCCAACAATAATGATATTACTTTTTTGAATATCTATATCGTCTTGTGTTTTTGGTTGCAATAAACGCTTGTAATGATTGTAAACAGCCACAGACATCACTCTTTTGGTGTGCTCTTGCCCTATTACATAATCATCCAAAAAAGCCTTGATTGTCTTTGGCTTTTTAAGCATTACGTCTTCACTTAGGTGCTCATCACCCGCTTGTGAGGCTTCCTCTACTATGATTCCGTGGGCCTGCTCTATGCAACGATCGCAAATATGAGCATCTATACCTGCAATGAGCAAGCTAGTATCTACTTTTTTACGACCACAGAAAGAACATTCTAAAACCTCTTTTGACATGAATTGCTTTTTGTGTTAACCTCTTTTTAATATTTCGTCTATCATACCGTACTCCAAAGCCTTGTCTGACTTCATCCAGTAATCACGATCACTATCCTCATACACCTTATCATAGCTTTGCCCTGTGTGGCTTGCTATAATATTGTATAACTCGGTTTTTAAAGTCATGATTTCTCTTGCAGTAATCTCAATGTCACTTGCCTGTCCTTGGGCACCCCCAAGTGGCTGATGAATCATTACTCTTGAGTGAGTTAAACCACTACGCTTGCCCTTTTCTCCAGCACACAAAAGTACAGCTCCCATGGAAGCTGCCATACCTGTACAAATAGTAGCTACATCTGGCTTTATAAATTGCATGGTGTCATAAATCCCTAAACCAGCATACACACTTCCTCCAGGAGAGTTGATGTAAATCTGGATATCCTTAGAAGCATCTACACTTTCTAAAAAGAGCAGTTGTGCTTGCACGATATTGGCAACTTGATCGCTAATTCCAGTTCCTAAAAAGATAATTCTATCCATCATTAGGCGTGAAAAAACATCAAAAATGGCGATATTCATCTGCCGCTCTTCTATAATGTTTGGCGTTAGGTTACTTGGGTACATGCTACTCATTATTTTTTCATAATAAGTACTGCTAATGCCTTGGTCTTTAATCGCGTATTTTTTAAATTCTTCTCCGTAGTTCATATAACTATTTATTCTTTATATTTTAATGTATTATAAATACCATTTCAAAAAAGACACCTAACTATCTGGCATGCCTAATTGACGTTAATGCACACTAAAGGTACCTAAATTTTTAAAGATTTATGCATAGGCCTCTTTAATGAATTTATCATAAGATACTTCTTTGATCTTCAGTTTGGCATTTTCCTTAAAAAAATCAAGTAATTTACTAGAGTTTAATTGCTCACTCAAACGCTTCACTTCTTCTTGGTTAGACATTATTCTTGAGGCAATATTATTTAATTCTTCTTCACTAGGGTCAAGCTGTCCAAATTGAGCCATTTGTCCTTTTATCATATCTAGAGCGTATGCCTTCAGCTCATCAAAGGTTACTTGCAAATTGTGCTCTGCTCTTAGTTTTCCCTCAATTAATTGGTAGCGCAGTCCTTTTTCACTACGGGCATATTCTGCCTTGGCCTCTTCTGGGGTCATTGGGTTCTCTCCAGAGACTTGTATCCAACGCTCCAAAAAGTCTTTAGGTAAGTCAAACTTTGTGTTTTCAATTAAAGACTCTACAACATCATTGAGCATTTTTTGATCACTTTGTTGTGCAAATTGCTTCTCTGCATCTTCTTTGATCTTTTCTTTAAGTGCCTTTTCTGAGCTTACATTCCCTTCTCCAAAGAGCTTGTCAAACAACTCTTGGTTTAAATCTGCCATCACACGGGTGTTCACTTCTTCAATTTTAAAAGAAACCTCTACAGATAACCCCTTGGCATCTTCTGGGGAAAGACCAAAGTGCTTTTGATTGTCTTGCTCCTGGGCAAACATGCCTTTTGTTTTTAAAGAAATCACATCACCAGGCTTGGCCCCAAGTAAAGCGTTGATCTGGGCTTTTCCTTTCAAGCTATCAAGCTCTATGGTCGTGCTTTTATCTATCTCTTTTTCTGGGTTGGTAAAAGTACCCGTAATCTCATCTGCTTTTGCTACCTCAGTTTTAGACTTTAGGGTCCCGTATTGCTTACGGATAGACTTTACTTGATTGTCAAGCATTTCTTTGTCTGCAACAATTTTATAAGCAGTAACCGCTTTTTTAGCAACATCTACTTTAAAACTTGGAGACAATCCTAGATCAAACTCAAAGGTAAACTCATCGTTATCCCAGTTAATTTCTGTTTCGTTTTTAGGAAGTGGATTTCCTAAAACATCTAATTTTTCCTGGGTCAAAAAATTATGCAACCCATCTTGTAATAGTTTATTTACCTCCTCTACTAGCACCCCTTTACCATATTGTTTTTTAACCATTCCCATCGGGATATGCCCTTTTCTAAAACCTGGTATATTTGCCGTTTTTTGGTAGTTACTTAATACCTTAGTTACCTTGTCTTGGTAATCATCTTTTGAGATTACTACAGTCACTACTGCATTTAGCGCATCAACATCTTTCTTTTTGATATCCATTGTATTGTGAAATTTTAATTTAAATAACTCATAAATAAAGAGATATAGCCTGCATTTATGAGCGTGCAAAGATATATCAAATAACTAGATGTTACAAACAAAACACCCAACATAAAACAAATCTACAAAGAGTGATTTTTAGGGTTTTATTCCATAAAGAGCCCAAGGATTTATGGCAACCTATTTTGAGTAAAATCATAATTAGAGCCTGAGGTTGTAAACAAAAAAAAGCGCTGTATAAAATACAGCGCTTTTTAAATATAAGTGCGGATGACAGGAATCGAACCTGCACGCCTTGCGGCACTAGATCCTAAGTCTAGCATGTCTACCAGTTCCACCACATCCGCAGACCTTGGCCAAAGATATAAGCTATCTTTGGGTCGGCAAATATACATAATTGTTATAATTAACAAACAATCTTTATTAAGAAATAATGCTTTTAATTACCTTTAACTTTTCTACTGAGAGATACGAGTATTTCTTCAGAAATTTTAAAATTTTATACTATTTATGAAAAGTGCCAAACCCTATATTGCCCAACACAAAGACCGGTTTATTGACGAACTAATATCCCTATTAAAAATACCTAGTATTTCTGCAGACAAAGCATACGCAAAGGATGTTATTAGAACTGCAGATGTAATAAAATCTAGTCTTGAAAAAGCTGGCTGTGACGCTGTTGAAATTTGCGAGACTCCAGGGTACCCTATTGTGTACGGAGAAAAAATAATAGACCCAACACTTCCAACCATATTAGTGTATGGTCATTATGATGTACAACCACCAGACCCTATAGAGTTGTGGGACAGCCCTCCTTTTGAACCCGTGATCAAAAAAACAGAGCTACATCCTCAAGGAGCCATTTTTGCGCGTGGTAGTTGTGATGATAAGGGGCAAATGTACATGCATGTAAAAGCCATGGAATACATGACAACAACCGGTCAACTGCCCTGTAACGTAAAATTTATGATTGAAGGTGAGGAAGAGGTAGGCAGCGAAAGCCTTGGTTGGTTTGTAGAGAGAAATCAAGAAAAATTGTCTAACGATGTGATCTTAATTAGTGACACAGGCATGATTGCCAATGACATCCCAAGCATCACAACTGGGCTTCGCGGTTTAAGTTATGTGGAGGTAGAAGTTACAGGGCCAAACAGAGATTTGCACAGTGGTTTGTACGGAGGCGCCGTTGCAAACCCTATCAATGTATTAACCAAAATGATTGCATCTTTAACAGATGAGAACAACCACATTACCATTCCAGGATTCTATGATGATGTAGAAGAGTTATCTGAAGTTGAAAGAGCCAAAATGGCCCAAGCTCCTTTTAGCAAGGAAGCCTATTGTAAATCAATAGGGATTGAAGACACCTATGGAGAAGCAACCTACACCACCAATGAACGAAACAGTATTCGTCCTACCTTAGATGTAAATGGTATCTGGGGAGGCTACACTGGTGAAGGTGCCAAGACCGTAATTGCTAGCCAAGCATTTGCAAAAATATCAATGCGCCTTGTTCCAGATCAAGATTGGAAAAAAATAACAACACTGTTTAAAGATCATTTTCAGAGCATTGCTCCAAAGGGAGTTACCGTTATAGTTCACCCACATCATGGGGGGCAAGCTTATGTTACTCCTATTGATAGTATTGGGTATAAGGCAGCGAGTAAGGCCTACAAGAGCACCTTTGGAAAAACACCAATTCCGCAGCGCAGTGGAGGAAGCATACCTATTGTAGCTTTGTTTGAAAAAGAACTAAAAAGCAAAACTATACTCATGGGCTTTGGTCTAGATAGTGACGCCATACACTCTCCCAATGAGCATTTTGGTGTCTGGAATTACTTAAAAGGAATAGAAACCATTCCTCAGTTTTACCATTACTTTACTCAAATGAGTAGGTAAAAACTCAAGTCTTAAAGCAATAAAAAGCCCTGCTGGTTTTAAAACTAGCAGGGCTTTTATGGTATTTAAAATACTTACAATTTTTTTACATATTCGGTAATAAGTACAATTTGTACTCCATCTACTTTCCCTTCTATAAAGGCATCATTCTCGTGATCTAAAGAAATACGGCGCACGGCAGTTCCTTGTTTGGCAATCATACTAGATCCTTTAACTTTCAAATCTTTAATAAGCACAACAGAATCTCCAGTTGTTAAAACAACACCGTTTGCGTCTCTATGCACTAAGGCATCTGTTTTATCTTCGGCATCACCCAGGGCTGAAGCCCACTCTAGATTTTGGGGCTCCATATACATCATATCTAACAGGTCTTGAGACCACCCAAAAGATTTTAAGCGATGTAACATGCGCCATGCCATTACCTGCACTGGCGCCACGGTGCTCCACATGCTGTCATTTAAACACCGCCAGTGATTTTCATTTCGCTCTGCTGCATCAAACTCACAAGAGCAGTTTACACAGGCCAAGATGGAAGTGCCTAAGGGATCAATATACTCCGGAGTTTTTGGCACTAGATACACCTCTAAGTTTTCTGGTTCTGAATGCCCACAAAGTTCACAGGTGTCTTGGGCTCTCTTTCTTACTTCTCTCTCTAGGCTCATTTGATGCGTTTTTTTACACTAACAAATGTAACAATATTGTGTAGTTGAGAGCTGTTAAATAGTATATTTCACTAGATTTGTGAGAATAAGAATTTCAAGATATGCATGGTATTTCTATTTCTCAAGCAGGAACTATAGCCAAAACCCACTTCTTAATTACGGGTACGGTCTGCTTGCTTGATGGAGATGAAGATTTTAATTTTAAAATCACAACGGCAAGTACCTGTTATGTGTTAAAAATATCATCAGCAAACCTCCAAAGACTCGAGACCCAAAATAAAGTACTTCATTTTTTATCTCAAAAAGAACTACCCCTTGCCTTGCCACAGATACTTCCAAATAAAAAAGGAGATTTCTGCACAACAATAACACTGCAGGGCGCCCAGTGTCATGTACGCCTTATTACCTATGTACAAGGAAGACTTTGGGCCAAGATTAACCCTAAAACCAGTGTGTTACGGCATGATTTAGGACACAAAGCAGGAGCACTCACAAAAGCCTTGCTAGACTTTGCGCCAAATCCAAGGCAAAGTGATTCTCATTGGGATCTAGCAAATGCATCATGGAGCTGTAAGCACACCATGCTTTTTAAGGGAGAAAAACGTGCCCTTATAACAAGATTTCAAGCGCTATTTAAGACTATAGAGTCCTGCCATAAAACACTTCCAAAAAGCACTATCCATGCAGATGTGAATGACTGTAATATTTTAATATCAAACGATCTTAAGAATCTTGAGGTTGCAGGCATTATAGATTTTGGAGATACCACCTACTCCCAAACTATTAACGATGTTGCCATTACAATAGCCTATGGCGCAATGCAGGTGCCAGACCCACTAGAGGCTGCACTAGAGATATTACAGGGCTATGGGTCGCAATATCGTTTTACAGTAAATGAACTACACTGCTTGTATGCACTGGTGGCCATGCGCCTTGTAACAACAGTTACAAAAGCAGCCCTAAGAAAACAACAAGACACTACCAACACCTATCATAGCATTAGTGAGCAACCCGCTTGGCAATTGCTTGAAAAATGGCAAGACATTAATCCAAAATTTGCAAGCTATAGCTTTAGAAGTGTTTGTGGTTTTAAGGCACACCCAAATGAAATTGCATTTAAAGCATGGGCTAAAGACAATAGCTTTACCCTAAAGGATATTTTCCCTTCACAGGTTTTAAAAACAGACTTGCATCTGCTGGATTTAAAAATATCTAGCCCATGGATTGGCTCTAAAGAGTCCTTAAATGATTTTGATTTGTTTGCCTTTAAAATAAATCAAATTCAAAAACAGCATCCTAGCAAACTCATTGCTGGAGGATATCTAGAACCGCGGCCCATATACACCTCAAAAAGCTATGAAAAACAAGCAAATCAAGCCGCTCAAAACAGGACGCTGCATCTTGGGATAGATTTTTGGTTGCCGTCACAAACCCCTGTGCACACGCCCCTTAAGGCAGAAGTTGTTGTGGCCTCTTATAACTCAGAGTGTAAGCAGTACGGCGGGCTAGTGATTTTAAAACACAATGAAGATGGCCTGGTATTTTACACCCTTTATGGACACCTTTGTAAGGCAAGTGTAACAGCTCAGAGGGTTGGTGATGTGCTAAAAAAAGGAGACAGAATTGGGGCATTAGGTAACCCTCTAGAAAATGGCCAATGGGCTCCCCATTTACATTTTCAAATCATGCTCTCTATGCTTGAAAACACCCAAGATTTTCCTGGGGTAGCATATCCAAAACAAATGCAGGTTTGGAAAAGTATTTGCCCAGACCCTAACCTATTGTTTAAAAACCCAAAACTAGATACGCAGTATGATACTCCGAGTTCAGAAATCTTAGATTTCAGAAAAAAACATCTCGGGAAAAGTTTAAGTATCTCTTACCAAGAGCCTCTAAACATAGTGCGTGGAGATGGCGCTTATTTGTTAGACACCTGGGGAGATAAATACCTTGATACCGTAAATAATGTAGCCCATGTTGGACATGAACATCCAGCGGTTGTTAAAGCTGCACAAGAGCAAATAGCGCTGCTTAACACAAACACGCGGTACCTCAACCAGAACATTGTTGCATATACTAAGGCACTACTTGAAAAACTTCCTCCAAAGATCTCGGTACTTCATTTTGTAAACTCTGGAAGCGAAGCTACAGAACTTGCGCTGCGTATGGCCAAAACCATCACTGGACAAAAAAATATGCTTGCCATCAAGGTGGGATACCACGGAAATACAACCGCTGCTATGCAGGTAAGCTCTTATAAGTTTGATAGCAAAGGGGGCAGCGGAAAACCAAAACACACTCATATTTTACCCCTACCAGACTCTTATAGAGGTCTTCACAGAAAAGGAAATAATCTAGGTACTACCTACGGCAATTACGCGCAACAACATATAGATCGTCTTGCTGTTAATGGTGAGGGTATTGCCGGTTTTATAGGAGAATCTATTATTAGTTGCGGGGGCCAAATAGTGCCACCCAAGGGGTACTTTAAAGCATTGTATAAAACAGTTCGCGCAGCAGGCGGATTGTGTATTGCAGATGAAGTACAAACGGGTTTTGGGCGCATGGGCGATTATTTTTGGGGCTTTGAGATGCATGGTGTTACTCCAGATATTGTAACGATGGGAAAACCTGCAGGAAATGGGCACCCCTTAGCAATTGTAGCCTGTACTCAAGAGGTCGCCAAAGGTTTTGCGAATGGGCTAGAATTCTTTAACACCTTTGGTGGAAACCCAGTGAGCTGCAGCATAGGCAAAGCAGTTCTTGATGTAATAGAAGAAGAGCAATTACAAAAAAACGCAAAACTAGTGGGCAACTTTCTTAAAAATGAACTCCTTAAACTACAAGAAAAATTTACCATCATTGGTGATGTGAGAGGCGCCGGTTTATTTCTTGGCATAGAATTAAATGATGCAGAAAAAACCCCATTGCCAGAACAGGCAAGCTATTTGGCAAATAGAATGAAAGATGTTAAAATTTTAATGAGCACAGATGGGCCAGATTATAATGTGCTTAAAATAAAACCTCCAATGGTCTTTAGTATAGACAACGCAAAAGAGCTTATCTTTAGACTCCATGAAGTTTTCCAAGAAGATTTTATGACTCATTATTAAAACCCTTACCGATGAAAATAGTATATACCCTTATCGTTATTTTTAGCCTTTGGAGCTGCGCTGACAAAAGCAACCAGACTAACCTGGCGCTACAAGAAAAAGCACAAACTCAAAACACAGAAGCCCAAGACAAGGCAGCCATCTTAAAAGTAATGAAGGATCAAGAAATTGCTTGGAGCAATAATGATCTGGAGGGCTTTATGAAGGGATACATTAAAAGCGACTCTTTGAAATTTTATGGTAAAAGCGGTCTTACCAAAGGATGGCAACAAACTCTTGATAACTATAAAAAAGGATACCCAACCAAGCAACACAGTGGTACATTAACATTTACCATAAATGATATTTCAAAAATTGAAAATGATAGTTATTGGGTAATGGGCGAATACTTTCTATCTCGAGAGGTAGGAGATGCCGATGGTGTGTTTATGATTATTTTCAAGAACATAGACGGCAGCTGGAAAATTGTTGCAGACATGAGCTGCGGGTAGAGAAATATTTTAATTTCCTTGGATGCGCTGCCATTAATCTCCAAGAAAACAGCAACATCTGCAAAACGTTTTTTATTTTTTGTAATGAAAAGCCTTTTGGATCTGAAATAAAATTAGGTTATTTCATACAACACAGGCCTACTGGGAGCCGCATCATTTTCAAAGGGTGCTACTTGTAAATTTAAAACGTAAGACCCATCTTTAATAATGTCATTTACGTAAACAAACTCTGTTATTGTAGCGTTTTTTCTTGGACCTTGTGGGATGTTCCAAAAAGCTTTGTGCGCCAGTAAAGCGCCATCATCTTTTTCTTTATCCACAGAAGGCAAATCTATAAGTAAATGCTGCACCCCTAAGTCTCTCAAAAAGGCAGCTGCCTTGTGATCTAAATAGGGCCAATTGGTGTTGGAGTATTTCCGTGAGGTTTTTGAAATTGTATTAGGCGTTGTTCTTATTACAACTGCCTTAGGCGTTTTGCCTTTTAATGAGGCTCTTATAGCATCTAGTGTAAGTACATAATCTTCTTGGATTAACTCAGGAGAAATGGTGATTAACTCTGCCATAAAAAAGAAACTCTTTAGGGCATCATTTACAGAGTAAAATGAATCTGTGATGTGTCCCAGACATTCTGTATGGGTACCATGAGCATGAGGATTAAAGGATATGTTATTAAAATTTACAGCAGCTCCTTTACTAACTTTACCAACCCAGTCTCCAAGTTGTACCGGAGAAATTTCTGGTTTTTCAAGATACCAAGCCAAAGGGTTTTGTGGGCTGTCAGACATCACAATAGAGATGTCTATAGGCTTTGAAAGATCTATACTAACTCTTGAATTGTTGGTTTTAATGTTTGCTAACATAGCGGTGGTTTTACAGATTCAATATACAACTCTCCTGGCTTAAATCATAAATAAATCTGCGGCAATACCATCTGTTAAAAACTTCCCTTTTTTAGTGGCCTTAATAACATCTCCCTCACAAATTAACAAGCCTAAAGCAATGTGTTGCTGTATGTTTTGTTTTAAATACTCCTGAAATTTTAGGCCAAAAAAGCTGCCTATTTCATCTATAGAAATGCCGCCGGCTGTTCTAAGACGGGTCATTATATATTCATTGTATTGGTTTTCTGTGCTAAGTATCTCTGTAGTTAGGGGCGCTACTCCCTTTTCAATACTTTTTATGTAGCGCGAGTTGTTTGACACATTCCAGCTTCTAGAAACTACATCATAACTATGGGCAGATGGGCCAACACCTAAATACGGTTTTCTCATCCAGTAAGATGAATTGCTTTGAGACTCCCACCCAGGAATACAAAAATTAGAAAACTCATAGTTATGATATCCAACAGCTGCCGTTTTTTCAACTAATACCGCGTGGTGCTTTGCAGCAACAGCGTCATCAACAGGGCGTATAATTCCTTTTTTAATAAAACGCTCTAGGGCTGTTTTAGGCTCTACCGTTAAAACATAACAAGAAATGTGCGGCACCTTCAAAGACAATGCTTTTTCTACGTTTTCTTGCCATCTTTGAGGTGACATTTGAGGAATCCCATACATTAAATCTATACTAATATTTTTGAAATACTGTTTGGCATTTGTAATACAATCAAGGGCTTCTGCTTGGTTGTGAGCTCTGTTCATGAGTTTTAAATCTTCTTCAAAAAAAGATTGTATCCCTATAGAAAGTCTATTTATTTTAGAACTTGCAAGAGCACTAATTTTAGCATCTGTTAAATCATCAGGGTTGGCCTCTAGGGTAATCTCTGGGGAATCTACTACAGTAAAATTGTCATACACGGTTTGTAAAACAAGATCAATTTGCAAGGGGCTTAACAAACTTGGGGTGCCTCCTCCAAAGTAAATGGTTTCTATGGGCCGGGTAAGCTCTTTTTTGCGGAGGATAAGTTCTTTGCAGATTGCGCCAAGCATGGCATCTGATTTGTGTAAAGATGTTGAGAAATGGAAGTCACAATAATGACACGCCTGTTTACAAAAGGGGATATGAATGTAGATGCCAGCCATTAAAATACAGCGTTACTTTTTTACTCGTTTTTCATTTTGACTCACAAAACTGGACCATCCAGAGTAACTCTTGCCTGTGCTTAGTTCTTTTCCACTATTATAAAAATGACAAACTGCAGCCGCAAGGCCATCTGTGCTGTCTAAATTTTTTGGTAATTCTTTGAGCCCTAGGATGTTTTGAAGCATTTTTGCCACCTGTTCTTTAGAGGCATTACCATTACCGGTGATGGCCATTTTTATTTTCTTTGGCGCATATTCTGTAATTGGAATATCTCTAGACAAACCTGCCGCCATAGCAACTCCTTGGGCGCGTCCTAATTTGAGCATGGATTGAACGTTTTTACCAAAAAAAGGAGCTTCAATAGCGATCTGGTCTGGATGATAGGTGTCTATAAGCTCTATGGTGCGCTCAAAAATTAGTTTAAGGCGCTGGTAGTGGTTATCATACTTGGAGAGTTGTAGTTCATTGAGTTGCAGGAATTCCATTTTTTTTCCAACTACCTTAATGAGTCCAAAACCCATAATAGTGGTTCCTGGATCAATCCCTAGTATAATGTTGGATGTTGTGCTCAATGGCTTGTTTTTTTTCTAATGCCTTTGGTAACTTTAAACAAGGCATTATCTCTTTGTTACAAAGCTAAACAAAAGCACCACAACCAAGACTACTTTGTTTGCAATACAATTGGCAGGCTAAAAGCTACTGCAACAGGAACACCCCTTTTATGGGCTGGCGCCAAAGCGGGTATGCTATCTATGCTTTGTTTAATCCAGGAAGACAGCTCTGGGAAGCGTGCACCCGTGAGACTATCCATCTGTAATGTATTTAAGGTGATAGTACCTTTATCCGAAACAGCAATAGCTGCCCAAAGGGTATCTTTTATGGCTCTAGTGCTTACAAAATGTTTTGAAGAGAACCCTGCATATATTTTTGAAACCAATGTGTTCTCAAAACAAATTTTACTTGCCTGTTTTTCTGAAATATGCTGACAAGAACTAAAACTTGGAAATTGATCTACATCATTCCAAGAAATAGTTTTGATCTCTTGCTGGTAAAATGTATCTGAAGAAATTTTATCTGTCTCAAAATACTGGCAAGATGTCAATACAAATAACACTAAAACATAAAATGTGTATTTCATGATTTTAAAATTATATTTCTGAAGTTGAAAAATACACATTTTGTAGCGATCCCCTTATGTGTTGTTCAATTTATCTTGCCCAGGATATTATTATTTTTAGACAAAAGCCGCTCTTAAAAAAGCAGCCTATGTTTTTGGTTTTACTACTTGCCAATTAGAGGGTTCCTCGCTTGGCCTGTTGCCTCTCTATGGCCTCAAACAAAGCTTTAAAATTTCCAACACCAAAAGATTGTGCTCCTTTTCGCTGAATAATTTCAA
>Ga0213868_10001902_pt1 | contig 20158 bp, 24 predicted proteins | sample PICome_9_FD_160087 | JGI IMG/M metagenome (GOLD analysis project Ga0213868, IMG submission 160087) | Coastal seawater microbial communities near Pivers Island, North Carolina, United States - PICO127 | ecosystem: Environmental > Aquatic > Marine > Coastal | place: USA: North Carolina...
CCCGCGCAAACAGCGCCATAGCGGCAACCTTGGGGGCCGTGGCAAAGAATGCGGTGACCGGCGTGGGAGAACCCTCATAGACGTCAGGTGTCCACATGTGGAACGGCACAGCCGATACTTTGAACGCCAGACCCGCGATCAGGAATACGATCCCGAACAGCATCCCGACAGATGTCTCACCCGCTTGCGCCGTGGTGATGATCCCCGAGAACAGCGTCGTGCCCGCATAGCCATAGACCAAAGACGCCCCATAGAGCAGCACACCAGAAGACAGCGCGCCCAGCACGAAATACTTAAGACCAGCCTCGGTCGACCGGACTGAATCGCGGCGCAGTGATGCCACGACATAAAGCGCCAGTGATTGCAGTTCCAACCCCATATAGAGCGCCATCAGATCGCCCGCAGAGACCATCATCATCATGCCCACAGCGGCCAACGCCACCAGCATCGGATATTCAAACCGCAGCAGCCCGCGTGTTTTCATGTAGTTTTCGGACATGACCAGCACGGCGGCGGCAGACAGCAGGATCGTGACCTTGGCAAACCGGGCAAAGCTGTCCTCGATGAACATCCCGTTAAAGGCCACCCGTGTGCCTGTACCGCTCATCCCGATCCATGCAGCCAGCAGCACAAATACACCCGCCGTGGCCCAGACCAGCAATCCGCCCATCTTGTCCTTGGTGGTGTAGACAGCGACCAGCAATCCCGCCAGCGCAAAGGCAGACAGCAGGATTTCAGGCAAAATGACGTTCAGGTCTGCGGCAATCATCGCATCAATCCTTAGTTCAATGCAGCAGCGGTTTGAACGGCAGCATCTGCCGCCTCAACCGCGCTTGCGTAATTCTCAACCAGTGCCGCAACAGACGGCCCGATCATATCCAGCACCAGCGCCGGGTAGACACCCAACAGCAGGGTCATGACAACCAGCGGCGCAAATATCCAACGCTCGCGTGCTGAGGTATCCTTGATCGCCTTCAGGCTCTCCTTGATCAGCTCGCCCATGACCACGCGGCGGTACAGCCACAGCGCATAGGCCGCCGACAGGATCACACCCGTCGTCGCAACGGCTGCCACCCAGGTGTTGACCTGGAAAACCGCGATCAATGTCAGGAATTCACCGACAAACCCGGATGTCCCCGGCAGGCCGACATTGGCCATCGTGAACAGCATAAAGATCATCGCATAGACCGGCATCCGGTTGACCAGACCACCATAGGCGTCAATCTCGCGGGTGTGCATGCGGTCATAGATCACGCCCACACAGAGGAACAGCGCTGCTGAGATAAAGCCGTGGCTGATCATCTGGAAAATCGCGCCATCCACCCCCTGCTGGTTTGCCGCAAAGATCCCCATGGTCACAAAACCCATATGTGCCACTGATGAATAGGCGATCAGCTTTTTCATGTCCTGCTGCACCAGCGCCACCAGCGAGGTATAGACAATGGCAATCGCGCTCATCCACAGCACCAGCGGGGCCATCACATCAGAGCCAACCGGGAACATCGGCAGCGAAAAGCGCAGAAACCCATAGCCGCCCATTTTCAACAGGATCGCCGCCAGCACCACAGAACCGGCCGTCGGGGCCTGAACGTGAGCATCTGGCAACCAGGTATGGACCGGCCACATCGGCATTTTCACCGCAAAGCTGGCAAAGAAGGCCAGGAACATCAGCGTCTGCATACCGCCAACGATCTGCACGCCCATGACGCTAAAGGTCTCAGAACCAAACTGGTGGTTCAACAGGTTAATGTCACAGGCCCCGATACAGGTCGTCCCCGCATCCGAGAACATCGCAACCATCGCCACCAGCATCAGCACCGAACCAAGGAAGGTATAAAGGAAGAACTTGAAGCTCGCATAAATCCGGTTCGCCCCGCCCCAGATGCCAATGATCAGGAACATCGGGATCAGGCCAGCCTCAAAGAACAGGTAGAACAGGATCAGGTCCAGCGCCATGAACACGCCCAACATCAGCGTTTCCAGCAGCAAGAAGGCGATCATATATTCCTTGACCCGCTTGTCCACATTCCAGGAGGCCGCAATCACCAGCGGCATCATGAAGGTGGTCAGCATCACAAACAGGATCGAAATCCCGTCCACGCCCATGCGGTACTTCAACCCCAGCAGCCATTCGGCCTCGGTCACGAACTGAAAACCAGTGTCCGCGGGGTCAAACTCAAACAAGACAAACAACGAGATTACAAAGGTCGCCGTTGTCGTGATCAACGCCAGCCATTTGGCATTGCTCTGAGCGGCCTCATCATCACCGCGCAGGAACACCGCAAGGATTACCGCCGCGAATGCAGGCAGAAACGTGATAATGGAAAGCAGATGGGTGTCCATTATTTCGACCCTCCGGTCAACGTCATCCATGTCACCAGCACCGCAATGCCGATCACCATGGCAAAGGCATAGGTGAAGATATAACCAGACTGCGCCTTACCGGCGAGCCGTGTGAAAAAGGGGATGATCCCCATGGCGATGCCGTTCAGCGTGCCGTCGATGACGGACCCGTCGCCGCGCTTCCACAGGAAACGCCCCAGCGCCTTGGCAGGCCGCACAAAGATGAAATCGTAGATCTCGTCAAAGTACCATTTGTTCAGCAGGAACTGATACAGCGGCTGTTGGTTCGCCGCCAGACGGCCCGGCAGGGTCGGGTTCCAGATGTAGAACCACATCGCCATCACAAAGCCAAAGACCATCGCGATGAAGGGCGACACCTTGACCCATTTCGGCGCGCCATGGGCGTCTTCCAGCACGGTGTTGTCAGGACCAAAGAACAAAGCCCCCTCGCCCGGCTGACCGCCAAAGGCCGCGTGATGCCCCTCGCCGTGGGCTGCATCCGCGCCATGCGCGTCATCGGATTTACCGTGGTTGTCCTCGGCACCGCTGGCATGGGCATCGCCCCCCTCGGCCATCTCGGCCAGAGGAATATTATAGAAATCCGCCACATATTTGTGATCGCCAAAGAACGGCTTGAACCAGATCATCCCGGCAAAGATCGCCCCCACAGCCAGCACGCCCAAGGGCACCAGCATGACAGTCGGGCTTTCATGCGCATGTTCATGGGTATGCTTGTTGCCGCGCGCCGTGCCGTAAAAGGTCAAGAACATCAAACGCCAGCTATAGAAACTGGTCATCGCGGCCGCAGCCACCAGCAACCAGAAACCATACATCGACCCGCCAGCCCAGGCGCTTTCGATGATCGCATCCTTGGACAGGAAGCCCGCGAAACCGTAATGCGTCAGCGGAATGCCGACACCGGTAATCGCCAGCGTGCCGATCATCATCGCGGCAAAGGTGAAGGGGATCTTTTTGCGCAGACCACCATAGTTGTTCATGTCCTGCTCGTGGTGCATCGCGTGGATCACCGAACCGGCCCCAAGGAACAACATCGCCTTGAAAAACGCATGTGTGAACAGGTGGAACATCGCCGCCGAATACATGCCAACGCCTGCCGCCACGAACATATAACCCAGCTGCGAACAGGTGGAATAGGCAATCACCCGCTTGATGTCCGTCTGCACCAGACCCACGGTCGCGGCAAAGAACGCGGTTGTGGCACCGATCACGGTCACAAACATCATCGCCTCAGGCGCGAATTCCATCACCGGTGACATGCGGCACACCAGGAAAACACCCGCCGTCACCATCGTCGCCGCGTGGATCAGCGCCGACACAGGTGTCGGGCCTTCCATCGCGTCCGGCAACCATGTGTGCAGGAACAATTGCGCCGATTTACCCATCGCACCGACAAACAGCAAAAAGGCAATCAGGTTGGCCGCATTCCAGTCGGTCCACAGAAACGAAATCGTCTGATCCGCCAGATCGGGTGCGGCAGCAAAGATATCGTCAAAACGGATGCTGTCGGTCATCAGGTAAAGCGCGAATATCCCCAGCGCAAAACCAAAGTCCCCGACCCTGTTGACCACAAAGGCCTTGATCGCGGCGGCATTGGCGCTTGGCTTTTTGTAGTAGAAACCAATCAGCAGATAGGACGCAACCCCAACCCCTTCCCAGCCAAAGAACATCTGGATCAGGTTGTCAGCTGTCACCAGCATCAACATCGCAAAGGTAAAGAACGACAGATAGGCAAAGAACCGGGCGCGATAATTTTCGCCCTCGCCGTTGAAATTGTCGTCATGGGCCATGTAGCCAAAGGAATACAGATGCACCAAGCTGGAGACAGAGGTCACAACGATCAGCATGATCGCGGTCAGACGGTCCATCCGGATTGACCAATCCGTGCTCAGCGAACCGGATTCGATAAACCGCAGGATCTGGATATGCTCCGTCGGCCCATCCAGTGTCAGGAACACCACCCATGACAGGGCAGCAGACAGGAACAAAAGACCCGTCGTGATCCATTGCGCGGCGGGCTCACCGATGATTTTCCAGCCGAACCCGGCGATCAGCGCGCCAACCAGCGGGGCGAAAAGGATGATGGTTTCCATGTGCCTCAGCCCTTCATCACGTTGACGTCTTCAACCGCGATCGTGCCACGGTTGCGGAAGAAACAGACCAGAATGGCCAGGCCAATCGCGGCCTCGGCAGCGGCGACCGTCAGGACAAACAGCGTATACACCTGCCCCACCAGATCCCCCATGAAACTGGAGAAGGCGACAAAGTTGATGTTCACCGCCAGCAGCATCAATTCGATGCTCATCAGCAGGATGATGACGTTCTTTCGGTTCAGGAATAGCCCGAAAATGCCTATGACAAACAGCGTCGCCGCCACCGTCAGGTAATGTTCAAGTCCGATCATCGTGTCTTTGTCTTTCCGTCTTGCGCCGTTTCCCTTACCGGAAACGATCCAAATTTTTCGAATACCCGGCGCTTACAAGCCCTGCCCCGGTTTCACGTCTTTCAACTCCATGGCTTTCGCCGGATCACGCATCATCTGCGCAACCACATCCTGACGTTTCACATCCACGCGGTGGCGCAATGTCAGCACGATCGCACCAATCATCGCCACCAGCAGGATCAGACCCGACAGCTGGAACAGCAGGAAATAATCGTCATACAGGATCAGCCCCAAAGCGGCGGTGTTCTGCACATCGGGGTCAATCACCTGCGTGCGCAGCCCCTCGGCCGCCGCATTGCTTTCCCACGCGCCAAAGGCCATGACGAATTGCATCAAGATCACCAGACCAATCAACAGCGCCAGCGGCAGGTATTTCGCCATCTCCGCCTTCAGCTCGGCGAAATCGACGTCCAGCATCATCACCACGAACAAGAACAGCACCGCAACCGCGCCCACATAGACGATGATCAACAGCATCGCGACGAATTCCGCGCCCAGCATGACGAACAATCCCGCCGAGGACAGAAAGGCCAGGATCAACCAGAGCACCGAATGCACCGGATTACGGCTGATCACCGTGAACAAACCGCCCGCAATTACGCAAATTGCGAAAAGGTAGAAAGCAAAGACCGTCATGCGTCACCCTCGTTGTCGTCAAAGACCTGCTGCGCCAATTCCAGCGCGCGGGTCATGGCAGGAATGCCGGCAAAAACCGACATCTGTGCGATTGTTTCCTTGATATGCTGCTCTGTGGCACCGGCAGCCAACGCATGGCGCACCGTCTGGCGCAGCACAACTTCGTTCTGTGCGCCCTGCATGGTCAACCCAGCCAGGGTCAGCAACAACCGTGTCCGGGCGTCCAGACCATCCTTGTTGATGGCATTGCCGAACATCATCTCCATCATCTCCGATGGCATCGTGCCCATCATCGCCTCGAACACCTTTGGCGAAAACGCGTCCACCGCCGGAAAGGCCTTGGCCATTTCCTGCGCCTGCCGCAGCAACGCTTCAAAGGGGTTTGGCGTATCGGTCATCGGTAGGGCGCGTCCATCTCAAGGTTGCGGGCGATCTCGGCTTCCCAGCGGGCACCGTTATCCAGCAGCTTTTCCTTGTCGTAATACAGCTCTTCGCGGGTCTCTGTTGAGAACTCGAAATTCGGCCCCTCGACAATCGCATCCACTGGACAGGCTTCCTGACAGAAACCGCAATAGATGCATTTGGTCATGTCGATGTCATAACGCGTGGTCCGCCGCGATCCATCCTCGCGCGGTTCGGCGTCAATCGTGATGGCCTGCGCCGGGCAAACCGCTTCACACAGTTTGCACGCAATGCAACGCTCTTCGCCATTTGGATAGCGGCGCAGCGCATGTTCACCACGAAAACGCGGGCTCAACGGCCCTTTTTCATGAGGATAGTTCAAGGTCGCCTTGGGCCGGAACATATATTTCAGCCCCAGCGCAAAACCTTTTACAAAGTCCTGCAGCAAGAAATACTTGGCTGCGCGTGCGTAATCGATCTGTGTCATATCACCCTCACATCGGCCAGCGGGCATAGATGCCCCAGAACCATTCGAACTTGGCCGCGAAGGCCGTAAAGACCACCCAGAACAAGGAGAACGGCAGGAATACTTTCCACCCCAGACGCATCAGCTGATCATAGCGGTAGCGCGGCGTGATCGCCTTGACCATCGAGAAGCAGAAGAAGACGAACAGCATCTTGATGAACATCCAAAAGAAACCGTCCGGCAGGAATGGCACAGGCGACAGCCAGCCACCCAGGAACAGCAGCGACACCAGCGCGCACATCAGCACCACGGCAACCAGTTCACCGATCATGAACAGCAAGAAGGGGGTAGATGAATATTCAACCTGATAGCCCGCCACCAGCTCCGATTCCGCCTCTGGCAGGTCAAAGGGTGGACGGTTGGTTTCCGCCAAAGCGCTAATAAAGAACAGGATCAGCATCGGGAAATGCGGCAGGAAGTACCAATGCAGGATACCGCCCGGCCCGTCTTGGGCATTCACGATCCCGGTAAAGTTCATCGAACCTGTGGAAATAATCACACCGATGATGATCAGACCAATGCTGACCTCATAGGAAATCATCTGCGCGGCAGAGCGCAGCGAACCAAGGAACGGGTATTTGGAGTTGGACGCCCATCCGCCCATGATCACGCCGTAAACCTCAAGCGAGGAAATCGCGAAAACATACAGGATCGCCACGTTGATATCCGACAGAACCCACCCTTCGTTGAAGGGGATCACCGCCCAGGCGATCAGCGCCATCACCAGTGACACCATCGGGGCCAACAAGAACACGGCCCGGTCCGCACCGGCAGGGATCACAACCTCTTTGACCACATATTTCAGCAGGTCGGCAAAGGATTGCATCAAGCCAAAGATGCCCACCACATTGGGGCCCCGGCGCATCTGCACCGCAGCCCAGATTTTGCGGTCCGCATACATCAGAAATGCGAGGCACAACAAAAGCGGCAGCATGATCAACAAGACCTGCCCCACCATCAACAGCCCTATTCCAAGGCCGGTTTGCGTAAAGAAGTCAGCCATTGTCCCTCATACCGTCGGTATGCCTTTTTCGACGCAGTTTGCTGCGACGACTTCGGCGTCAATTGTCTTAATGCCACGTGGCAAGCTCGGCGAGATCGTATAAACAGCATCCCCCCGCCAAAGGCCACCCTCTTGCGCCACATTTGTGCGCACATGTCTTGCGAATCCGTATCCCCGAATGAGCGTATATTGCGCAGCCGCGCATTCGGCGTAATCCGCAACGTCCTGCCCGCTCAGCGCATTGGTCATGGAAACCCTGAATTGCACCAGGTCCCCTTCCAGCAGCGCAGTATGTACCCCTTTGTAATCAGGGATAAAATCTGACGCCAACGGCACCGCAGGCGCGCATGCGGCCAGTGCGATGGGGGCAAGAGCCATCATATATCTCACTCAGCTGCCATGGGTTTGGCCGCCCGTGCCGCCGCATTCGCGGACAGCTCGGCCATCAACTGGCTGGCGCGTGCAATCGGGTTGGTCAGATAGAAATCCGCGATCGCCACACCAAAGGCCGCTTTGCCAATATTGCCACGCGGCAGCGGCTGCCATGCATTCTTGGCAACCTTGTCCACCTTACCCAGATGGGGCACGTCCTTGACCAGCTGTTTGCGCAGCGCATCCAGTGAATCGTAGGGCAAAGTCGCGCCCATTTCGGCGGAAAGGGCCCGCAGGATGGCCCAGTTTTCCTTGGCCTGACCGGGCGCGAAACCTGCACGCTGTGCCAGCTGCGGACGCCCTTCGGTGTTCACGAACAGACCCGCTTCTTCCGTGTAGGCGGCACCGGGCAGGATGATATCCGCACGATGTGCGCCACGGTCCCCGTGTGAGCCTTGGTAGATCACGAATGGACCTGCCGGAATGTCGCCCTCATCTGCGCCAAGGTTATAGATCACGTCGGCACCCAGCACATCCGTGATGCCCCCGGCAGCCGTGGCACCGATATCCATCGCGCCCACCCGGCCTGCCGCCGTGTGCAGAACCATAAATCCGGACTTGGTGCTTTCGGCCAGCGCCATCGCTTCGGCCAGTATCGCGGCACCATCTTCACGCGCCAGCGCCGCCTGACCGATAATGATCACCGACGCCTTGTCACCCACATCCGAATGATCACGCTTGAGCAGCCCGGTCATCATGCTGGGATCATTGCCCAGGTGGTCATGCTCATAGGTCAGATCAACCTTCGGACCGATCACGCCAACATCCGCCCCGCGCGACCACGCCTTGCGGATACGCGCATTCAGCACCGGTGCCTCGATGGCCGGATTGGCCCCGATGATCATGATCGCTTCTGCGCTGTCCAAATCTTCGATGGTTGCCGTCCCGACATAGCCCGACCGGTTGCCCGCAGGCAGCTTGGCCCCATCGGTGCGGCATTCAACGGAACCGCCCTGCCCCTCGATCAGGGACTTGAGCGCATAAGCCGCCTCAACCGACACCAGATCACCGATCAGACCGCCGACCTTTTTACCCTTCATCGCCGCAGCCACAGCGGCCAGCGCCTCGGGCCATTCGGCTTTGCGCAGCTTGCCGTTCTCACGGATATAGGGCGTGTCCAGACGCTGACGCTTGAGCCCGTCCCAGACAAAGCGCGTCTTGTCCGAAATCCACTCTTCGTTCACACCATCATGGTTGCGCGGCAGGAAACGCATGACTTCGCGGCCCTTTGTGTCCACGCGAATGTTGGACCCCAGCGCATCCATCACGTCAATCGACTCTGTCTTGGTCAATTCCCAGGGCCGCGCGGTAAAGGCGTATGGCTTGGACACCAGCGCGCCAACCGGACACAGATCAATGATATTGCCCTGCAGGTTCGAATCCAGCGTCTGACCCAGGTAAGACGTGATCTCGGCATCCTCGCCACGGCCGGTTTGGCCCATCATATGAATGCCCGCCACCTCGGTGGTGAAACGCACGCAGCGGGTGCATGAAATGCAGCGCGTCATATGCGTCTCGACCAGGGGGCCCAGATCCAGATCTTCGGTTGCGCGTTTGGGTTCGCGGTAGCGGCTGAAATCAACGCCATAGGCCATGGCCTGATCCTGCAAATCGCATTCGCCGCCCTGATCGCAGATCGGGCAATCCAGCGGGTGGTTGATCAGCAGGAATTCCATCACACCCTCACGGGCCTTTTTGACCATCGGGCTGTTGGTTTTGACAACCGGCGGCTGGCCTTCGGGACCGGGGCGCAGATCCTTGACCTGCATCGCACAGCTTGCTGCCGGCTTGGGCGGGCCACCCACGACCTCGACCAGACACATCCGACAGTTACCCGCAATCGACAGCCGCTCGTGATAGCAGAAGCGCGGGATTTCAACACCCGCCTGCTCACAGGCCTGAATGAGCGTCATCGCCCCTTCGGTCTCAACTTCCTTGCCGTCGATGATGATCTTGCGGATGTCGCTCATATGCTCACTTCGCTCTCAGTAACGAGCCGATCCGGCTCGATTTTTGAATCTCTTCCAATCCAAGCGCACAATAGCTTTGCGGGTCAGAAGTATCGACCCCCCGCGCCCGGAAAAATGTCTCCGCCTTTGCCTTGAGACGGTTCTTTTCAGCATCGCTGTCGGTATAGGCCTCAATCTCTTCTGGGGTATACCCCAGTGCTGCTGCCTTTTGCTCTAAATTGTGGATATATCCAATGGCTTTCAGCATCCGTGCTGAAATAGTAGGACAGTTTTTCCGGATCATGTCCGCAATTCCCATATCGAAAAGGGAATCGTCGATTTCGGCCACCTCCCGAAGCGGTGGTTTTGCCTGCGCGGGCTGCACCCACAGGCTTGCACCCAACAGGACAATACAGGTCAATTTACCAAGGCTCATTTCGCTTTTCCTCATGTGGTCAAATGCATGGCGCATTTGGCCTCCACATGGGTTCCGGTCCCATTGATATGCAATAGCAGGTGGCTAACCTGCCGATTTGCCCGTCTTATCGCTCATTTCAAACCCGAGGGCAAACACCTTGAAAGACCAAAGTATTATCCACAATCCGCAACTCTTCTGGCGGGGTATCGGGGCCAACCGCCCACACAATATCTGAACTGCCATAGTTCTCAACGCAATAGGACACGCCCGCATGCCGCCCCGCCTCGCGCGCGCCATCCAGCGATTGCGCAACATCGCGAATATTGACGGTAAAGACATGCCTTTGCTTGTCCACCTTGGCGACCTTTGTGCGGTAATATTGCCCATCAAAAGTCATGCGATTTTTGCTATCGGTACAACCCGCAAGAATGCCAAGCCCCAGCACCGCTGCAATACCCCATGAAACTGTCTTCATTTCTGAACCCTCGAATGTGTTGGCCGCTGCGCTGCGGCCTTGTCGATCACCACGATCGAATCGTGGACATGCAGCCCGCTGAATTCCCGCGCCAACTCTGGCAGGGCAAGACCACTTTTACCATGGTACCAACTGTGCATGTCATCAACCATCTGCCGCATGGTATTAAAGAAGTTTGCAGGCGCATTAAAACCGCCTCCAAAGCGCGGGTAATATGCCGTATGCAAATCCTCGATCATATAGGTGCCGCCTTCGTTGAGCATCGGAAACAAGACGCGCAGCGATTTCTCAATGTGATGCATACGGTGGCTGCCGTCATCCAGCACGACGTCAACACCGCCCATTTCCTTGACCACGGCGGCCAGAAATTCAGGATCATCCTGCGACCCGATCCGCACCATACCCGATTGTCCGTCATATTGACTGCAATCGGGGTTGATATCGATCCCGCACAGCACCGCATCCGGCCCCAGGTACTTGCGCCACATCTGCAATGAGCCGCCGTTGTTCACCCCAATCTCAAGGAATTTGACCTTGGTGCTGCGGTAACGGCTAAAGTAACGGTCATAAATCGGGATATAGTGGTGCCACTTATGCACCTTGGCACCGGTATTTTCCGCATAGATCTCAAGCAGGTCTCCGTCAAAGCCATAGCGCTCACGGATATCCGCCGCGACGTCACCATCTTCGGGAAATCTAAACTTCTTCATCCGCGTGCCCTATGCCCCCGTACTGTGCCCTTGACCTGTGCCCATCTGCATCCACTGTGCCGAAAACCAATGTCCCGCGCAGGCTTGAACAGCACACAAGCCACCCTCACCCTTAAAAGAAAACAGCCCGCATCGCCGATCCGCCCAGAATGAAGATGCACAGAATACCGACCACAAAAGCCAATGACCGCATGGGTTGGTTTTCCGTGCCAATGTGGATCACGGCCATCGCGATCCGCGACACCACAAACACCGAAGCAAACAGGTTCACAACAAAGGGCGTGCCCCCCGCCAGCATCGCCGCCACCGTGACAGCAACAAAGGCCGGTGCCATTTCCACCGCATTCATGAATGCCCGCTCGCGACGGTACACCGGGCTGGAATAATCCCGCTTCGGCTTGCCGCAGTCGCAACGCTGCGCTTCTGTCCTGTGCCGCGTGGACAGCATGGACAGCACAACAATCATCATCCCCCAAAGGGAGAGTGATGCAATCGCATGCCCATAGGCGTCAAACTGATCCATCACTCGGCCGCCACGGCCGAAACACGGCCCGTGCGCTTGTGCTTGATCCGGTCCTCGATCTCGTCACGGAAGTGACGGATCAGACCCTGAATAGGCCAGGCCGCCGCATCGCCCAGGGCGCAGATCGTATGGCCCTCAACCTGTTTGGTCACATCCAGCAGCATGTCGATCTCTTCGGGTTCCGCATCGCCCGTGACCAGACGGTCCATGACCCGCATCATCCAGCCGGTACCTTCACGGCACGGCGTACATTGCCCGCAGCTCTCGTGCTTGTAAAATTTGGACAAACGCCAGATCGCCTTGATCACATCGGTCGAATTATCCATGACGATCACCGCCGCCGTGCCCAGACCTGAGCGCTGCTCGCGCAGGTAATCAAAGTCCATGATCGCGTCTTTCATCTGCGCGCCCGGGATCATCGGCACCGAAGACCCGCCGGGAATGACCGCCTTGAGGTTGCTCCAGCCGCCCCGAATGCCGCCGCAATGGGTCTCGATCAGCTCTTCAAAACTGATCGACATCGCCTCTTCCACCACACAGGGGTTGTTGACGTGGCCCGAAATCGCAAACAGCTTGGTGCCTGCGTTGTTGGGACGGCCAAAACCGGCAAACCACTCGGGCCCGCGGCGCAGGATTGTCGGCACAACGGCAATCGATTCCACATTGTTCACCGTGGTTGGGCAGCCATACAGACCCGCCCCCGCCGGGAACGGCGGTTTCATCCGTGGCATGCCCTTCTTGCCCTCAAGGCTTTCCAGCAGCGCGGTTTCCTCGCCGCAAATATAGGCCCCGGCCCCATGCGCCAGGTAGATGTCAAAATCCCAACCGGATTTGCAGGCGTTCTTGCCCACCAGACCCGCATCATAGGCCTCATCAATCGCGGCCTGCAGCGCCTCTTTCTCGCGGATATATTCGCCGCGAATATAGATGTAACAGGCATGGGCATTCATCGCGAAAGAGGCGATCAAACAGCCTTCAATCAATGTATGAGGATCATGGCGCATGATCTCGCGGTCTTTGCAGGTGCCCGGCTCGGATTCATCCGCGTTGATCACCAGATAGCTTGGACGGCCATCGCTTTCCTTGGGCATGAAAGACCACTTCAGACCAGTGGGGAAACCCGCCCCGCCACGCCCGCGCAGGCCCGACGCCTTCATCTGGTCCACGATCCAGTCGCGGCCCTTTTTGATGATACCGGCGGTGCCATCCCAATGGCCACGGCTTTGCGCGCCCTTCAGCGTGCGGTCATGCATGCCGTAGATGTTGGTAAAAATGCGGTCCTGATCTGCAAGCATGTTGCACCCTATTCTATTCTGTCTCAGCCCTGTCGGGCCGGTTAACTCTTTTTGTCGGCCTGTCGTGCCTGCCACATCTGATAGATCACGACCATCGCCCAAAACAGCGCAGCCAATGCAGCAAAATCAAACAGCAGCGCGAAACGCCCCGGTAGTCCCAGCGCCGGCCCCGCCAAATTCGCAATCAGCCACAAAACCATCGTAATCGCGATGACCAGACCGACGGTCTGGCCTTTCTTCGCTAATGCCTTGTCACGTTCTTCGCTCATTGGAGGGACCGAACCGCCTTATTTCTTCTTGCGCGATGAGAACTCTGTCTCGCCGCCTGCAGCCAGGATTTTCGCCTGCGCCATCCAATCGTCGCGCTCGATCCGACCCTTGAAGCGCAGCCGGCCATCGACCCATGCGATCTCTTTCGCGCCCCATGCCGCGACCTGGTCAAACCGGTAGATGCCCAGATCGTTCAGGGTCTGCTCCAGCTTTGGACCAACGCCGCTGATCAGTTTCAGATCATCTGCACCCTGCGCCGGTGGCGCATCGAACAATGCAGGCGCGCTCTCTGCCAAAGCGGCCGCTGCCTCGGGCTTGGCGGCTGCCTTCTTGGGTTCTGCCTTGGCCTTTGGTGCGGCCTTTGCTTTTGGCGCGGCCTTGGCTTTCGCCTTGGGCGCAGGTGCGGCCTCGGGCTCTTTCTCGTATTTCCACGCACCCTTGCGGGCGGCCAGTTCATCCTGACCCGGCAGGGATTTGGTAGGTTTCATGCCAGAAAACTGGGCGGGCTGCGTCGCAACAGGTGCCGCTGCTGCGGCGGCGACAGGGGCAACTGCCACGGGTGCTGCGGCCGCGGGCACCGCTGCGGCGACACCGCCCTCACGATACGCCTTGTCTTCTGCGGCCTTGCGCGCATAGCGCTGTGCAGGCTTTTCATCTGATGCAAGGTCATCCGCCGCCGTCTGGCTGCGGCATACAAACAGGCTCAGCCCGGCCCCCAGCAGAAAGCCGATGAAACCCCCGACAAAGAACGCCTGAGTGGCGTCAAAACCGGCCAGCAAATAAAGCATGACCATCGACGCCACACCAACAAATGCCGCTATTCCCCAGCAGATGATGGTACATTCAAAGCTGTTTTGCTTCTCTGACATAGTAATTCAAATCCCTCTTGGTTCAGGCGACCCGTCAGGAATCACCCTCATAACGCCCATCAGCGCGGGCTTTTGACGAAAAGGCTGTCTCCTCGCCTGCCGCCAGTTTCTTTGCCTGATCCACCCATTCATCCCGGCTGACGCGGCCTTTGAACCCTTTGAGGTTCTGATCCGCCCAAGCGATTTCCGCCTCGCCCCATGTGGCGATTTGGTCAAAATGGAAAAAGCCCATTCCATGTAGCATATTTTCGAGCTTAGGACCTACACCCTTGATCAGCTTCAGATCATCGGGGCCAGATTTGCGCGGTGCCTTCATCGTGGCAGGCTTCTTGCCGGCCCCGGCCGGTGCCGTCGCGGCCTTTGCAGCAGCGGCCTTGGCAGCAGGGGCCTTGGGGGCCGCTGATGATACGGGCTTGGCCTTGGAAACCGCCGCATCCGCTTGCTTTGTATTGGCCGCCCTCGGGGCTGGTTTGGAGGGGTTCTTGGCCGCAGGTTTGGCAGGCGCATTGGCCGCCCTGCCCAGCCAGGGGGTCAGCAGCGGCACTTCGGTGCCGTCAATCCGCTTGACCGTATCGCCAATATCCACAGCCAGTTGCGCCGATGCATTGTACTGTGTGTTGCCGCTGTCGAATTCCTTGAGGCTGGTCAGACCGCTCAAGGGTTCAGACGCATAGCGCCCGTTTTGCGGGCCCGGCGTCGGCACCTTGCCTGCCGCCAAATCATCCAGCAACTGCACCAGCTTTTCGGCGGTCAGGTCTTCGTAATAATCCTTGCCGATCTGGGCCATCGGCGCATTGGCACAGGCCCCCAGACATTCGACTTCTTCCCATGAAAACTTGCCATCCGCCGACAGTTGATGCGGCTTGTCCGCGATCTTCTCCTTGCAGATCGACACCAGATCCTCTGCCCCGCAGATCATACAGGTGGTTGTGCCGCAAATCTGGATATGTGCCACGGAACCAACAGGTTGCAGCTGGAACATAAAGTAGAATGTCGCCACCTCAAGACCGCGAATATAGGCCATTCCCAGCATTTCCGACACATGTTCAATCGCCGGACGGGTCAACCAACCCTCCTGCTCTTGCGCACGCCAAAGCAGCGGGATGATCGCCGACGCCTGACGGCCCTCGGGGAATTTCGTGATCTGCCCTTCGGCCCAGGCCTGGTTGGCAGGAGTAAAGGCGAATGTCTCAGGTTGATCGTGGTGCAAACGGCGCAGCATAGTCTTCAGCTTTCGTTCTAAAAGGAGGCGCGCCCCCTTCAGGTCTATTCAAAAGGATGTCGGAAAGCCGCAAGATCAGCGGTCAATCTCTCCGAACACCACGTCCATGGTTCCGATAATCGCGGCCACATCAGCCAGCTGGTGACCCTTGGAGATATGATCCATCGCCTGCAAATGCAGGAACCCCGGCGCGCGGATTTTACAGCGGTACGGCTTGTTGCTGCCATCAGCGACCAGATACACCCCGAACTCGCCCTTAGGCGCTTCAACAGCGCAATAGACTTCGCCCGCAGGCACGTGGAACCCTTCGGTATAGAGTTTGAAGTGATGGATCAGGCTTTCCATGTCCTGCTTCATCGCGGTGCGCGAGGGGGGCGTGATCTTGCCCCGCGACAGCACATCGCCCTTGCCCTCAGGGGCGCGCAGCTTGGCAATCGCCTGATGGATGATATGCACCGACTGGCGCATCTCTTCCATGCGGCAGAGGTAACGGTCAAAACAATCGCCATTCTTGCCCACGGGCACCTGGAACTCAAACTCATCATAGCATTCATAGGGCTGCGCGCGGCGCAGATCCCATGCCATGCCGGAACCACGCACCATCACGCCAGAAAAGCCAAAGTTCAGAATGTCTTCTTCGGTCACCACGCCAATATCGACGTTACGCTGTTTGAAAATCCGGTTTTCCGTCAGCAATCCGTCGATGTCGCCCAGGATTTCGGGAAATTCATTGGCCCAGGTCTCAATATCGTCAATCAGGTCTTCGGGCAGGTCCTGATGCACACCACCGGGGCGGAAATAGGCCGCGTGCAGACGCGCGCCACAGGCCCGCTCGTAAAACACCATCAGCTTTTCGCGCTCTTCAAACCCCCACAGCGGCGGCGTCAGCGCGCCCACATCCAAGGCCTGCGTGGTCACGTTCAGCAGGTGGTTCAACACCCGGCCAATCTCGCAATACAGCACACGGATCAAGGAGGCCCGGCGCGGCACCGGCGTATTGGTCAGCTTTTCAATGGCCAGACACCAGGCATGTTCCTGGTTCATCGGGGCCACATAATCCAGCCGGTCGAAATAGGGCAGGTTCTGCAAATACGTCCGGCTTTCCATCAGCTTTTCGGTGCCACGGTGCAGCAGGCCGATATGCGGGTCGCAACGTTCTACAATCTCGCCATCCAGCTCCAGCACCAGACGCAACACGCCGTGCGCCGCAGGGTGCTGCGGGCCAAAGTTGATGTTGAAATTGCGGATCTTCTGTTCGCCCGTGGCGAAATCAACCGACCCGTCGTCATAGGTGTTCACGCGGATATCGCCGTCCATCACTTGCGTCCCTTCAACTGGCGGTCAATCGGCCGCTCCTCATCCGCGCGCACGCGGATCGGCAGGGCTTCTCGCTGACCAAACAGCTTTGCAATCATCTCTTCGAGCAAGCCAATCATTACAACTTCTCCAACTCTTGCAGCTTCAGACCCATCCACCACAGCAAGGCAATCGTGCCAAACGGGACCAGACAGGCCGCAGCCCAGTATTTATTGATGCCAAAATGCGGCAACAGCTTCAGCATCGGAATTGCTGTTAGGGCAGACAGAACCAACCACCAGAAACCGCTCATCCCTTCGCCTCCGCTTTATCGTCTCCCGGAAGGATGTATTCGGCCCCTTCCCAAGGCGACATGAAATCGAACTGACGGTATTCCTGCACCAGCTTGACCGGCTCATAGACCACACGCTTTTGCGCCTCGTCATAGCGCACTTCGGTATAGCCCGTGGTGGGGAAATCCTTGCGCAGCGGATAGCCACGAAAGCCGTAATCGGTCAGGATCCGGCGCAAATCCGGATGGCCCGAGAACAAGATCCCGAACATGTCGAAAATTTCACGCTCGAACCAATTGGCGCTGGGATGCACATCCACCAGCGACGGCACCATGTCCTTTTCCCGCACCGCCACGCGCAACCGAATGCGCTGGTTCTGGTACATCGACAGGAAATGATAGACCACGTCAAACCGCTTGGCCCGCCCGGTGTAATCCACCGCCGTGATATCAACCAAAGTCGAGAACCGGCAGGTCGGATCCCCCTTCAGAAACTCGACCAGCCCCGCGATATTGGCCAGCGTCACATCCATGTTCAGCTCGCCATGGGTGATATCCCAGCCCAGCACGCAATCAGGGCGCTTGGCCTCGATATAGGTTCCCAGCTCTTGCAGTGCATCACTCATCGTACAATCGTCCCCGTCCGGCGCATTTTGCGTTGCAGCTGCAATATCCCGTACAGCAGCGCCTCGGCCGTCGGCGGGCAGCCCGGCACATAAATATCCACCGGCACAATCCGGTCACAGCCGCGCACGACACTATAGCTATAGTGGTAATAGCCGCCGCCATTGGCACAAGAGCCCATGGAAATCACATAGCGCGGCTCTGGCATCTGGTCATAGACCTTGCGCAACGCCGGGGCCATCTTGTTGGTCAGCGTGCCCGCGACAATCATCAGATCCGACTGGCGCGGGCTGGCGCGCGGTGCCGTACCAAACCGCTCAAGGTCATAGCGCGGCATCGACGTATGCATCATCTCAACCGCACAACAGGCCAGACCAAAGGTCATCCAATGCAAGCTGCCGGTGCGCGCCCAGTTGATCACATCCGCCGATGAGGTCACCAGGAACCCCTTGTCCTGCAAGGCCGCATTCAGCTCTTGCGTGGCGACATCACGATCAGGTCCAGCCTTATAGGCCCCTGTGCCTGCGTCCGTTACTGCCATTCCAAGGCCCCCTTCTTCCACTCATAGGCAAACCCTGCCGTCAACACGCCCAGAAACACCATCATCGACCAAAAGCCGACCATCGACAGATCCTTGAACGCAACCGCCCATGGGAAAAGGAATGCAATCTCAAGGTCAAAAATGATGAACAGGATCGACACCAGGTAGAACCGCACATCGAATTTCATCCGCGCATCGTCAAATGCGTTGAAACCGCACTCATAGGCCGACACTTTTTCCGGGTCCGGATTGCGCACCGCAATGATCACAGCCGACAGTATCAGGATGGCCCCGAATCCAATGGCAACGGCCAGAAAAACGAGGATGGGAAGGTATTCCCGCAGCATATCGTCCAAGGGAGGCTCCTTTTGGCTTGCTGATCTTTACGTACACACCGCTTTAGCCGTGCAATCTTATGAGGGGTTTAACGAGCAGCGCAGGCAGGGTCAACGGGATCTGGCAGCGCCAAGGTGCCACAGGTTGCAACAGGTACCCCTATTTTCCTGCCCGCAGCACAGTTTTTACGCAAATACCCCATCAGCAGCCCCAACAGCGCCCCTCTTATCGCCCCCCTTAGCACCGCGGCATCGGCCGCCTCAACGGCCGCGCCGCAGGGTCAAATCATCCAGGCCGCCTTGCGCTTGTCAAAAAACGCACCGATCCCCTCGGCGGCTTCCTCGGTCTCCCAGCGGGCCGACAGGGCCGCAATCGTATGGGCCACGACCTGCGCGTCGATGCGCGGACCCAGATCGCGCGCCAGCTGCTTGGCCGCCGCCACCGCGCCGGGCGCACAGGACAGATAGGGCACCACTTCACGCTCCACTGCAGCCTCCAGCTCGGATGCCGGCACCGCCCGGGCCAATAGCCCCAGCTCCACCGCCTCCGCCGCGTCAAAGACCCGGCCGGACATGAACACACGCCGCGCCCGCCCCTCGCCCATCCGCGCCAGAACATATGGGCCGATGGTCGCCGGAATGATCCCCAGCCGCGTCTCGGTCAGCGCCATCTTCAGGCTATCGACCCCGATCGCCACATCACAGACCGCAGCCATGCCAACCCCGCCGCCAAAGGCATTGCCCTGCAACAGCCCGATCAGCGGCTTGGGCAGTGCATTCAACGCCCCCAGCATGGCAGCCAGCTTGCCCGCCTCCGCGGCCCGGGTCGGTGCGTCCATCTCGCGCTGCGCCTGCATCCAGGCCAGATCGCCACCGGCGCAAAACGACTTGCCCGCCCCGGTCAGAACCACCACCCGCACCGCATCATCCGCCGCCAGATCCGCCGCAGCCTGCGTCAGCTCCGCCAGCATCAGCGCCGACATCGCGTTATGCTTGTCCACCCGGTTCAGCGTCAGCCGCGCCACACCGCGCGCATCGGTCTCCAGCGCAATCGTCTCAAACATACTCATCCCCGCATCGCCTGCGCCAATGCGGCCGCCTCTTCCAGCACCCCCTGCTCCAACCCGGTCTGATAGCCCAGCGCAGTCAAATGCCGGTTCACAGCCTCGGTCGCCACATTACCCGCCGCACCGGGCGCAAAGGGACATCCCCCCAAGCCACCAACCGCCGCATCAAAGACCCGCACCCCCAATGACAAGGAGGCATCAATATTGGCCATCGCCCGACCTTCGGTGTCATGATAATGCCCCGCCAACCGGCCCACCGGCACCGCATTCCTGACCGCCAGCAACATCCGCGCGATACTGTCTGGCGTGCCCGCACCAATCGTGTCGCCCAGCGAAATCTCGTAACACCCCATGGCAAACAGCCGGTCCGCCACCTCCGCGACAGCCGCCGGGGCCACAGGCCCGTCATAAGGGCAGGCCACCACACAAGACACATAACCGCGCACCGGAATATCGCGGTGCCTTGCCT